>TARA_B100001121_G_scaffold310703_1_pt1 | contig 17319 bp, 20 predicted proteins | sample TARA_B100001121 | Tara Oceans TARA_B100001121 (sample SAMEA2622817) | marine metagenome | biome: marine biome (ENVO:00000447); feature: surface water layer (ENVO:00002042); material: "saline water (ENVO:00002010), including plankton (ENVO:xxxxxxxx)" | depth 5 m
TTTATATTTTCCAAATATATTTCTTCTAATACTTCTCTTGAAGATTTGTATTTCAATAATAAATAACGTTTTAGTGCCATGTCATAATAATCATGATTTCTACCTCTTCTTCCTAATCTATATTCTGTATGAATAGTCATAAATTCACCAAATACAAATGCCCTTATCTTGTTTTTATCTTTCTCATTTAGATTTCTTAATCCAATTTTCATTTTTTCAATAGATTCATCAGTAAAACTTTCTGAAAACCATCTCTGATTTTCATTATGTTGATCAACAGCAGTAAAAGACATACTGCTATCAGCGTCATTATGTGCAATATCCAATGTTCTTTTCTGTATAATCATTTGCCAGATCAAAACACTTGCAACAATTAAAGTTGCTAATCCTGTTACAAGCTGTGCTATTTCTATTAGCTCCAACATTACCCTCCTTAAAATAATTTTTAAGTTATTATGAAAATCATATGGAAAAGAATTTTAAAAATAAAGACAGATCAGAAAAATTAAGAAAAATAGTCCCAATTTCTGAGGATGAAATAAATGATCTATATAAATTACTTGAAGGCGTTGATAATGCTATTGAACTAATGTCTAATTTAGTCCAACCTTTTGATCAAGAAATAGATGTTTCAAAAATGTCATCAACTGTTGATGGAGAAAATCGTGATTGAATCAACAAATCTCTTGTCACTTGCTGAACAGGCTAAATTATTTCGTGAAGGAAAATTAACCGCAGTAGATAATGTAAAGTCACATTTAGAATTAATAAATAATCTTAACCCACAGCTTAACTCATTTATTACAATTGATTCTAAAGGAGCTTTAGAACAAGCAAAAATTCTAGATAAATCACGAAATAAAGGAGATAATCTTGGTCCTTTATCTGGTGCTATATTAGGAGTCAAGGATTCAATTCCTACTAAAGATATAACAACAACAAATAATTCTCGATTATTAAAAAACTGGAGACCTAAAAAAGATGCTTCAGTAATTTCTCGTTTAAAGAAAGCTGGAGCAATTATTATAGGAAAAACTAACTTAAATGAATTTGGATGGTCTCGTCCTTCTGAGTTAGACTTAAATCCACCACCTTGGTCTCCCTGGAATCTTAATCACATGTCAGTTGGATCAAGTAGTGGTTCAGGAGCTGCTACCTCAGCAAGAATGGTCAGTGCTTCTATAGGAACTGATGGAGGAGGAAGTGCCAGACTACCAGCTGGTGCAAATAATCTTTATGGTATGAAACCAACTCATGGTTTAGTTAGCAGACTAGGTATGGATCACAATGGACATAGTGAAATATCTCCATTATCTCGAACTGCTTTAGATCTTGCATTGCTACTAGAAAGCATGTCTGGATTTGAAATAGAAGATGATATGAGCTGGCCTGAAGCCGTTCCAAATTATGTGAAAAATATAAATAAAGATATATCTGGATGGAAAATAGGTGTCCCACGTAATTTTATTGATTCTGCACCAAATGAACCTGAAATAATAAATGCTTTTGAGATTTTCTTAAATAAACTTGAAGATTTAGGCTGTAAACTAGAAGATATTGACCTAAGAGGAATGGCTGAGGCAAGAGCTGCAAATTTTATTGTACTTAATTCAGAATCATATCAACGTCATCAAAAGTCTCTAAGATTACATTGGAAAGATTATGGTCAAATTACAAGAGTATATTTATTACAAGGTGCTTTTATATATGCAAATGATATGTTAAATGCATCCGAGGTTGGTAGAGCATTCAAAAATTATTTCTCAAAATTACTTAGAGATAAAGAAATCAAGGCAATAGTAACTCCTACATCTCCTTTCGCTACAGCTGAGAGATCTCGTAGACCTGATGAACATTCTAAAGGAGTTAATGCATGCTATACAGCTCCTTTCAATATTAGCGGTCATCCTTCAATAAGCCTTCCTGCAGGATTTGGAGACGCTGAAATTCCTATTGGAATGATGCTTACAGGAGAAATTCATGATGATAGTTCATTGCTTCAAATAGCTCATGCCTATGATAAAAAAACTGAATGGTCCAAAATTATGCCTAAATTAGTTTCGAATAATTTTGATTAGAAAAGTGAAGTAATATAATGTCAAGATTTAGACTGACTGTCTATTCAATTAATTCTTATTAAAAAGTTCTTAAAATCTTCACAAAGAACACATAATCAAGTTCTAAAATTTTATTATACGTTGATAGGAATTTGTGTTTTTCCTTTTCTAAATTGAACTTTTAGCACAAATAATTATTGATGTATTCAGTTCCTTTTGGTTGGTATTTTTTCTAAGCCAAAAACTCATATCAACCAAAAGGACATAAGAGCTTTCACCGATCACACCAGTGTACTATTTGTCAATAATAGTAGAGTACCCAAAATAATGGATAGATATACCTAAAATTAAGAAATTAGACACAGTAACATTTATGAAATATTTTAGTAACACAGATAAATTACTATAACTATAGGACTAATTCTCCTACTCTCTTATTTTAAGATAACTTATCTAATTTGCGACATTGTTAGGTAAGTTATCTTTTAAGTATCAAAGCAAATAGTAACTGATTTCGTTAATTTCATTTTTTATTATTATAAGATTTATAATATTTATATACATAATTCGATAAATTATTTGGAGCTGAAAATGAATCAAGATGAATTAGATAATATTGCTAAAAAAAATGAATCAGATCACCATTCAAAAAGAGCAGATGAATTAATGAAGCAAAATGCTCAAAAAGGCTTATTTATTGTTCAATACTTTACATGTAAGAATTGTGGTGATATTTCAGATGAAGGTAAAAAAGTTGATGCTCTAACTAAAGTTATTGAAAATTCAAATTCTGGTCTTTCAGGTTTTTCTGTAGGCTGGACAGAACTTGGTTTACAAGTATGGTGTGAAACTTGTGACAGTAATGTTATCAATTTTGATTTTAAGGGACAAAAAGTTGGATTAGTTCGTTGAGTTTTATAAGTTACTCCAATTTCCTGGGTTTAACAGGTCGGGATCATTTGTTGATAATTCTTTAGGAATAGTGGGTATATTTCCTTCCAAAGCTTTAATAATATTTTGCAATTGATCTTTGTTATCAACACCTACTAATACTCTAGATATTTCAGGTAGTGAAATCATATACCTAAGAGTTACTTCAAGAGGAGATAATTTATTATCGTAAAGCCATTCATCCCAAATTTTCCATAAATTACTCCATCTATCAAATATTTTTGGTCTCTTTTTGGGATCCATAAGCAATAAGCCTTGTAGAAATATTGAACGTGTATGTATCTCTATTCCTTTAGAATAAATTTTATTTAGTAATCCGTTATCAATTAAACGACGATCTAAAATATTCATGGGTAATTGAATAATATCAATATCAAATCTATCTATAATATTAATTAGTTGATTATCGATATAAGCAGAAACACCAATTTTACTAACTAACCCTTTATCTTTTAATATCTGAAGTTTATTAAATATAATTTCTCCACCAGGTCTCAAGAGATCTTCTCCATGATGGACTAATAAAGCATAAAGTGAATTTCGTTTTAATAGTTTTAGAGACTGATTTAAATCACTGATTACAAAGTTTGCAATACTCTCAGTAATATCTTCTTTATCAAAACCTCTAGTTTTACTTACAACATTAAAGTCTTGAGTATTAGCATCTCCCAATACTTTCTCACTAGAACCATACAGTTGGGCAGTATCTAATAGATTTATACCATTATTACGAGCATAATTTATAATTCTTGACACTTCATCTGGTTGAACCTTAACACCAGAATTTATCCCATAATCAGTACCAAATTGAACTGTTCCAAGTGCTAATTTAGACATATATACTAACCTTCTGTTTCATGAATTATGATGTAATCGTAAGTTATTCTATATAATAATTAGAAATAAAAAACCATATATATGTCAATTTTACTCATAACAGATACACAGCTAGGAATGGCTCTAAAAAATGTAAAATTTGGGAAATGGACAGAGAGGGCATTAAATTGGAGTACAGATTTAGAACCATCTCAAAAAGAGCTAGAAAACCTAGATAAAATCGTCAAATTTACCAATTCAAAGAATTTAGATTTTATAGTTCATACTGGGGATATTATTAATGAAATCGATAAACCAAATGACCTTTCAAACTACAAATCATTTGTTAATAAAATTAAATCTAAAATAAATCATGTTCCTGGAAATCATGATGTTGGAATTGATTCTGATAAATTATCTAAGGAAGGAATAAATTTTTACAGAAAAAATTTTGGAAAAGATTTTTATTCATTACAATGGAATGACTTTGAAATCTTTTTTTTAAATAGTTCAATATTTATTAATTCCGAAAATAAAGATTTATATAACGAACAAATTGATTTTATAAAAAAAACACTCAATGGATTTGCGTCAGGAAAAAGAATTATAGTATTCATGCATCATCCACCATATATTGATAAAAAAGACATCTTAAGTTCTCATCAAGAGTTAATTTATAGTAAAGGAATTTCTTATTGGACATTTGAAGAAAATATAAATAATGAATTCTTTGACTTATTTACTAATCATAGTCTTGAATATATTTTTACAGGTCATTTACATCTCAATTTAGAAACAAATTTTAAAAATACAAAGATTATTACTACCTCTGCTTTAGGCCTACCACTTGGTGATGACCCTTCAGGATATAGGATTATTGATTACATAGATGGAAGACTATCATATGAATTTTATTCAATCTAATTTACTCTCTAAGATGGATGAATTATGAAGAATGTAAAGCAATTTTTTTGTACTTCTACATATATTGTAATTAAATTATTAAACCCATTATAAAGCTTCAAGTAAAAGGCTAAAAACAAACAATATAATAAATATTACAGCTAATGTTCCTGCAATATAGCGTATCATTTTTCTCAAAAATATCGTCCCTTCTAGATAGTCCTAGTTATATAATATTCAAAATCATTTCATATAATATCTATAAGTCTATGAAATACAACAAACTTGGAAAAACAAATATAGAAGTTTCAGAATTTGCTTTAGGTTGCTGGCCATTTGCTGGAGGTTCAGTTTGGGGTTATCAAGATAAAAATGATTCTATATCCACAGTTCATGCAGCTTTGGATAATGGTATTAATTTCTTTGATACAGCAGAAGGATATGATGACGATTACCATTCTGAATCAGTACTTGGAGAAGCTTTAAAAAATAACAGAGAAAAAGCTGTTATAGCAACAAAAATAAGTCCTCCTAATCTTATACCAGAGAAAGTTGAAGAGGCATGCGACAGAAGCCTAAAGAGATTATCAACAGACTACATTGATCTATATCAAATTCATTGGCCTAATCATTCTGCAGATATCGAAAAATCAATGATTCAACTTCAAAGCCTTTTAAAAAAAGGAAAGATCAGGTCTATAGGAGTTTGTAATTTCGGTGTAAAAGATTTGGATGAAATACTAAAATTTGGTGATCTAACAACAAATCAATTACCGTATAATCTTTTATGGAGACCAATTGAGCAAGAAATACTACCAGAATGTAGTAAAAATGACATTGGATTAATTTGCTATAGTCCTCTAGCTCAAGGTCTACTGACAGGAAGATATAAAAATGCTGACGATGTACCTGATGGAATTTCAAGATCTAGACTCTTTAACAATAAAAGACCTCTTTCTAATCATTCAGATGAAGGTTGCGAAGAAGAAGTCTTTTTATGTATAGAAAAAATAAAAAAAATAGCTAAAGATCTAGGAGAAACCTCTGCACTTCTTTCTTTATCTTGGGTCAGAAATCAACCAAGCGTTACTTCATTATTAGTAGGTGCAAGAAATCCAAAAGAACTAAGTTTGAATTTATCAGCTTTTGATTATGAACTTTCTGATGAAGTTAAAAATAATTTATCTGAAATAACTGAAAAAATTAAAAAATATTTAGGTAAAAATCCGGACATGTGGAATTCTGACAATCGAATGAGATAAATTTACCAAAAAATAGTTTGATTATTTTGAATAATAGAATTTAAAAATTTACCTCTGTAATATCTTTTTTTTGTAGGTTCATAATAACTGATCATGTCATTAGCTATAAGATCATTCCCCATATGTTCATATAATAAATTTAACGTTTTATAACTATCGTGTAATATTTTTCTACTAAAATTTGATGAGTATTTTTTTTCATCGATAAATTTTAAAATTTGTTTAGAATAAAGTTGTCTCCAAATATTTATAGAAGCTTCTATTTCGTATGGATCTTTAGCTACTTCAATAATATTTTTTGAATATTCATCAATCAAAGATAAATTAATTTGCATTGAGTCTTGAATTAAAATAGTCTTAGGTTTTCTTCTAGTATTTGTGCTAGTATTTCTTTTCTCCGAAAACCTAATTATAACTTCTGAAAAATTAGTCATTAATACAATATTTTTTAATCTTTTCTTTGTAAGTTAGATTCTATCCTTGGATCAATTGGAAATAACCATCCTCTATTCTTAATAATCGCAATTGATAATTCAGGTGGAATAGCAACTATCATTTCAGGTTCAATAGAAAACCTACCAGTGAATCCACCAATAGCACTTCTAGCATGCACTCCAGCATATCCACCATTATCTTCTCCATTTTCAAAATATTCACCAATACCTCCAAAAACAGATTGCCATCTTAATGAAAAACCATTCATTACAGCAGGTCCTGAATCAAAATCAACATCAGTTGAAACTACCATTCCTAAAGCCTTAACTGTGTATAAAATGTCATTTAAGTCTCCTCCTTCATTTCCGCATATTATTGCCCAATGAAGTCTTCTCAACATATTATCAGCAATTTTCTGAGCTGCTAATTGACCTTCCTTTACTCTTTCAGGATCATCATTCATTTGTTTTTCTCCTCCACCTTCTCCTGACAAGTAAACTAGTCCTGACTCATGAAAAACAACGGAAGCTATAGGTAAGCCTGATTTAGTAATGTTAGTAACATTTTCTTCAAATGTACCTAAATCAATTCCTAAATTATTTATTCTTTCATATACATCAAAATTTCTTTTCAAATTTTGAGGAATTATTGAATTATCATAAAATTTTCCCATTATATTCTCCGATTTATTTATAATGTCTATCTATAATATATACTTATTATCAACTAGATAATCTTATATAAATTAGATATTTTTCATAAATAATTATTATTAAATAACATGAGTTCAGATCACTTTAAATCAGGATTAAATAAAGTAAAACTTGGTCTACATGATCAAGCAATCGAAGAGTTTGAAAAAGCTGCTTGGGAGGATCCTGATAACTTCGAAGTTCAATATAATCTAGGTACGGCTTTTTTAACAATTGGAGAATTTGAACAAGCTATTGTAAATTTTACAAATGCATTAAAAATAAACCCGAAAAGTTCTGATGCATTAGGAAATAGAGCAGTTGCTTATACAGCTATAGGAGATGAAGAAAAATCTGAGACAGACAAAATAGAAGCAATAAAAATGGGTGCTCCTCCAGATGGAATCAATTCTATTTTAGATTACGTAAGAGATAAAAGAAAAAACTCTAATCCATTTAAGAAGTAGAATTATTGATTAATTCCAAAATTAATTTTGATACTTTTTCAGGATTTTCTTGTTGAACCCAATGACCAGCATTTTCGACGAGGCTTACACCCATAAATTTAGTCATTATTGAACTCATTTTTTTAACAGCACCGGGTCTTTGGTAAGTACCCCAATCATTTATTCCAGATATAAACAATGAAGGAATATCTATAGTTCTACCGCTAAACAATGAAAGTTTTTGCAAATTTTTATAATCTACTCCTGCCCTGTACCAATTTAATCCTCCCTGAAATGAAGTTTTACGGTATTCCTTCTCATAAACTTCTATTTCATTTTCGTCTAACCATTTACAATTGTTTATTTCATCATCTGAAGGCATAAATTCATTTACTGTTTCAGCCATGTTCATGTTTTTATTCATTATGTAATAAGTTGGCATTTTTGATAGCTCTTCTGATGACCATGAAGAAAGTTCAAATGGTTTATTATTAATCCAATCAGCACTTTTATAATGGTAGTATGCCCTAATAAATGATCTTAATCCTTGCTTGGATTCCATCATCTCTTTATTAGCTGATTTTGTCCTATAATAAGATTGATAGTGTTTTCTAGGCATAGATAATTTATCTAACTCTAAATCTATCTTGTCAGTATCTGACATATAAATATTCTCAGTAGTTGTTATAGGATTGGGTGGACCAGTGAATGGACCACTCATAATTACTAAATTTGAAAAAATATCAGGCCTAATCAAAGCTAACCAAGAAGCAGGTCCAACTCCTGAATCATGACCAACAACACACTTAACTTTTTTATACCCTAGCTTTTGAATAAAAAGATATATGTCTGTTGCTAGGTTTATATGTGAAAAATCAGATAAATTATTTGTGTATGTTAAGTCTGCACCAATTGTGCTACCAAAACCTCTTTGATCAGGAGCAACTACATGATAGCCATCGTCAGATAATCTAGGAAGGATTTTTCTCCAACTAAAAGAAAGCTCAGGGAAGCCATGTAAAAGAATTATCAATTCAGAATCATCCTTTTTTACTCCTGATTCTAAATAATGAATATCAAGACCATTAACATCTTTTATAACTTTAGATTTAATTTCTTTAGGAAGATTATCATAAATATGATTTGTGCTCATAATGTTAGTTTTTGTATGTAGATGAAATTTAATATTTATATTTTTGTATATTATATAAATAAGAACAATGAAAGATTAATTAAACATGACAGAATTTTCATCTAAAGAAATATTTCGAAGTCTTCTTGAAAGTAAAAATATAAAATTATCAAAAGAAGATTTTGATCAATCATATTTAAGTTATAAAAACTTTCGTAAGAACTATAAAGAAATGTTAAATGATAATTTTAGCGATTTTGAACCAAGACAAAGAATATTCGACTTAAGTGATGAGTAATAATCCATTTTATAAAAGCATAAAAGAACTAAGAAATATTTATGAAAAAAAAGAAGCATCTGTTTCTGAAATTTCGAATGTTTTCATTCAGAGAATAAAAAATCTAAATCCTAAGATTAATGCATATCTTGAAGTATTTGAAAAAGAATCAAATTCTGATGCAAAAAAAGCTGATTCCTACATAAACAATGGCAATAAAGATATTCTTACTGGAATAATTATAGGGTTAAAAGATCTAGTTGATGTTAAAGGTAAAATAACTTCTGCTGGATCAAAGATTCTAGAAAAAAATATTGCTAAATCTAATTCAAAGATAACAGATGATTTCATTGAACAAAAATCTATTATTATAGGCAAAACAAATCTTGTTGAGTTCGCATTTGGTACTTTGGGAATTAATACCAACACTCCTACCTGTCGTAACCCTTGGGACTTAGAAAAGGTTCCAGGAGGTTCAAGTTCAGGTTCAGCTGCTGCTGTTAGCGCAGGATTATGTACATTTGCTATAGGTACTGATACGGGCGGTTCAGTGCGTATGCCTGCCTCGTTATGTGGAATTACAGGATTTAAACCTTCATATGGAATTGTTTCAAGAAGAGGAGTTTTAGACTTAAGTTGGTCAATGGATCACGTAGGACCTATGGCAAGATCAGCTGAGGACTGTTTAGAAGCAATGAAGGTTATAAGTGGATTTGATATAGGTGATAAATATTCTCAAAATATTAAGTCTAATTTTTCAAAAATAAATATTCCTAATAGAGAAGAAATAAGTATTGGTGTTCCTAAAAACTACTTTTTCGACGATATAGATCCTGATATAAAAAAAGCAATATTAAGTGCAGCAAATAAATTTGATAATCTTGGTTACAAAGTTGAAGAGATAGAAATCCCATTTGTAGAAGAAGGAAGAAATATAAATGTTGGAGTATTATTACCTGAAGCAATTTCAATTCATAAAACATATCTAAATAAATATGATAAATATACTAAAACTGTACTAAACAGACTATTGGGTGGATTAGGAGTTACTGCAGACGAATATCTTGCTGCTTCAAGAAAAATGTCAAAATTCAATTTTGAAATGTCTAAGTTAATGAAAAAGCATAATATTTTACTAACACCAACTGTCCCTGTAAAAACACCTAAAATAAAAGATTCAGAAAGTCCAAATACCCCTGAAGCAAATTTAATGGGTAAGTTCACAGGAGTTTTTAATCTTACCGGTCAACCATCTATTTCAGTTCCTGCGGGATTAAGTAAAGACAAAATGCCTATAGGATTAATGCTTTCTGGGAGAATGCTTGAAGATAATGATGTACTTAATGTTGCAATAGACTGGCAGAAAGAAACTGAGTTTCATAAATTACTACCTGATATCTAAGAAAGATGATTCCCTTGTTTTAAGGCTTCATTTATTTTCTTTATAATATCTTGAGCTGATTCTGGAGTTATTTCGACAGTAATTCTTGAATCAATAGGATTCATTTCATTCTTGAAACTAAGAGTAATTGAATGTTCGCAATCAACATAAGTTGAATGATCATAATAAATATCACATGAATCAATAGGAATCCAATTGTTTGTTTTTTTCCCAGAACCCTTAACAATTGCTTTCTGTGAAATCATTGTACACATAACTTAACTCCTTAATTTATTGTCTAGAAAATTGAATATTTTTTCCCATGCATCTACAGATTGCTGTTGTCTGTATAAGGGAGTGTGATAATACATAAAACCATGTCCAGCTTCATCATACCTATGAAATTCATATTCTTTACTGTTGTCTTTCAGTAATTTTTCATGAAGATCCACTTCATCAGGTGTTGGAGAAACATCCTCATTTCCAAATAAACCTAATAATGGTGCTGACAAAGATTCAGTAAGGGTTACTGGAGATTCTGGCTGCTTCTCTGTTAACGCATCATCAGACATTACAACATTACCTCCCCAGCATTCAATAATAGCATCAAAATCAGTAGTTTTACATCCTGCAAGAAAAGCATGCCGACCACCAGAACAAGTTCCAAAAATACCTACCTTATTATTTGTATTAGGCAAACCTCTCAAGAAATCAGATGCGCCTAAAAAATCATTTATAGCTTGTTCGTCTGATATTCCTCCATTTGATCTTACTTCAGCTGCAACATCATCTGGAGTTCCATTACCTTCTCTAAAGTATAAATCTGGACAAATAGCTACATATCCATGGTGTGCAAATTTTCTTGTAAATTCTTTATATAACTCATCCCATCCTGGTAAATGATGTACTAAAACTATTGTTGGGAAAGGACCTTTCCCTAGTGGTTTTGCAAGATATGCATTAACAAAATCATCATTCCTTGACTTAATTGTTACGGTTTCTGCGAGCATACCTTCATAATCATGAGTATTATAAGTAGTCATATTATAAAATCCTTAATATTAAAGTTTTGTATAAGTACAGAAAGATCTAAGCGCAGGCAGGATCTTCTCCATCCCATCTATTGAAACTGAATTGTTCTTCTTTTGCTAGTTTATCCCTAGCATTTTCCCACAAGTCATGCCAAATAGTTGGATCAAACAAAATATCTTCAGGATGTTTTTTACTTCTTGCGACAAATCCAGGGAAAATATCTCTTCCAGTAGGTTCTCCTATAGGTTGATATCTTAAATCGAAACTCCATCTTATTTTGTCACTAATATTTGGTAGTGCTGAATGGACTGTTTTCTTTGTTAGAAATAATGCATCACCCTTCTTCATAGGGATTGGCATAGCATCTTCAGACTGAAATAATGTTGTAGGTATTTGTAATCCTCCTGCAGCTAAACCTTGAACAAGTTTACCTGTTTTGGGATTAAATCCAGGACAATGAGTTAATACTTTACCTTCATGACTTCCTGGAACAACCTGTAAACATCCATTTTCTTCTGAAGCATCCATTAGAGGAAACCATACAGTTAACATATTTGTATTATCAACTTCTTCAGTGGCTACTCCAGCATCTTGGTGCCAAGGGGTTGCTCCAAACTTTACCATTCCATTTTCATCTCTTGGAGCTTCTGCTTCTGGGACTTTGATTCTTACGTGTTGAATTGGATTAGAAAAAATTTCATCTCCAATTATTGATTGAACAGCATCGAGTAAGCTTTCACATCTTAGTGCATTAAACACTGCAGGTCCAGCCCAAAAAGGTGTGTCATCCTTGATACCACTCTGAGGTAGAGAAAAATCAAAATATTGATTGTATACTTCACCAGACTCAGCATAAATCTTTGTAACTCTTTCACCAAATTCTAAATCTTCATACTTAGAATTAATCTTTCCCTCTGCATAAAGTTCATCAGCCAAATTGCCTAAAACTGTATGATATTCTTCAATAATTGGATCAATTATTTTTTCTGGATCAATAAGGTTTTCTACCTTTAAGAAACCAAATTCTTTGAAATGATCTAGTTGATCATTAGTTAGTCTTCCCATTAATTTATCCTTGCTTTTTTCAATATTATACAAAAATTAAAATAAATTACTCAAGCAAATTTATAAATCCTTTCATTGTTTGGAAAAGTATATAATTGTTTTTTATACTATTTGTTTTCTTATCTGCTTTGTTTTAATATTTTTACGATCCAAAAATTTTATCTTTGCTTTTTCTGAAAAATCAATTTCGAATCTATAGATTTCATCATGTATAACATCTATTTTGAAAATATCATTTAAATCAATTTCTAATGCTTCAGAAAGTATTGCTCTAATTACTCCAGAATGAGTTACAAAAAGAACTTTATCTAGACTTAAGTGATAAATGCTATATGTAAATCTTATGACACGATTAAATAAATCAATCATTTTCTCACCATTTTTAGGTGATCTGTTTACATAATCTTCCATCCAAAAACTTAGTTCAATTTGATCTATTTGATCCCATTTTTTACCCTCCCAGTCACCAAAATTTAATTCTTGTAATTCTTTTTTTTTAATAAATTTTTTATGCTGAGAGATTAATAAATCAGTACATCTCTTAGAAGGACTTGAGTAAATTTGATCTAAATTTTCGGGTAAGTTCAGAAAAAGTCTTTTTGACTTTAATTTATAATTATCCTTTAGTGGAATATCAAAATTACCATAGCACAAATTGTCTGGATTATTAACTTCCGTATGTCTTATAACAAACAATTCCATAAAAACTATTTTTTTATATATAGTGGAATGCCAGAAACCATAAAAATCATTTCGTCTGATATTTTAGCTAATTTTTGATTAGCTCTACCTAAAGAATCTCTAAATAATCTGCCTAATTTATAAGGAGGAACTAATCCTAAGCCAACCTCGTTAGTGACTATCAACCAGGTTGCTGATGAATTTTTATATTGGTTCAATAGATCTTCTATTTGAAACAAAATAGCCTTATCTGATTCTTGTTGCGTTGAATTTTGGGGAAGTTTTAGCAATGCATTTGAGGCTAGTAAATTAATGCAATCAACAATGACGGTATCAAATTTTTGATGTTTTTTTTTGAATGATTTAGAAATATTTAGCGGGATTTCTATTGTTTCCCAAGATTGAGGACGACTATTTATGTGTACATCAATTCTTTCAGACATTTCTTCGTCAGATCTTTCTGCAGTAGCAATAAATAATACCTTATTACCGTTCTTAATGGCCCAATTTTGAACAAATGAGCTTTTACCGCTTCTTGCTCCACCAGATACAAAGATTAATTTTTTTCCCATATATTTACCTTGTTTATAAAAAGTTTTGTACAATTCCTAATAAAACTAATAAGCTAATTATTTCAGATAATTGTTCAACAGCTCCTAAACAATCACCAGTATACCCTCCAATATATTTTTGAAAATACCTTGATGAGAAATAAAATAAAAAACCTAATATAACTATTACTATTGCATATAAAGGAATAAAATAAAGCAGTCCAATAAGTGGTAACAGACCCCAAAAATAAGCAATGAAAATTTCAGCGTATGTATTACTTTTTGCTACAGGTTTAGATTTTCCTATTTCATCAGCTCTTGAATAGCTAGAAATAAAAACTACGTTTATAGCAGTAAGCCTTGATATTGAATGATAAGTAATAAATATCAATAAAATAATCCAATTATTATCTATAAAAAGTAATTGAATTAGATAAATCAGAGCAGATAAAGTAAAAATCTTAAGTAAAAGTAAAACAATTAAAGATATAGCACCATATGCACCAACTCTGCTGTCTTTCATAATCTCTAGAATCTTTTCTTTAGTCCAACCTCCACCAAATCCATCAAAAGTATCAGCTAATCCATCTTCATGAAATGCTCCTGTAATCAATATTCCAGTAGCAATTGAAAAAACAATACTAATTTCTATATTAAATATTAAATTTGATGTCCAAAATACAATAAAACTAATAAAACCTACTATAATACCTATCAATGGAAAGTGTCTCGTTGATTTATTAAGATATTCTTCAGAGTGATCTACATAGCTAGGACAAGGGATTCTAGTATAGAACATTACAGCTGTAAGAAATATTTTTAATTGTTCTTTAATCATTTGACTGAGTACTTACCTGAGCGTTTTCAAATGTAGCCATATTATTCATAAAATTCACTGAATTTAAGATTATTGGGTAAGCAAGTGCGCAGCCTGTACCCTCCCCCAATCTCATATCTAGACTTAATATTGGTTTTACTTTCAAGATATGCAACAATAATTCATGTCCGTTTTCAGAGCTTTTATGGCTAAATAGTGCATTATTCTTAATTTTAGGATTTATATTATAAGCTGCTAAATAAGCACAAGAGGCAATGAAACCATCAACCATAATAATCATATTTTTATTGTAAGCCTCAAGCATTGCTGAACACATTTGAACGATTTCAAAACCACCAAAAGTTTGTAATATTTCATATACATCAGTAATTTTCTTATGAAATAATTTAGCTTCTTGAAGAATTTTCGTTTTAGTAATTAATTGTTGGTTATCTAAACCAGTTCCTATTCCTACGCATTTGTCTATTGGTAAATCAAGCAATGAACTCATTATCATTGTTGCCGAAGAAGTATTTCCTATTCCCATTTCACCAAATCCCATTATATTAGTCTCTTTAGGTGAAATATCTTGTATTATTTTCTTCCCAAATTTGAAACATTTTTCCAATTGAGACTTAGTCATTGCTTTTTGATTAATGAAGTTTTTTGTACCAAAATCTATTTTTGAATTTATTAAGTTATCTAAATAATCAAATTTATAATTTACACCAGCATCAACTACTAATAATTCAATTGAAAAAGTCCTTGAAAAAACATTAATAGCAGCTCCTCCTTCTAGAAAATTTCTAACCATTTGATAAGTGACTTTCTGGGGATATTTACTAACTCCTGAGTTTGATATTCCATGATCACCTGCAAAAATTATAATTGTTGGGTTGATTAATGTTGGAGAAGTAGATTTTTGAAGTAAACAAATCTTATTAGCAATTTCTTCTATCATTCCAAGAGAACCTACAGGCTTCGTCTTAGAGTCTATAGATTTTTTAATTTGGTCAATTAAATCCATTGGTATTTCTCATTTTCTATTGATTTATTATACAAATTTTCTTAATCATATTTATTAATCAAATAAGAATGATTCTCTAAGAAATAATTATTTTATTTAGATTACCCATTCTGGGAGTGCTTTGAGTTCAAACAAATCTAAAATATTTTTTTTATTAATTATTTTTTTTGATTCTCCTTGATGAATTATGGCACCCTGAGAAATCATAAAACATTTACTTGTAACCTCAGATATAAATCTAAGATCGTGAGATGTTACAATCACTTTAGTACCATTTGAGATAATTTTATTTATAACATCTACTATAAGTATCTTATTTGCAAGATCAAGGTTTGAAGTAGGTTCATCTAACAACAAATATTTAGGTTCTTGAACTAATGCTCTAGCTATTCTCACTTTTTGTTTTTGACCTGAAGAAATTTCGTCAACTTTATTATTAGATAAAGAACTTAAATCTAACATTTTAATGGTGTTATCAATAACCAATTTATCTGATTTGGATAAGAATCCAAAGGTGTTCAAGTAAGGATATCTGCCCATTTCAATGATCTCTCGAACGGTAAAATCAAAAGTGGGTTCTAGATCCTGAGAAACAACAGCAATTTTTTTAGACAATTCCTTTTTTGAAATATCTAATATAGACTGATCATCAATAGTCACATCGCCATCTGTAACAGATAAAATACCAGACAGAATCTTAAGAATAGTAGTTTTACCAGAGCCATTTGGACCAAGTAAACCAGTGCAATGGTCCTCAATATCTATATTTATATTATTTAGAGCTTTAGATTTTTCGTAATAAAAATCTAAAGCTCTTATTTTTATCATTCAAAATCTCCAAAATTATCAATTTCATCAAGATTCCACAAAATTTTTGCCAATTGTTCTGAACCTTTTATATTCCAATAAGACAGAGTAGACCACCAACTTGAATTAACCATATAAACTTCATTGTTTTTTATAGCTTCAATTGAAGAAAGAGATTCGTCTGAAATCAATTCATCATAAAAATCTTGACCACCCCATTGAACTGATTGAGTGATTAGAATCATTTCTGGATTCATAGAAATCAGCAACTCTTTTTCAATTGTATTATTTGATTCTACTCCATTTATAGCTGCTATATTTTTACCTCCTGCAAGTTGGATGATAGCATCTTCTGTTGATCCAACTCCTGCCGTCCAATATGCATCCCACCAGGATAGTGTCATAACATTTTTAGTTTTATCAATATTTTCTTGAGCTAAATCATTCAATATCTTAACTTTTCTATCAATCTCTTCGTTAAGAGCTAATGCATTGTTCAAATTTCCAGTTATATAAGACATCAACCAAATATCGTTCTGTCTTCCACGAGATGAATTATCTAATGCAGTTTGAATAACAGTAATACCAATATCATCTAAAGTATCCATTAAGTCTACAGAGGCATAAGGATCAGCAAATACTATGTCTGGAGATAATGAAATTATAGTTTCAGGATCAGTGGTTACAATTGGCAAGCCTTCAGATTTAAGCTGAATATTACTTCCTTCTTCTTGAGCAAAAGAAGTTGTTCCTACTATTTGATCTTTATTTGATATACCAAATAAAATTTCATCGTGACCCAATGAAATTGTTAGGACTTTATCTGGTCTTTCTGTTATAGAAATTTCTTTTTCATTAATAACTATTTTTCTAGGCCAAGATAAATTTTCAGGATCTACAATTGCTTCAATCTGAGACAGTGCTTCTATTATTTCTGTATCATGGTCATGTCCTTCATGATCTTCTTTGTCTTCATCATGGTCATGT
>TARA_B100001121_G_scaffold55421_1_pt1 | contig 17303 bp, 19 predicted proteins | sample TARA_B100001121 | Tara Oceans TARA_B100001121 (sample SAMEA2622817) | marine metagenome | biome: marine biome (ENVO:00000447); feature: surface water layer (ENVO:00002042); material: "saline water (ENVO:00002010), including plankton (ENVO:xxxxxxxx)" | depth 5 m
AGTTATTGCAGTCCTCTGCAAATTTATCGTGATCAAACCCCTTATGCATCGTGCCACCCTTTGCACCATAGAGATTATCTTTGATGTCATAAGGTGGATCAAGATAGACAAATGCATTGGATCGCTCCGAAGATTCATCTAAGATTTGATCGTATGAGTAATTAGTTATCGTCCAATTATGTATAAGTTGTTGATAACCACTCAATTTATGAATCCCTTTACGAGAGAAGTTACTAACAGATGCCTGACTTGAGAATGAAGATGATTGAGACAACCCAGAGAAGGAGCACTTATTAACAACATAGAAGTAGATAGCGGTCCACAGAGGATCTGAATTATCTTCTTCCACATATTGTTTTGCAGAAGTGAACAATCCTCTAGCACGATCTGGATCTGGATACTTTGATTTTAGTTCATCAAGAATCACTTGCATTTGTGATCCATTCTCCTGCAACTGTTGCCAGAAGGTTGCTAGAGGATAGTGAAGATCATTTACCCAGACTTTCAGGTGTGGGTACTTCTTAGTGAGGTGTATGGCAACACTACCACCTCCAATAAATGGTTCATGATACTCCTTATAATCCCTGAGATCAGGGAAGTAAGGATCCATCTTTTTACATGCCCTAGACTTGCCTCCAGGGTAGCGGAGAGGAGTCTTGTAACTCTTCATCAAAGAAATCCCCGCATTGAACAGAAGACCTCATCAACATCCCCCTCTCTTTCGGCAGGAGTAACATTACTAACAATCATAGTATAATCACCCTTTTTCAAGGCACACTTGGGTTCATTAGAACTCTCATCAATCCGCTCATAAACTTTATCCCAGGTAGTGTAACCTACAGACATAGATTCAGTATCAACTAAAAGCAAATAGTCAAATGTTTTGACAAGATCTTTCTTTTTCCAATTCTTTTTACTCTTCCCAGAAGGATGAAAACTTTTCAATACAAATGGCTTACAGTCTCCACATCCCCTTTTTTTCTTGAACATACCAAGTTGAGTTTTCATTTCAACTGCTTCACCAGTTTCCTTAATAATAAAATCTCTACCAATATCGTAGATTCCAACATGAGTCAACTGATCATCAGACCATTTACTAAAGGACTCCTCAGTCCAATGAGCACGAAGTCCCCTATGAGAACGACTTTTAAATAGTGGTGTATTGGATGCAGAAACCCATCCAAAAAATTGTTCAAAATTGACCCGAGAAAAATCAATAGACATAATAAAATAAAGTAAGAGAATCAGAGAGCAAGTTTCTTGCTAGGGGCGATGATGGGGCTAAACATAGACTGATACTCAGTCACGATCTGGTCTTGTGCGTCTGCAATATACATTACAAACTTTTTGTCGATTGTCAATTCTTTCACCTCTTTGCTGAGGAGAGGGGACCAGGGAGCAAAACCAATTTGACCATTACCTGCAGGAACTGCAACGATTGCATTAGAGAAGGTAACAGAGTCATCGGTCTCATTCAATACCTCACAGATGACATCTTCGCCAGAGGTAGTGCGGACAAGTTTAACGTTCATTGTCAATAAAAATTAGGTTCATCAGATTCACATTTGTGGAGAAGTACTCCATCTACTCTATCTAGTAGATCTAAAATACTTCCATGCATCAGACGGTATCCATATCCAACATACAGTTGTCCAAAGAATACTGTCAGTGCCATAAATGCCCAGAAGTAGTAGTACGTTCTGGACTTCTTTTGTCTAGGTTGTTTTTTCATTTGAATCAAATACCTCCATCTCTAAGTCCAGTCTTCGGATTGATAGGGGGTCTCCTATCTGGTTTCTTTTTCGGTGTTTGTGGTTTACGTAAGCGTGAATTGGCACCTTTGACATTGACATTTTTCCAATTCATGCCATTCTCATATTTATTGTTGGGTGCAATCTTAGTCACTTTTCCTGGAGAGACTTCTACTTCCTCAGTATGAGAGAAGCAAAAGTAAGCACACATCTCACCAGCATATTCCCAAGAGTAGAAATAATCATGCTCTTTAGATCCAAAGAGTGCTATACCACTCTGCTCATAGAAGTTTACAACTTCTCCATCACAATATCCGTTAGGGCCACCACCATAAATGTAGTGTTTATAAATGTACTTAGTTTTTTTCATTTGAATTCACATTCACACATGATTTCAGTTAGCGCCGCCAGAAGATTAATTTCTTGATCGGCAACGAAGGCAACCTGATACTGATACTTAGCAATAATAAGCACAGCAGCAGGAATGGTAGAAGGTACAAGGGATGTGTAACAAGCATCGTAAATCCGACGCAGAAGTACACCAGAATCATTGTCCAAATTATTAACGACCCATTTACGTACTTCAGGGAAGTTCTTCTCCTTAAGTCGTTTAACCAACTCATCAGTCTTGACCTCACTAAAGGACGCGAGAATCGCTGCATCAATCTTACCTCCAGCAGAATAACGTTGACACTCATTCAAGACACGACGCCAATCTGGGAAGTGCTTATTGATGAGCTCTACCAGGACCTTGTTATCATATTCAACACCCTCTGCATCCAGGATTTGTTGGAGGCGTCCAAAGAACTTGGATGCCATCTCTGGACGCTTGCTTGCGGGGATTGAGAACTCGACCACTGCACATCGGGAGTGGAGGGGTTCAATGATTTTGTTTTTGTAGTTGCAGGTAAAGATGAACCTGCAGTTGCCAGCAAACTCCTCAGTAAACGCCCGTAGGAGGAGTTGTACGTCATGGGTTGTGTTATCTGCCTCATCAATGATGATGACTTTGTGCTTAGCAGTTGACGTAAGAGATACGGTCGAAGCGAAGTTCTTCGCATTGTTTCTGACAGTATCAAGGAATCGTCCTTCATCGGATCCGTTGATGACATAAACATCTACCCCCAGTTCGTTGCAGAGTGCTTTAGCAATGGTTGTCTTACCACACCCAGCAGGTCCAGCAAGAAGGAGATTAGGAACCTCACCCTTAGACAAGAATTCCAAAAAGGTCTTCTTGATCTCCTTGGGGAGGATACAATCTTCAATTGTTTTGGGTCGATACTTCTCAACCCAAAGGAATTCATCACGAGTCATATCCAATCTTGTTTTTTGGATCAGTAATAAAGAGAATGAAGCATAGACCCAGATGTGGATGAACCAAACACTTAGACAAAAGTAGGAGGGTCATCGCTTGGGTTATGTTCATTGTACCAGTTTTGACATTGAAATTGCCAGTAGGAATGATAACATAATTACCACATCCCAGGCTTTTGTTTTTGCAAAATACGGAATTGAGATCAGATCAGCAATGAAGTTGATGATCACTCCCGTAAGAACATTGACATGGAGGATAATGAAATAGGCAGCAATGACACCAATGCTGCCCACAATCCTCATCAACGTAAGAGTACGCATTAGAAGTTAGAATCGGGTTCCAAAGCAATATAATAGGTCAGATCATAGTCAGTGTTGACAAACTTTGACAAAAGTTTACTGGAGATGCTGACCTTGTAATCACCAGGAATAACCTTGATGTTCTCCACCTTGAAGTGGAAGCAGAACTCTCCATCAGTCTCACCAACGAGAACTTGGAAGTCGTTAGAGGTGTCATTCTTCTTGTCATGAACAACAAGTTTGACAACTCCAGCTTCACCAATAACCGAGAGATCAGGAAGTTGGAATGCAAGGACTGCCTTGCGAATCTTTTCAAGTTGCTCTGCAGCAAGTTCAAACTCTACATCCATTGTGGGAAGAGTTAGAGACTTCTCAGGGGGTACTACAATTACGCTGGGATCAGCAAAGAAGTACTTAGAGCGAGTCTTGCCTTCTCGAATGACAACATGCCCGTCGTTAGCAAAATCAAGTTCTGGTTGATTGTGCAGGAATACACCCCGAAGGAATTGAGTCAGATCGTAGATTGCGAAGTCTTTAGGGAAGTCTTCCTGAATCTCCGCTTCTGCCATGATGTTCTTCATCACAGAGATAGTGCGAAGTTTGTTGCCCTTCTTGAACAAGATGGACTGGTTGATGTCCGAGAAGTTCTTCAGAAGGTTGATAGTCTTATCAGAAAGTTTCATAGGTGCCCTTAGTTTCATTATGAAGTCCAGAGAAGTGGTAGAGAAGAACGCAATAGTGAATTGCTTTCAAAATGTCTTGCTTTGACTTACCATTCTTCTTGCCGAATCGAGACAAGTATTTGATTGCATTAGACCGACAGAATGGTTCTGCATCACCAATGCCTTGGATCAGATCAAGAGTCTGTGTCTTTGACTCTTGAGAGGTGTAGTGAGATTTGTATGTTGATGAGAGGTACTCACGAACCTCTTTCATAGTTTTATCTTCTTCGTACTTCCAAAAACCATTGGTCGTAAGTTGGTCAAGATTCAAATCAATTTTATCGTTAGGTTCCATATCAAGGTTAAAAGAAATAGAGTCTTGGTGGGTCAGTCCCCAAATGTGATCGGTAGGAACTGGTTGAGCCGCACCAAAATCAATAGTATCTGGTGAAGGGTTAGGATTACCAGTCAAGCTAATGCCGTCATCCTCCCAAAAACTTTGATCACCAAGATTAGTGAAAGGGTTTGGTCTGTTCAAATCATTACGATCATAGTCGTAATAGTATTTTGAATGTTCAGTCATAGTACTCATAATGAAAGAGGAGGGAGGCACTATTGTCCTCCCATATTATATCAGGATCCCAGATCCTGGTCAACATTTACTTGCTCACCAGTGGCAGTGAGATCAAAATCTGCATCAACCTTGTCGTAGAGTTCCAGGAACGCTTGCTTAGTATCGTCATCAAATCGGTTGATGCACACTTGCATTGCCTTCTCCTTATTGCCAAAGATTTCATATGCTCTGACAATGTGAACCAAACGACGAGTGCTGATTACTTCCTCAATACCACCGTCATAGAAGGTCTTACGGATGATATCTGCCCAGTCAACCAAGCGGTGACAGAATTCTTCATCGCTACAGACTTTAGAGAGAATACTCTTCTCAATAGAGACGGTAGGGTAAGACTGCTCAAAGGTTACAGGGAATCGCTCAAGGAATGCTTCATTCAACACATTGGTGCCAATAAAGCGACCATCATCAGAACCCTTACCTTTAGTATTGGCAGTGGCAAAGATTTGGAATCCTTCAGCAGGTCGAACAAACCTACCAATCTTCTTCAGAAACACCCCCTTACCCTCAAGAATGGATTGTAGGCAGAGGATTTTGTTGCTAGCCAAGTCAACCTCATCGAGGAGCAAGATTGCCCCACGTTCGAGTGCTTCAATGACAGGTCCGTTATGCCAAACAGTTGCCCCATCGACAAGGCGAAACCCACCAATAAGATCGTCTTCATCAGTTTCAATAGTAATGTTGACTCGAATCAATTCTCGTCCGAGTTGAGCACACGCTTGCTCAACCGACAGCGTTTTGCCGTTGCCAGATAGTCCAGTAATGAACGCTGGATAGAATAGACGGGACTGAATAATTTTTTTAACATCGCTGAAATTGCCAAACTTGACGAAGGTATCATCTTTCGCGGGGATAAGGTTTTGCTCAACTGCAGGCATAGCAGCAGGTGCCTGATAATCCTGTTCGAGTTTCTCAGTGATCGTCAGATTCCAACGACCACGACCAACCTTACAATCAGAAATTTTGTTGGTCACCGTCTGATAGTTACAATCATTCATAGCACACCAGGCACGAATGTCTGCCGCTGTGACAGAATCTCCGTAGAGATCCTGAAGGGAATTCATAATGCCTTCTTTGGAGAGACCCATTTGTTTGTTGGAACTGAAGTTAGTATAGTGGATAGGTGGGGGAACTTAGGTCCCCCATGGACAGTTTATCAAGCGACTAGATCAATAAACTCATTGAGAACTCGCTTGTTCATTTTTTTAGTGCGAAGACTCTTCACAAAAGCACTCTTGATCTGAGACTTAGTTGCATCTTCCTTGACTTCAAAACTATTGTCTTGAGCTAAGGAAGTAGCAGAGATGGCAAAATAAGAGTGGTATCCAGAATTGGTAATAGTAAAAGTGCGTTCTTTCCTCCAACCAGCATGAATACGATCATGCTCATCATTCCATCGACCATAGTAGCGAGCGATAAATGCATGGGCATCACGACCTTCAAGAACACGGATACCAATAAAGTTGGTGTCTTGAAACTTGTCTCTGAGATGATTCAACAGAGTATCAGTTAGATCATACCAATTGCCACCCAAAGCATATGTAGTTCCCAGCTTACGGTCACGAAGAATGCAATTCATAGATACCTGACGAATACCCAGGTATGGTTCATTCTCCCAATGACGCTGAACCATTTTATGATACTTCAACGGAGGTGCTTCACCATCAGTGAGGATGACACATTGAACTTTTTCCAGACCATGTTGCTTCTTGAACTGAGGAATGATCTCATGAAGACAAACCAGAGTGTCATTTAAGGGAGTTCCAGACAAAGACAGACCGTTAGGAATACTGTAGAAGGTGTAGTAGGTACGACTAAATCCTTCAGCAACACGGAAGATAGTTTTCATCTGATCATCAAGTTCTTTCGCTTTGGTTTTACTAGAGAACATATTCATCAGAGAGAACTGCTCATAAAGATGAATTACACCATCCCGCTTTTTATATGGAGTTGGTGGAAAAACAGGAACACGGTCACCGTTATGATTAATCTCATATTTGATCTTGGGATAATCCGAGGTGAATGCATAAACATCAAAAGGAATATTGACTTTTTTACAGAACCAAATCAAATTATAGAGTTGTTTAATTGTGTCCGTCAGAACATCACACATAGATCCAGACCAGTCCAAAATAAAAATTAGACCATGGTTCTTACCGTCAGGAACAACAGTAACCTTTCGGAATAGATCTTCGTTGTACTTATAACTATGAAGTTTAGAGCAGTCTAGAACACCAGTTCTTGATGTCGTAGCACGAGCGTATGCACTAGCAGACTTGCGACATTCAAACTCCTTCACAAGATAATTAACTTCCTTCTGTGCGGACTTCTTGAATTCAGCGTATCTCTTATCTACATCATAGAAGAACTCTGGTTTAGTATCACTCCAAGCATCAGGAACATGCTGATACACATCCTCATTAGAGATGATGACAGAATCCAGATTTACTTTGGGAAGTTCCAAATATTGATTTTCAATATCATTCTCGTCAATAAGATCTTTGATGGCATCCTCAAAGGACTTCATCGTATTCACATCAATATCAGAGTCATCACCACCAGAGTTTACATTGGAGGAAGATTCCTGAATATCATGATCGACAGAATCGTCGGATCCTTGAACGGATTCGCTGGACGAGGGTTCTGATTCTCCCTCCTCACTATCTGACTCCTGTGATTCGGGGGAAGACCCACCATTATTCGGCTGTAGTTGTACGTCTGAAGGGGACTCTTGTTGTTGCTGTTCATTTTTGCAGTACTTATAAATTTCTTCTGACGCATCAAGAACTTCACTGAAGGTCTCACAGTCGCGAACCATGAGAAGAAGTTTTTCTTCTTCCTCAGTAAAAGGAATATCCTCATAATTACCAATCTTGCAGTAAAGATTGATTTTGTCTGCAAGGTTGAACGTTGACAGGTCTTCGTCCTCAATGGAGAAGAAGTCTTCCGCTGCCAACTCTTCATATCCTCGGTAGAAGGTTTTAGAGAGACCAGCATACCGACGCTTCATCATCTTCTCAATACGAGCGTCTTCGACAACGTTGACGATCTGTGGTGGGATCTTACGATCCTTGATCCAATCTTCATCTGGTGTATATAGGGCGTGACCAACTTCATGACCCACCAGAAGGTCATACACATTGTTAGATGCCTTGTTCCACTGAGGGAGCGTCAGCACGCGAGTATGGACATTGAACTGAGCAGTATCTACAGCGCGATGCTCAACCACCAGATCTTCAGTGGCAAGCAGTTTGGCAAGTTGTCCTTTGACTTCGTGGTTGATAGTCATCGGGATTCGTTTGAACTGAACACAGTATACAAAGAAGAATCCCCCCTATGGTCGATCAAGAACCAGTTTTTACATCGTCCACTGCTTTGGCAACCCAGTCTTTGAGATGAATTGTAGGTTCCCATCCAAGAGTAGTACGAAGTTTAGTATTATCTGCCAAAGTAATTCTCGCTTCTCCAGGACGAGCATCAATAAATTTCTGCTCTGTTGAGATCATGTCTGCAATCTCATTTACAGAATAGTTTTGACCATTGCCCACATTGTAAACCTGACCATAATCTTCTTCTTTAAGATCTTTGGTCGCTGCAAGAATGTTCGCATTTACAACATCAGAGACATGAGTAAAGTCTCTACGTTGTTCACCATCTCCAACAATTGTCAGTTCTTCGCCAGCAGCAAGTTGACGTAAGAAGATGCCAATGACTGGCGCATACTGTCCTTTAAGTGGTTGACGCTCACCATAAACATTGAAGTATCTAAAAATAAAAGTCTTCAAATCAAAGAGGTCCGTATACATGGAGCACAATTTTTCTCCTGCAACTTTTGATACTGAGTAAGGATTCAAGCAGTCATCGGCTTGAGTCTCATCATTAGGTGCAGAGTTAAACCCATATGCGGAAGAGGTTGATGAATATATCACTCGATCAACACCTGCTTCTCTAGCGCACTGTAAGACAGTTGCTGTCCCTAAGGTGTTAATCCTAACAGCGTTCAAAGGATTTTTAATCGCTGGTTGAATTCTAGCTTCTGCCGCAAGATGAAATACTACATCAACACCATGATAAAAGGTTCTAGTCAACTCATAGTTTGATATGTCCTGTTTGGCATACTCTGCTTTATCATTGACATAGAACTGCTCATGAGCATCAGAATATTCATTATCAATGACAAGAACTTCATGCCCCTGATCGATCAGAGCATCCACCAAATTAGATCCAATGAATCCTTTACCACCAGTTACTATGCACTTCATTTCGCCAACCTACTGAACCCTTTTACTTTTTCAAATTTTAGCACATTCATGAACTTGTCACGCATGCCTTCCTTATGGGAGATTACAAACGTATTAGAATCCTTAATGACAAATCTAATAATCTTCATAAATTCATCTGTTCCAAACCCATCAAGAGAGGAGTCAAATGTTTCGTCAAAGATGATGAGGTTGCAGTTCAAAGAGTTCTTAATTTTAGCAATCTCTCTCCACGTAAACAAGAGAGCAAGATCGATACGCATTTTCTCACCTTCACTGAATGAAGAGTAAGAGAAGTCCTCTTGAATAGGAGACTGAATCGATTCATTAAATTCTTCATCAAGACAAAAATTGATAAAAAATTCCATCATCTGCAAATACTTATTAACTTGATTGTTAATAAGTGGCAGATACTTTCTAATGATTTGTGTTTTTACTCCTCCGTCTTTTAGGAGATCGTACACAAAATTATAATTCGCCAGTTGATCCTTCTTAGATTCTGTCTCTTCGGAAGCAACTTTGAATTGAGTTTCTAGTTCATCTAGCTTCTCATGTTCAGTATTTCTTTCTGCAAGTCGAGTGGTAACAGTTTGAATTTCCTGTTCAAGATCTCGGACTTGTCTTTGATATCCAGAGATCTTAGTATTGATTTGAGAAATCTCATGCGTAAGGTCTGTAACCTCTTTAGAAACTGTAGAGAAGTGACGCTCTCGCTCTTCTTCTTCTTTAATTGCCTCTTCCAGTTGTATAAAACCAGAACGCAACTCTTTTGCTTTATTTTGAGCGTCTTCAATTCTATTTATTCTGAAGGTCTCTTCAATAGACTGAGTACAGGTGGGGCAAACCGTATTCTCAGAAAAGAACTTATGTTCTTTAGTAATTACAGATACCTTCTGAGAGATCTTACCTTTTAGATTACCTAACTGCCTCAACTTTTTAGTTGCACCAGAATACTTCTCAAGATCTTTTTGTTTTTTAATCAAATCATTCTCAAAATTTAAAGAATCATTTAAAAGATTATCTTGAGTGTCTGAAAGATTTTTTATCTGTTCTCTTTTTGCATCAATATCTTCTGTAGCAAGTCTACCAACTTCAGCAATGAAGTTCTTCTGCATCTTGACTTTTTCTTCAAGATTATCTGACTTGTATTGTAATGTAGTAATATCTGTCTTATTCTCTTTTATCCGATCTCTTACAACAGTATTCATTGATGAGAAGATCTTGATGTCCAATAAATCTTCAATAACCTCTCTCCTAGATGCTGCAGGTAATTGCATGAAGGGGATGAAGTTACTACTACCCAGAATAACAATCTGAGTAAACGACTTATAGTTCATCTTAAGAACTACTCTCTCTAACCAACTTTGCTGATCTTTAGCGGCTGCATCAGAGTTAAGTAGTTCACCATCCTTATAAATTTGAAATACTGCGGGTTTGATTCCACGTACAACTTTCCAAGCAGTATTTCCAATCTTAAATTCAATCTCAACAAGACAGTCTTTCTCGTTAATAGAATTGATCAAGAGTGGTTTATTGACACCACGATAAGACTTACCAAACAAAGAGAAGGTCAAAGCATCCAACATCGTGCTCTTACCCGCACCATTGTTTCCGACTACAAGAGTAGTGTGTGTTTTATTAAACTCAAGTTCGGTAAACTGGTTGCCAGTGCTAAGAAAGTTCTTATAACGAATCTTTTCAAAACAAATCATTAATCTTCATCGGGTGGTATTACAAGATCATTTGCAGTGATGATAGTATAATTATACTCATGCAGTTCACAAGTCTGAATCATAAGATCATCATCCACTTCCACAACATCCAATTCTGGATATTCCCTATCCTCTAACATCATAGAAAAACGAGTAGCATCATCCTCTTGCTCAAATATGTACAGGATTTGAGTCCCATCACTATTAGCAACAGAGTATGCACCTTCTTGATTCTTTCCAGATAGAGTAAGGATAAACATATTATATCAATTCACATGCTTGTTTGTAAACCTGGTGTATCAAATGTTTGATTTCTGCTTTATTTAGAGACATCTCAGATTCATCAATATACTTACTCAAAATAGAGATTGTATCTTCAGATTCTGGATCATAGTCATCAAAGTTAGTCTCAACATCAGCAAAGGTTTCAACAATCTTCATTTCGTTGATATTAGATCCAAGAAGTTTATCTACAAACTTCTCATATTTTTTAGGATCACTCTTCTTCTGTACGATTAATTTTACAATCTTACCTTCATACTGCCTAGTATCAAAGGTTTGATGTGGGGTATCGTTATAGTTAATAACCTCATACATGGTGTATGGATTATCAAATGCTTCCAACTCCATTGTAGATGTTTCTAGGATATGGAATCCACGAGGATCTCCAATATCATTTGAGTAAATCTCATATGGATTACCCAAATAACTTATACGCCCGTCTGTTGATCTAGTGTGATAGTGTCCGCTGTAGACATGGGAGAACGACGCAAATAATTTGCCATCAAGACCCTCTTCCATGATGTGTCCACGATAAGCAGCGAATCCTCGTAACTCAAGGTGCCCCATCGCGCACTTGCTATTGCTAGCTTTAATAGCCGCGAAGGTATCATCAGAATTCTCATCATTAATCCAAGGAATAAACAATACAGGTAACTTACCCAACTTGACTTCAGTTGGTTCAGAATATACTTTTACGTTTTTATATTCTCTAAGTAAAAGGTCTACTGCATTCAAATCATTAGTATTTTTGTAGTATGCAGTATGGTTACCGACAATAGTATGAACGGTAATACCCATCTCTTTTAGTCTATCATAGTAATTGTCTTTTGCCCACGCAAGAGCAGCAAAGTCAATCCCCTTACGACTATCAAAGGTATCGCCCATATCAACTACAGTTTTAATTTTATGCTCTTCCAACGTAGGGAAGAAGACATCATTGTAAAACTTTAAGAAGTAATCGTGGAACTGTTTAGAGTTTTTACGGGCACCAAAATGCTGATCAGTAATAATCGCAACTTTCATTAATATCTAGATTTGGAGTGAATACTATCCTTAATTTGATTATAATCGGAATAATTTGCTCCGTCAATTGTATTATCATCATAAAAGACTTCATCATATCCAGTCTTTTCTAGAATCTTATTCTTAATCTCAAGTTGTTTCTTTTCCTTCTGAATACGACGTAGAAACGCGTAGTGAATGATTTGAGTAAAGTAAGCAAAGGGATTCTGAGACTTCGCAGGATCAAAATTATGGATGTACTGAACACAGTTCTCAATACCATCCGAAATCATATCATCTTTAAAAATATAATTTACAAAGTTTGGTTTGAAGGATAAGTGTGTTGCAATCTTTAAGAAGCACTCTCCTAAGTAATTTGTAATCTGTGGTTTAGGATCTCCTCTACTTGCTGCTAACTCCACTGATTCTCTATATGCAATCAATGCTGCTAAGAATTCTTTGTTGTTGACATAGTGTACTGATCTCTTGCGTTTAGTCATAGGTCCAATTGCCATAATAGTATATCTATGTTCACAGTGATATAGTTATTATATCAGTATGAACGTTTGAGCACAAGGCTTGACAAGACCCCTGAATCTGTGTACAATAACCTTTGTGGAGGTTCAGAAACAATATTAGCTTTCTTTAAAGAGTCTTTCCAGGATCTCTTTAGCATCTACTACGTTACCAACCCTACCCATCTTTCTATCGATTCTTTGTCTGTATCCAGTGGGATCCTCAGAATCCGAGAAGTCTTTTGACTCTCTAATCCAAGATTGGTACATAATAATCATATCGATGTCCTTAGACTCACTCATAGTGATGACATCAGACATATCAATAATAAACATATCATCACGAGAGGTCTTTAACCAAGGTTCCATCTTATATCCAGATATACCTCTCTTAGTCTTAACTTCAGAGAAGGTGATTGGATTTGAGACAAGTAAGAATGTACTTTGCTCTTCTGTACAAGGTGAGACCTTTGAGAATATCTCTTCTCCTGTTTTTAATTTTATTGTTGCGTAAAAATCATCTTCCATATCTATTCCTTTAGATTGACGTTTATGATGTCATAATTAAATTTCTCTTCATTGTAAACTTTAATTCTTTCAATCAGGTGATTCAACGTATAGTTTCTTCTTGACTTATGTGTACAATCATCAGAAATATCATAAAGCATTGCTTTAGTCTTGTTCTTGCCCTTTCTCAAGACTCTTCCGATAGATTGTAAATTACGAATTCTAGATTTACTAGGTGAAGCAAAAACCACGTTGTGTAGGTTTCTTATATTTATTCCTGTAGAGAATACGCCATATGAAGCAACGATGATTGCATTCTCTTCTCTTTCAGTAATCTCTCTAACAAGTTCTCTTTCTTCAGTGTCTACACCACCATGAACAAAGAAGATCTTTCTATCTCCTTTTTTAGCAGCATTGATCATCTCATATAAAGGTTTGCCATGATTCTCTACCCTTGAGAATAGAATCAAGGTATTGCCTTTAAGATCTAATGATAAGTTTTTAATAAAGTTATTTCTTCTATCATTAGATATGATGAATTGAACTTCATCTTCATAGGTTGCAAATATCTGAGGATTGTGTTTTAATACTAAGCAGGTAATATCAAGTTTAGATAGATGACCCTGTGCCATCAATTCTGCAGTTCTAATAATTTTGTAAGATGGGCCAAACAATCCTTCCAAAACCCACTTGTGAGTTTGAGTTCCATCAAGGGTTCCAGTGAATCCAAACCTGTACTTGGCATGATGGAGTTTTGTCATTATAGATATTAAAGACTTACTTTTAAAAAGGTGTGCCTCATCCCCAATCACAACCTCATAGTCCTCAAAAAATGATCTATCTAGCTTGTAAATTGATTGCCACGTAGTAATGGTCACTGGAGCATCTGTAAACTTCTCTCGACCAGAATATATCTTGTGGCAATATGACTGAGCATCCCAACCATAATCCTCAAAGTCCTTATACATCTGCTCTACAAGCGATGTCGTTGGAACAACTAAGAGAATTTTTTTCCCTTTATCTGAGTAATACCGAACTACTGAATAAATCATCAATGATTTACCTGAGGCAGTCGGTGATATCAGCAATTTTCTATTATGTCTTAAAGAATCGTATACTCCCTCAATTTGATAGTCTCTGGGACGAATTGAAGTAATTGAGTTCATATAATCTTTAACACCTTCTCTCGATATGCCATCGTTTACCTCAAATGGCATACCGTAGAATTTGTTTTCTTCAAATTTATACGAATACTTATAATTATCGCAAAAAGATATAAGTTTATCTAATAGCCCAATATATAATTGCTTCGTTCTCATGTCAAATAAATGGATCTCACCATTCCAATTCCTACCCCTATATTGGGGCATGAACTTAGCATTAGGAACTTCAAATTTAAAATGATCTCTTAACTCATATTCAATATGAGGTTCACACGTAATCTTCAAATATACTTCGTTAGACTTTTGAATGATAAGATCATGAGTATTAGCCATATCCTGCCTGGAATTTGAGGAAGTCAATAGCATTCTTTATCTGGTAAGTTCGGTTCTGAATTACCTTCAGAATGCTCTCCAAATAATTCAAAGTGACATCGTAATAATCAACCTTCAAACTTATCTGGGATAATTTGTCATCAGCGTCAAGGTATTTTTGTAGAGTGTCTTTATCTCTAATTTTTTTCGGGAACGGTGATTCCACATATACTTCAGGATCTGCCTTTCCTGTAAAGTATTCGTATCTTTCGTGCCTGACGTTTTTGCGGGTTTGTTCCGCTTTTTTCTTAAGGAGAATTACAGTATTGTAAATCTCAAAATATTTAGCATGTAACGCAGGGACCTTAATTGACTCATCATGTAGGTTATCCATATTGATGTTGGAATCTTTTTCCCACATCTTCTGAATAGATTCAAGATCGATCATACTGGGTGTCCTTCTGGATCTGTTATATTGTAGATAGTATACTTGAAATCTACCTCTGCCGTAAAGTACTCAGTGTCTGTGTTAGTAGCATCAAACGATAAATCTGACAAGTTATATGGGAACATGTCAGAGAACTCCACATTAAATACTGTTCTTTGATTACTATTCAAGACAGCAAGAGTACCATCTGAGTAGATGTTCATTCCTTTACCATCATGTCTAATTTGGGATGGGTCGTCTTTCTGCAGATCAAATATTTCTTTTTGGGATTCTGGGAATCCGAGTCCTCTCATCCACTTGTGAATCTGCATATAATTTTCTAAGTTCTCATCAACAATAAAACTTAGAGTAAAATCAGCATACTGAAGTTTATCTCCAGGAAGATCGATATTCTTCAGATATGTTGGTTGCTCAGCAACACCTAATGTAATTCCAGGAATGTTTGCTTTGTTAGAAAAGAATGAGACCTTCCGTGCTCTACTCAATGTGAATCGGAATCCAATTGAGGATAAGAAGTTCCTATTCGATATCTGATTGCTGTAGGCGTTTCCTACGTTTCCTAATACCATGATTACATATGCTCCTGCATTTTTTTAATTAAGTGGTCAGCAATCTGCTTATATCCATCAGCTTTTGGATGGAATGAATATGGATTTAACATGTTATGGTCAACGGCATAAGCAAAATCATCGACACACCATGATGGCACTAATGATTTTTTTAATACTCTATCATTCTCTACAATCACTGCTAACATATCTCTTCTTATTCTTTTTTGATGATCAAAAAAGTTTGAAAGTTTTACGTTGTAATTAAATGAACAAAACGAGTCATACCAAAAATTTTTAACTCCCAACATTTTAAAATATTGGTTCCAGTGAAAAAACTCAAGCTCTAGTTCCTTTACTCTAGCTATCTCATTGTATGAGTATTTATTCAAAACTCCAGCAATCTGATCGATTGCAGTTCCTTCATCCTGATCAGGAATAATTGGATCATCATTTACAGTATTTAAAAATATATGTCTGTAAGCGTTTTCTTCGTTTACCCACAAGTCATACCTATTGACAGAGGTTGTCCCCCATAACACATATACTTGTACACCCGATTTGAGTATGTTTTTGAATTTAGTAGATGAAAAAAATTGTTTTGCTAATCTAAATTGCTTATCATTACTACTACCACCACAACCAAGATTTATATTGTCAAAATCAAAATGTTCAGAAACATGTCTTCTCCAACCATTCTTCCAACATATCTCTGGGTCTAGATAAATTCTCTCATATTCTTCTTCGGTCATACCATCTTCATATGCAGAACCTTGACCAAAAGTCCAACTATCACCAAAAGTTATCAATATATCTTTCATGAGTATGTAGATGATGTATTTTATTTAGAGACAAAAAAAAGACCCTAACGGGTCTCGGTGGTTTAATCTAGGATATGCCTACAGACTTTTTTGCATTGAGATTGGGATAAGGCATCACATTCAATTAAACACTCGTAGTAATCATTTAATCTTTGCTGCTCCAAAGCAAGTTCATCGATTGTATTCTCAAAATGTCTCCACTCATCTAACTGTGAGCGTGATAATAGATTGTGCATGGTCACTCTCCATTATAGAACAAAAAACATAACAAAAATATGGTTAAATGTTTTAGTGCATTGTTTTATTCCCATTCTGTATTATATAGCACAGTTTGTGTTAATTCACTAACATTTATTGCTTTTTTACATAAGTATAAACAAATACAAAAAAAGAGACCCTTTCGGGTCTCTGGTAACAGATTGTGTATCCAATGGATCACATGAGGTTCTTGATCTGAACTCTTCTGTAGTAACGGTTCTGGTTGACCTTGAGGCGACCCAGACCTTGCTCGGTTCCTTCTGCGAAGGGGTTTGCAACAAGACCATAACGGGTCTTGAAGCCGATCTTGGGTTGGAAGGTGTTCTCGCCAACTGCACGTACCATCTGGAGGGGTACATATGGGCAGTAGAAGAGACCTGCGTCGTAAGGAGAGGTGCCCTTGTAACCGACAACGTAGTACTGCTGAGCAGCAACGTTTGCAGCATAAGGATCGATGTAGACTCTGTACTTACCAAGCAGAACACCAGCGAAGGTGTTACCAGTGTCATCAACGTTCAGGTTAGCGTTGAGTGCAGGGGTGTAGTCAAGTACGCCAGCCATAGACAGTGCGGATGCAACGTCAGCGGAGCACATGATCACATTGCCCTTTCCTCTACGAGTTCTTTGTGCGATTGCGTTAGCATCGCGCTCGATTTGGAACAGCAGACCCTTGAACTTCTCAACACTCCAGCGACCGTTGGAGTCGATGTCGAGGTCGAATACACCAGCAGTTGCGGTGTTTGCAGCAGCGCCTTGCTCAGCAACCTTGTAGATGGTTCTGATGACTTCGCGGTTGATCTCAGCAAGAATCTCAGTGG
>TARA_B100001121_G_C18700209_1_pt1 | contig 17134 bp, 15 predicted proteins | sample TARA_B100001121 | Tara Oceans TARA_B100001121 (sample SAMEA2622817) | marine metagenome | biome: marine biome (ENVO:00000447); feature: surface water layer (ENVO:00002042); material: "saline water (ENVO:00002010), including plankton (ENVO:xxxxxxxx)" | depth 5 m
GATTTTTTTAGAAAAGAAAATATTCAATATTTTTAAACATTCTAATGTTTAAAATTCAACTCTTTTCTCTTAACAACGGAACAAATTTAAAGTCCCTGTATTCAGAAATTATTTCATGTGAATCTTTATTTGTTTTAAGAAAAACAGTCATTTTTTGCTCTTTAACTCCAATAGGAATAACTAAAATTCCACCAATAGATAATTGTTCAATAAGAGCAAAGGGTAACTCAGGAGCTCCTGCTGTAACAATAATTTTATCAAAGGGTGAGTGGTTTGGAAGACCTAAATAACCATCACCGTAAAATAAATTCACATTACAATTTAAAATTGATAAATTTTTTTTAGCATTGATATGTAGATCTTTAAATCTCTCTATTGAATAAACTCTACAACCTATTTTACTTAAAATTGCAGTTTGATAACCTGAACCTGTTCCAATTTCTAAAATTTTATCACTCGGCCTAGGAGTTAAAAGTTCGGATTGAAAAGCTACAGTATAAGGGTTAGAAATTGTTTGATCACAACCAATTGGAAAGGCATTATCTTTATATGCAAACTCTAAAAATGCAGAGTCCAAAAAAAAATGCCTTGGAACTTCAGCCATAGCATTTAAAACATACTCATCCCTTATATCTCTAGCCCTTAACCTACTTACCATTTTTGACCTAAGGCCCTTTTCTCTAAAAGTATCTATTTTTTTCAATATTTAAGAATTAAATTAAAATGATTGAACAAATAAATTTATTTTTGATTGAAATATAAAAAAAATGTTAAAAATTGGCATAATTGGAACCGGATACTTTGGTGAAATACACATTAGAGTACTTCAAAAATTAAAAAATAAATTTAAAATTATTGGCTTTTTTGATATTAATAAAGAAAAATCCAAAAAAATTTCAAAGATTTATAATATTCCTTTTTTGCAATTAGATTCACTAATTAATAGATCAGACGTAATTAATATTACTTCTAGTACAAATTCTCACTTTAGATTAATCAAAAAAGTTTTAAACTTTAAAAAACATGTATTTGTAGAAAAACCAATGTGTGAAACTTTACATGAAATTAAAGAAATAGAAAAAATAAAAAAACAAAATAATACTCAAATACAAATAGGTTTTATTGAAAGGTTCAATCCTGCATTTTTAAGTGTTAAACAATTAAACATAAAGCCTAAAAAAATAAAAGCTATAAGAAGAACTATATTATCAAGTAGAAATAAAAATAGCTGCATCATAAAAGATTTAATGATACATGATATTGATATAATAAATTCATTTATTAATAGTTCTATTGAAAAGATTAGAATTATCAATAAAAGAAAAAATTATATAAAATGTAATTTGATTTTTAAAAATAAAATTATAGTTGACTTGACTTCTGAAAGAACTAATGCAAAGAACAAAAAAATTGTAAGAAAAATGAATATAGAAACTAATGATAAAAAAGAAATAGAAATTGATTTTATGAGAAAAAAAAGTAGCATAAATTACCTTAACAAAAAAATACATCTTACTTCAAAAGACAATAATCAACTGGAGGAAGAAATGAAATATCTTTATAATTGTATTAATAGTGGAGAAGAAAATTTAATATCTACTAATGAAGCGAAAAACTGCAGCATTATTATGCAAAAAATTGAAAATGCCTAATGAAAAAATTTATTATACTTTTTTTACTAATAATTTCTTCCTGTGAGAGAGAGGCAGAAATAGCAACATATTTTTCAATAAATAATTTTTCATTTTATGATTTAGAAGGCCAAATTAATGAAAGTACTGAGACTACAGCTATTTCAGACGGTTGGGTAACAATTAATGGTAATTTTTTAGGAGCTTTTGAAACTCCTTCTAAAATTCCAATTATAAATATTGAGGATAATAATGAAATTAGAATATCTCCTGGAATTAAAGAAAATGGTATTTCCGGAAGTAGAATGATCTATCCATTCTATAACATATATGAAGTCAGTATTGATAATGCATTTGAAGAAGAAACCATAAGTATTAGCCCTGAAACGAGCTACAAAGAAAACACAAACTTTAAGTTTTTAAACCAAGGTTCTTTTGAAATAGGAAATATGCTTCAAGAAACTGAAAATAGTGACACTATTCCTTTAATTCAAAGTAATGAAGTGTTTGATGGTGAAAAATCATGTGCTATTTGTATTAACAACTCAAATAATATATATCAAGTAATTACAATTGATGAATTATTATTTAACAGTTTCCCAGAGTATATTTTTTTAGAAATGAATTTTAAGTCTGACATAGACTTTAAAATCGGTCTTATTAGAAATAATAATATTGAAGATAAAATTGAACACATGAAAATTTATAAATCTGAAAACTGGAAAAAAATTTATTTAAATTTAAGCTCCTTAATAATTCCAAATATATCTAATTCTACATTTCAAATTTATTTTGAAAGTGAAATGACTTACAATAATTCTCAAGGCTGTACATATTTAGATAATTTAAAAGTCGTTTATTAATGATTAGAAGAATTGAAACTATAAAATTTATTTTCTTTGATATCCTCACCTCAGTTAACAGTTGGATATTATTTTTTATGTTTAGAAAAAAACTTGAAAAACAAACTTTTGAATTCCTAGATCCTTCTTTAATTAAAGGCTGTATTGTTATTTGTATTTTTTGGATTTCTATTTATACTTTATCTGGAAAATATCAAAATGTTCTTAGAGTGTCTAGACTAAAAGAATTTTATAAAACCATAAATCAAACAATCATTGGTTGTATTATTATTTTCTTTATTTTGATAATAGATGATATAGAGTATCAAACTAATTACAACTATTATTATAAGTCTATTTTATTTCTATTCACAACACATTTTACCCTAACTTTTCTATTTAGGTATGTTTTAACTCATAGAATCGTAAAAAAAATAGAAAAGGGGGACATAGGATTTTCAACAATATTAATTGGCTCATCAAAAAAAGCAATTAATATTTATAATCAAATTATGGACTTACCTAAATCTAGTGGTTATAAACTTATAGGTTTAGTAGAAACTTCAGGAGAAAAAAATAATTTTTTCTCTAAAAAGTTAAAAAATCTAGGCACGTTATCAAACTTAGATCAAATAATAAAACATAACCAAATTGATGAAGCAATTATTGCACTTGAAAATGAAGAATTTGTTTTAATTGAAAAAACTCTATACGAGCTAAATTACCAAAATATAATTGCTAAAATTATTCCAAATAAAAGTGATCTAATTCTAGGAAATGTGAAGATGTCGTCTATTCATGGAATTCCATTTACTGAGATACACCCTTCATCAATGAATCTATTTGAATCATTTATCAAAAGAAAATTGGACATCATTATTTCATTACTCGCGCTTATAGTTCTTTTTCCAATATTTATATTTAATGCTTTTATAATAAAATTATCATCTAAAGGACCTGTCTTTTATTCTCAAGAAAGAGCTGGAAAACACAGAAAAATTTTTAAAATAATTAAATTTCGATCAATGTATATTAACGCTGAATCTGAAGGAAAACCAAAACTAACTCAGGAAAACGATAATAGAATTACTAGTTGGGGAAAAATAATGAGAAAATATAGAATTGATGAACTTCCGCAATTTTATAATGTTTTAAAAGGGGAAATGTCTCTTGTTGGCCCAAGACCTGAAAGAAACTATTTTATTGAAAAAATAATAAAAAAAGCACCTCATTACAAATTAGTTTTTAAAATTAGACCTGGAATAACATCTTGGGGAATGGTGAAATATGGTTATGCTGACAATGTTGAAAAAATGATCGAAAGATTAAAATATGACATAATTTATTTAGAAAATCTATCTATATTTAGCGATATAAAAGTTCTTGCATACACTTTGATTATCGTATTGCAAGGTAGAGGAAAGTAAATTATGAAAAATATATCTGTTATAGGATCTGGAACAATGGGTAACGGAATAGCGCATTGTTTTGCTCAAAAAGGATTTGAAGTCTCTTTAGTTGACATTTCTATAGAAAATTTAGAAAATGCAAAAATCAAAATTTCAGAAAATCTTGAAAGATTGGTTAAAAAAGATAAAATTTCAAATCTAGATAAGGAAAAAACCTTGTCAAAAATATCATTTTATAGTGATATGAAAAACTGTGTAAATAATTGCGACCTTATTATTGAGGCTGCAACAGAATCAAAAAAAATTAAATTAAATATTTTTAAAGAATTAGATTCCATTTGCAAGCCTGAAGCTATTTTAGCCAGTAACACGTCTTCCATTTCTATCACTGAAATTGCTTTATCAACAAATAGACCTGATAAAATCATTGGAATGCATTTTATGAATCCTGTACCAATAATGAAATTGGTTGAAGTCATAAAAGGTGAACAAACATCTAAAAAAACATTTGACACTATCATGGATTTATCAAAAAAGCTAGATAAAATTCCTGTATTTGTAAATGATGCTCCAGGTTTTGTTGCAAATAGAATATTGATGCCTATGATTAATGAAGCAATTTTAACTTTAGAACAAAAGGTTTCTGGTGTTAATGAAATTGATACTGTTATGATGTTAGGAATGTCTCATCCAATGGGGCCACTATTTTTAGCTGACTTTATTGGATTAGATGTATGTTTATCAATCTTAAATGTTATGTACGATGGCTTTAAAGATGAAAAATATATGGCCTGCAATTTACTCAAAGAGATGGTAAGAAATAATGAATTAGGGGTAAAGACTGGAAAGGGTTTTTATGACTATTCAAAAGGGATGAAGAATAAAGAGGTTTCTTCAAAATTTTTATAACAGTTAATTGATTTCTTTATTAATTATTTTTTCAATTATAAAATCCTCTTTATTTTTTTTTGGATCATACTTTGATTTTATATCACCATCATATAATAATGCTAAATTTTGCCACCAAAACGCACTCCATTTTCCCTTATATTTTTCTATGATATCAAATACTGATATGCCAAATTCTCTGTAAACTAATTTAGATAAAATAACACCCTCTTTTCTTGTTAAAGACTTTATTTCAATTAAAAATTTATCCATTAGTACTTTTTTGTAATTTCTAATAAATTTTTTTTTATGTTTTTTTTTTGATTTAGTCAATAGTTGCGAATCAATATTAAAAATTATATTGTTAATTGTATCTAAATAGTGGAATACTTTTTTTACTTTTCTTTTATAATAAAAATACTCTTTAGATGAATACTGAATTTTATCTGATAACTCCACTTCATTCAAAATAATACTATTATCAAAATCCTGAGAATACAAAGATGAGAAGTTGAAAAAAATTAGCATTAAAGTATTTATTAAAAAAAGCTTATTATATTGAATGAAATAGAAATCCATATGTTAAAAAAAATACTTGATAAAAGTAAGCTAATTTCTTTAGAAGAAGAAAGCCATACATATACACTTTTAAATTCAACAATAGAATTTAAAAGTGTCACAGAGTTTATTCATTCATTTTTCAAACCCTTTGATGAAAAAAAAATTGCTAAAAAACTTACTCAAACTAGTCTAAAGTATAAAGGCATGAGTGTTGAAGAATTAATTGGCAGTTGGAATAAGAGAAGAGATAGAGGAACTATAGTGCATAAACAAATAGAAGATTATATTAATTCAAATTTTATAATTAACGAGTTAGAATTTAACAACATAGACCCAAAAGCTCTCCAAGGAATAAACTTTATAAAAAAAAAATGTTTGAAAAAAACTAATAAATTATTTTCTGAAGTAATGGTTTACTCTGAAGAACTAAAACTTGCTGGCACTATTGATTTAATTATATATAATGAGGAAAAAAATCATATTTCACTAATTGATTGGAAAACAAATAAAAAAATTAATAAAAGCTCATTTAACAACCAAAAAGGAACTAAATTCCCCTTAAATAATATGGATGATTGCAACTTCAATCATTATAATCTACAATTATCAATGTATCAATATATTTTAGAAAAGTATTATAATGTAAATGTTAATGGTCTATTTCTTGTTCATTTAAATGAACAAGACTATAACTACAAAAATTATATCTGTGAATACAAAAAAAATATGATTATAAAAATGATAAATGGACTACTAAATATAAAATAATTACTAATAATGAAAAAAAATCTAAAATTCATTGAAAGACTAACTAGCGAAATAGAAATACTAGAAAATTTAATTGATAGTGAAGAATTGGAAGACTTTGGACGTATTGGAGCTGAACAGGAATTCTGTTTATTAGATGATAATTATAGAGCTAATCCCATAAATAAAAAAATACTTAAAGGTATTCATAATGATGGGTTCGTAACAGAAATTGCAAAGTTCAACATGGAACTCAATTTAGAACCATTGGAAATTAACAAAACTTGTTTAAGAAGACTAGAAAAAAACATTCTTAACAAAATGAGAGTAGCAAGTAAATTTGCTTCGAAATTTGATACCAAATTAATTTTAACTGGAATTTTACCAACAGTTAGAAAATATGATTTGAGATTTGATAATATCACAAATAACCAAAGGTATTTTGAACTGTGTGAATCAATTAATAAAATCAGGGGAGAAAATTATAAGTTAAGAATTAGAGGAATTGATGAATTAGTTTTTGAACATGATTCTCCTCTTGTTGAAGGATGTAATACTGGATATCAATTTCATCTACAAATTGGACCTAAAGATTTTTCAAGAATGTATAACATCTCTCAATTAATTTCAGGACCTGTTTTAGCAATAAGTACAAATTCGCCTATGTTATTTGGAAAGAGATTATGGCATGAAACTAGAATAGCTGTTTTTCAACAATCTACTGACACAAGAGTTATAGGAAGTTATCATCCAGGAACACTTCCAAGGGTAACATTTGGAAATCAATGGATTGACAAATCAATTATAGAAATCTTTAAAGAAGATATTATAAGGTATAAAATTTTATTAAAATCATTAAAGAAAATCTCCAAATTAGATTCAAAAAAACCTAAACTTGAGGCCCTATCACAACACAACTCAACAGTTTATAGATGGAATAGACCATGTTATGGAATCTATAATAACAAACCTAGTCTACGAATAGAATCTAGAATGTTTCCTGCTGGACCTACAATTGTTGATGAGGTAGCAAATTCAGCTTTTTGGCTTGGTTTAATGATGTTTTATAAAGAAAGTAATATTTCTAACATCTCTGAAGTCATAGAGTTTGATGATGCTAGAACTAATTTTTATTCAGCTGCTCAACAGGGAATAGATTGCACATTTAAATGGTTTGATGGTAAAAGAATTGATGCAAGAAAATTAATTTTAAATGATCTAGTACCTAAAGCAGCCATTGGATTATCAAATATTAACATAGACCCTAAAGACATAGATAAATACTTAAATATAATTAAAGACCGAGCACTCTCAAGAAAAACTGGTTCTAGATGGATTATAGATTCTTTTGACCTTTTGTCTAAAAAAGTATCAAATCAAAACGCTTTAACTACAATAACATCAGAAATAATTGAAAAGCAGAAAAAAAATATACCTGTTCATAAATGGGAATTAGCAAAAAATAGTGTTTTAATTAATAACCCCTCTGAACTCCTTGTTGAAGAATGCATGGATAGGTATATATATTCAGTTGATGAAAATGAGTCTTTTTCTCTTGCAATAAAAATTAATGAGTGGAAAAAACATGACTATATTGTTGTTGTTAACATAAATGGTAAAATTACAGGCGAGCTCACAAAAGATATTTTAGAAAACAAAAATAACATTCAAAATAAAAATAACATTCTTGTAAAAGACGTAATGAAAAAAAATCCTATATGTATTGAACCTAACGAAAATATTTCCAACGCAATTAAATTAATGAAACTAAAAAAAAGTGAAATGATTCCTGTTCATGAAAAAAAATTATTTATTGGGATGTTACAAAAGAAATATTTGTTAAAATATGAATTTGAATCTCCTAAATTGTTAAAAAAACAAGAGATATTAGCATTTGAAGACAGGATATTAGGAAACTACCACTCAGGAGAAAAAGGTAAAACAATAGTATTTATGTGTGGAATTCACGGTAATGAATTATCAGGAAAAAAAGCACTTAAAAAAATATTTTCATATTTAGAAAATAATAAAATTGATATAAGGGGTAATATTATAGGAATTCAAGGAAATTTAAAAGCTATTGAAAAAAAAGAAAGATATATTGACATAGACTTAAATAGAATTTGGACAAAAAAAATAATAAATGAAGTTAAAAAGGGAAAAATAAAAGATGTGTATGAGTATAAAGAATTAATTAAAATTCATGATATAATAGATGTTATTCTTAAAAAGAAAAAAAAGAAAGATGTTATTATAATTGACCTGCACAACACTTCCTCTGCAAGTGGTTTATTTACAGTTATTAATAATACTAAAGATTTCAAATTAGCTTCTGCTATTCAAATACCTGTTATTACAAAATTATTTAACAAAGTAAAGGGCTCTTTTTCTCAATACTATAATTCAAAAAATATTTCAACTATTGTTTTTGAGGGTGGTGCTATAGGGGATCCGGCTTCAATTAATAATCATGAAATAGGGATTTTTAAAATTTTAGAAAGCTGCGGAGTAATTAAGAAAGAAGATACTCCCAATTTTATTATAAATCAATCTATCTCAAAAAATAAAAAGAGTTTATATAAAGTAAAGTATATTCATTTAATATCAGAAAGTGATAATTTTTTAATGAAACCAAATGTTATCAATTTTCAAAATATAAAAAAAGGAGAAGTATTGGGTAGTGATAAAAATGGGGATGTCAAATCACCATTTGATGGCAAAATACTTATGCCTTTATACCAAGAACAAGGTAGAGAAGGGTTCTATATAATTCAAAATGAAAATTAAAGTTAATTTATTTTTCATTTTGAAACATAATATTTGCTAAATCAACTAGTCTATTTGAATAACCATATTCATTATCATACCAACCAACTATTTTAATCATATTATCTAAACAAAAAGTCAATTTAGAGTCAAAAATACAAGAAAACGGGGAAGATATAACATCGACTGAAACAATAGGATCTTCGGTATAAGAAAGAATACCAGAAAAAGTATTATTAGATTCTTTTTTAAATAAATTATTTATTTCAGAAACCGATGTTTTATTTCTTACAATACAAGTAATGTCAGTTAAGGAGCCATTTGAAACGGGAACACGAATTCCACACCCACCTATATTCATTTTTGGAAATATATTACTTAAAGCTTTTGCTGCTCCAGTGGTAGTTGGGATAATTGAGTTAGGCGCTGACCTAGCTCTTCTCAAATCATGATGATTTGAATCGTGTAAATTTTGATCAGTGGTATAAGAATGAACAGTTGTAACATACGCTTTCTCTATATCAAAAGAATCATTTAGAATTTTTATCATTGGTGCAGCACAATTTGTTGTACATGAAGCATTTGAAATAATTAGATCCGATTTATTAATAATACCACCATTAACACCTAAAACAACGGTCTTTATAGACTTATCTTTTGGGGGAGCTGACAGAATGACTTTCTTTGCACCTGACTTAATATGTTTTTTTAAATATGGACCAGTTAAATACTTACCTGTTGCCTCAATAACTAAATCAACATTATATTCTTTCCATGGTATTAATTCAATTTTAGAGTAGTTTATAACGGGAATTTTTTTTTCTCCAATAATTAAATTTTTTTCATCATGTGATAATTTTTCAGGAAATCGACCGTGAATTGAATCATATTTTAATAAATGACTTAAAACTTTTAAATCACTTAAGTCGTTAATAACTACTATTTTAAATTTTTTATTATTAAAGATAGACCGAAAAAAAGACCTACCTATCCTACCAAACCCATTTATAGCAACTCTTATCATAATTATTTAAAATAAATGCTTTTCTGCGTGATACGATGACCTTACTAACGGCCCACTTTCAACATACTTAAAGCCCATTTCTAATCCTCTTTCTTTGAAAAAAGAAAATTTTTCAGGTTTAATAAATTTACTTACTGGGAGATGTTTTTTCGTAGGTTGTAAGTATTGACCAAGTGTTAATATATCTACACCAACATCTATTAAATCCTTCATAGATTTTAAAACTTCTTCATCAGACTCACCTAAACCAAGCATAATTCCAGATTTTGTTCTTTTAATACCAGATTTTTTCAAATAATCAAGTACAGATAAACTCCTAGCATAACTAGCTTGAACTCTAACATTTTTAGTTAATCTTTCTACTGTTTCCATATTATGTGAAACAACTTCTGGGTGAACTAGTATAATTCTATCTAAATTTTTTTTATTTCCTTTAAAATCAGGAATTAGAGTTTCAATAGTAGTTTTTGGAGATAATCTTCTTATCGCCTCAATTGTTTGTACCCATAAAATGGAACCACCATCATCCAAATCATCTCTATCAACTGAAGTAAGAACACAATGTTTAATATTCATTAAAGAAACAGAGTTTGCAACTTTTTCAGATTCAGACCAATCTACATTTTTTGGTTTCCCCGTTGAAACAGAACAAAATCCGCATGATCTGGTACAAATATTTCCTAAAATCATAAATGTAGCTGTACCAGCCCCCCAACATTCACCCATATTAGGACAATGACCACTTTCACAAATAGTATGTAAATTATGCTCATCAACTATTGAACGAAGTTTTGAGAATTTTTCTCCTGTAGGTAATTTGACCCTAAGCCAATTTGGTTTTTTTTTAAAAATTGGTTCTACTTTAGGTTTTGAAACTTTTTTTTTCAAGTCGACAACGTACCAATCATTAGAATTCTCCGGATTGTTCATAGATTAAAAATAAAGCTCATTTAGTAAATAAAAATTATTTTTTTTCGTTAAGAGTTTATGTTCTCTTTTTCAACATCATTCCCATTAGATAATCCTGGGCAATTTGCTGTAATACAACAAGATTGAAGAAATAGAATAAAAAGTAAAGAAAAAAAGAAAAGAAATTTTTTCATTATAATTAATTTTATATTTCAAATTTAATAATTTTTTAGTTAAATAAATTCTAAAAAGATTCAAAACTTTAAAACAGTACATGATTTTAAAAAAAATTTTTTTTCTATTAATTTTAAATAACTTAATTATTTTTTCAAATAATTTAAATATCATAGAAGATTCACTAATTAATCAAAATGATTATAAGTGGATTATATCAAATTTAAATGATTATGAAGTAAATAAAAAAAATGAATTTGAAAAAAAAGAAATTGATTTAGTTTTATATAGTATTGCAAAAAAATTAGAGAATATAGGATATCCATTTGCTGTTATTGAATTTAAATATGACTCAATTATTAATAAAAATATTTACGGCAAAATAATCTGTAAAAAAGGTAGATTAACAAATATTGACAGTGTTGCAATTAAAGGTTATAACAAGTTCCCAAAATACTTAATTGAAAGAACTTTAGACTTGAAAAAAAAAGAGCCTTATAGTCAAAAGAAAATAAGTAACATTTCTAAAAAAATATCAGAAAATAATTACGTAAATGAATTCAAAGAAAATAGTGTTTTATTTAACAAACAAAAAACAATATTATTTATTTATTTAGAAAAAAAAAACAATAATACAATTGATGGTTTTTTAGGCTATAATAATGAGAATGAAAAAAACGAATTATACGGAAAAATAAACCTTAAATTAACAAACTCATTTAATTTATGGGAGAAAATAGAACTGAATTGGAATAAAATGTCTGACAGAAACCAGGAACTTTTAATTAATTTGAGTTTCCCTTATTTCTTAAACTCAATTTTTTATTTAGAAACAAAATTTAAAATTTTACAACTTTACAACTCTTATATTAGTAAAAAAATAAATTATAACTTAGAAATAAGAAAAGTTAATAATTATTTCAAAATTGGATATATAAACAATATATCCAATAGTTTAACTAACAATAACAACTTAATTCAAGATTATAAAAGTAATTTATTTTTAGTCAATTGGACTTTTTTAAAAAATAATTTTTCTAAAAAAAATATTGATTTAAAAGTAAATAATGAATATACAATTGGAGTTAATAAAAATTTTAATCAAAAACAATTTCGTCAACAAATTAATTTTAAATTAAAATTAAAATTACCTGTTTTTAAAAACAATATTTTTTATCTAAGCACTGAAAACAATCATATTTTTGGAGATGAAATTTTAGAAAATGAAAAAATTGGAATAGGGGGAGTGAGTAGTTTAAGAGGATATATTGAAAATAGTTTTTTTAGTAAGTCATTTAATATTTTAAATATAGAAAACAAATATTATTATAATAATAACTCATATTTATCTATTTTTTGTGATATTGGAAAATTATATGATCTAAATACAAGCATTTCATCATATGGATTTGGAATAGGTTTTGATATGGAAAAAGATATTTTTATAATAAATTATGCTGTTCCCACTTATAGTAATAGTTTAGATTTTAATAACTCAAAAATACATTTTAACTATGTATTAAAATTTTAATAATGAAATCAGAAAATAATAAATTAAGAATATATGGAATAAGACCTGTAATTGAACTTTTAGATAGTGAAAGAGAAATACAAAAAATATATATACAAAAAAATATACAACACGAAAAAATAAAAGAAATAGAGACAAAAGTTAAAAATAAAAAAATTGAAATAAAATACATTCCTGTTCAAAAATTGAATAGATTGACTAAGAAAAATCACCAAGGAGTTTTCGCTTTCTGTTCACCAATTACATTCATTGAATTTGATAATTATTTACCTCAATTATTTGAAAAAGGGGAATCTCCAATTTTTTTTGCTTTAGATGGAGTTACTGATGTTAGAAATTTTGGTTCTATTTGTAGGAGCGCTAAAGTATTAGGAGCTCATGGTATTATTATTCCAAAAAAAAAATCAGCAGAAATTAATGAAATTTCGATTAAAACATCCTCCGGAGCTTTAACTAAGTTACCAATATGCAGAACTGAAAGTCTTGAAAAAACATTAATTTTTGCTAAAAATAGCGGACTTAAAATTTGTTCTCTTTCTGAACATGCTAAAAAGTCAATTTATAAAACTAGCTTGAAAGAACCATGTATTTTAGTACTTGGATCCGAAAAAGAAGGTGTTTCAAATAAATTAATTAAAATTAGCGACGAACTTATAAAAATCCCAACAAATGGAGATATAATATCACTAAATGTATCAGTCGCCGCAGGTATAATTTTGTCAGAATTACAAAGACAAAGATTTTAAGTAAATTTCTTTTTTATAATTTCCGTTGGCATTGACACGGGTCTTTCAATTGGGCTACCCAATGCTCTGTTCCATATTAGTTGAGATAATATTCCCAATGAACGAGAAACACCAAATAAAACAGTGAAGAAGTCATATTCTTTCATTCCATAATTAAGCAACAAAACACCGGAATGAGCATCAACATTAGGCCATGGATTTTTGACTTTTCCTGTAGCATCTAATATTGGAGGAACAACTTCATAAACCTTACTTACTAAATCAAATAAATCATAATCATTTAAATATTTTAAAGCAAAGTTTCTTTGAGCTATATATCTAGGATCCGTTTTTCTTAAAACAGCATGACCAAATCCAGGAATTACCCTTCCCTCAGATAGTGTTTTTTTAACGTAATCAGAAACTTGTTCTTTTGATGGTATTTCATTATTATAAAAATCTTTCATTTTCAATAACCACTTTACAACTTCTTGATTTGCTAAACCATGAAGTGGACCAGCTAAACCGTTCATTCCAGCAGAAAAAGATAAGTAAGCATCACTTAATGCTGAACTAACTAAGTGAGAAGTATGAGCTGAAACATTACCACCTTCATGATCAGCGTGAATTGTTAAATATAATCGCATTAATTCATGAAAATTTTCATCATCAAAACCTAACATGTGAGCAAAATTTCCAGACCAATCTAAGTCTAAATTAGGAGCAATATGATCATTATTTTTATAAACTCTCCTGTATATATATGCAGCAATTCTAGGTAAAGTAGCAATTAAATTCATTGCATCTTCATAAGATGAATCCCAATAATCTGTTTTTCTAACACCATCATTATATGCTTTCATAAAACAGCTATCGCCTCTTAATGCTAATATTGCAGCTGAAAATTGAGTCATGGGGTGTGCATCCTTAGGAAATGAATCTAGAACTGAAAAAACATGTTTAGGTACATTAGATCTTCTCTTCCAATCTTGTCCAATTAACTTTACATCATTTTCATTAGGAAGCTCACCTAGTAACATTAAATAAAATATCCCCTCAGGCATTGGTTGCTTCCCCCCATTATAAGTAGGAAGTAAATCTAATAATTCGTCGAGAGAATACCCTCTAAATTTAATACCATCTTCTGGGTCTAATTTAGAAGTTTCTGTTACCATACTAATCATTCCTCTCATTCCAGAGTATATTTGACGTAATTTAATATCTCCTATCACTTTATCACCATGATTTTTGATTAGTTGTTTAATTTCTTCTCTAGCAGGAAGAATTTTATTTTCAAATTTTTGTTTTAAATTATTTTCCATTTTTATTTACAGTATTTTAAATTTTTTCCAGAAAAAAAAGCTTTAGTAGATAAACTCTCTTCAATCCTTAATAATTGATTGTACTTCGCAACTCTATCAGATCTTGAACACGAACCTGTTTTAATTTGAGAACAAGAAAAAGCCACAGCTAAATCTGAAATAAAAGAATCCTCAGTTTCTCCTGATCTATGACTCATTACAGTAGAAAAGTTATTTTTTCTTGCAAAATTTATAGTATTAAACGTTTCTGTTAAAGTCCCAATTTGATTAGGTTTTATTAAAATTGAATTAGATGAATTTTCTTTAACCCCCCTATCTAGTCTACTTAAATTAGTTACAAATAAGTCATCACCTACTAACTGAATTTTATTTCCAATTTCTTTATTTAATAAATTCCAACTATCCCAATCGTCCTCATGTAATCCATCTTCAATTGAAAATATTGGATATTTATTTGTCCAACTTTTCCAAAAATCAACCATTTCTATAGAACTCAATTTTTCTCCACTATTAAATTTATACTTTCCATCAACAAAAAATTCAGAAGATGCTGCATCTATAGCTAAAAAAATATCAATACCTGGTCTATACCCAGCTTTTTCAATAGCTAATAAAATCAAATCTAGGGCTTCTTCATTTGATTTAAGATTTGGAGCAAAACCTCCTTCATCTCCAACGTTTGTTGAAAGACCTTTGGACTTAAGTACATTTTTTAAATTATGAAAAACCTCCACTCCCATAAATAGAGATTCCTTAAAACTAGTTGCTCCGACTGGTGCAATCATAAATTCTTGAATATCGACTAAATTATCGGCATGACTTCCTCCGTTCAAAATGTTCATTAATGGAACCGGTAGTTGAAAATTAGAAGAGTGTGAATTAAAGGAAGCTAAATACTCAAATAAATATTGTTTTTTTGTTAAAGCTGCTAATCTTGAGACTGCAAAAGAAATTGGTAAAATAGAATTTGCTCCTAAAACAGATTTATTTTCAGTTCCATCCAACTCACACATTTTTGTATCAATACCTTTTTGATCAAAAATATCAAACCCAATTAACTGATCTCTAAGTCTGTTCTCAATGTTCTTTATTACTTTTTGCACCCCTTTTCCCATTAACATATCACCTCCATCTCTAATTTCAATAGCTTCATACTTTCCAGTTGATGCCCCAGAGGGAATAGATGCACGAGAAAATAATGAATTAGAGAAAACATCTACTTCGACCGTTGGATTACCTCTTGAATCAAATACTTGTCTGGCTTTTATGTCCTTTATTTTATAATCCATTAATCAATATATTTATCCATATTAGAAACGAATTGATCAAATAAATACCTAGAGTCTTGAGGACCTGGTGATGATTCTGGATGATACTGAACAGAAAAAAAAGGTTTATCAGTAAACATAATACCTTCAACAGTATTGTCATTTAAATTCCTGTGAGTGATGATAATGTTATTTTTTCCATTCAAACTATCTTCATCTATAGAAAAACCATGATTTTGAGAAGTAACTTCACATTTTTTAGTATTTAAATTTAAAACTGGATGATTGATTCCTCTGTGACCATTATGCATTTTATATGTCTTTAATCCACTAGCGAGAGCTAACAACTGATGACCTAAACAAATTCCAAAAATCGGAATATTTTTTTGAAGAATTATTTCTATATTTTTAATTACATTCTTCATAGATGATGGATCACCAGGACCGTTAGAAAAAAATATACCTGTAGGTTTCCAATTAAGTATTTCACTAGCTTCAGTATCAAATGGAAAAACTTTCATATATACCCCTCTATTTTCTAGACATCTTATGATATTTTTTTTAATTCCAAAATCAAATACAGCTACTCTATATTTTGAATTATTTTCTCCGATGTCATAGGGTTCTGAAGTAGAGACAAAAGAAGATAAATCTAATCCTTTCATGGAAGGTGCTTTTTTTAATTCCAATTTTAAAGATTCTATATTATTTACGTCAGAAGAAATCAAAACATTCATAACTCCTTTATCACGAATATAACTAACTAAAGATCTAGTATCAACTTCAGAAATTACAAAAATATTTTCTTTTTCAAAATAATCTTTAATGTTACCATCGGAATAATGCCTTGAGTTATCAAGATTAAAATCTTTGCAAATTAACCCAGCAATTTTCATGGAATTGGATTCAACTTCACTTAAATTATAACCATAATTACCAATATGAACATTTGTTGTAACAACAATCTGACCATAATAAGATGGGTCTGTGAAAACTTCTTGGTATCCAGTCATTCCTGTATTAAAACAAATCTCACCAAAAGAAGTTCCTTTTTTACCTGCACATTTTCCATGAAAAATGGAACCATCCTCTAAAATTAATACTGCGTTGTTATCTTCTTTTTTCATATATATTTTTTTTTAAAAAAAAGGACAAAACCTAAGAGGCTTTGTCCTTAATAAAATAATGTAATTAATATTTATTTAACTACTATTTTTCTTCAGCCTCTTCTTTATTTTCTTCATCTGTTGAACCTTCTTCTTCAGTAGGTGCCTCTTCAGTAGGTGCATCTTCAGTAGGTGCCTCTTCAGCAGGTGCCTCTTCAGCAGGTGCCTCTT
>TARA_B100001121_G_scaffold270383_1_pt1 | contig 17029 bp, 19 predicted proteins | sample TARA_B100001121 | Tara Oceans TARA_B100001121 (sample SAMEA2622817) | marine metagenome | biome: marine biome (ENVO:00000447); feature: surface water layer (ENVO:00002042); material: "saline water (ENVO:00002010), including plankton (ENVO:xxxxxxxx)" | depth 5 m
TTTCTCTCGCTGAAATCTAATATATCATCTGAGGTATCACTAGGTGTTGTAGTACCTGCAGCTGCCTCAAACTTATGACTCTGATCTACAATTTGTTTTTCACCTAATTCAGCAGGTGCAGTTTCTAATAATATAAAGTTTGTTTGACCAGGTATATCTGATTCCATCATTATAGAACCAGCTGCCAACCCTGATTCAAGACTAATCTGAAAGTCGAGCATATTCGTTGATAAGTCATCTTCAATTTTATCAACATCAGCAATACCTGTACTAATTTCTTCAGATGAATACTCAAACTTAGTACATCTTAATTTGTAAATAGGAAGATCATTTACTTGATAAAATGGTTGTTCATGTTCAACAAATTGTATCTCAAAGAAAGCATTTACTCTAGGAAACCATATTAAGTCACCTTCATTAGGCCTAGAACTTTCAATTAAATTATTTTCTGATTGTAAAACTTGTTCCCATCTTAATTTAGAAACCACTAAAGATATATCATCTCGTAATTCTAAACCAAATTTTCTAATTATTTCTTGTTCGCCAGCAAATCCATCTGTATTTTCAACATACATCTCCATAATATATGCTGCAGTAAATTTGGCTGAAGTATCTTCTCCTAATATACTATCTTCATTTACTAAGGTTCTAGGTAAATAATAAACATCTTGACCATAAATGCTTAGTTGCTCTATGATTAATTCTTCATAAAGACGCTGTTCGTTCTGATTACCGTGATCGAAATAAACATTAGTTGGCATTTTATCCTACCATATAACTGATAGGTGTTTCAAAAGTATCTCTTATTTCAGTTTCTAATTTATTTTTTTCCTCTAGAGCTTGTGTGTATATCTGTTCGCCGTTCATAGATACACCACCTAACATTTGAACACCTTGAAATTTTGAAAGATTAGCACCCCATTGTTGCTTAATTAAAGCAGTCGTATATCTTTTCAAAAACATATCATCATAGATATCTGTATATGTATCTGGGTCTAATTTTCTATAACATTCTATAATTAAATATTCACCGGCAGCAACATCATTCTGCCAGTCCATTCCTATATACAATCTATTATTATGCATATTAAATCTGATTGGTTTTTCACCAATGAGAATATGATCTAGAAAATCTAGGTGTCTCATTGTCATCTCATAATGTATAATTGAGGTAGAGGAGAAATCATAGAGATCATTTAATCTCATTTGATATCTAATATCAAACATATTTAAATTTGACTTATCGTTGAAATTAAATATATTCATTACTGATAACACAGAGGACGGCATTACAATAAAGTTTTTTTGATTACCAAAGGTGTTAGAAACAAGACCTTCGGTACCAGTACCAACAGTCTCGTCTGCTCTCGCCCTTGTAATATCGTCAGCAGTTACCTGGTATTTCATATACATTCTCTCAACACCGTCATAATGGTATTGAGCAAAGTATTGTAGTGCTTCGTCTATTCTATCATCAACCTGGTCATCATCTACATTTATTTCAATAACAGGCTTGCCTAACGCTCTTAAGCAATATTCTTTCAAAGTTGATTTTGAATTTGGTACAGCCATTTATTTTCCTTCTAATTTGTCTACTTTCGCTGATAATTCTTTTATCGCTTCAATCAATAAAGGAACTAACTTATCATACCAAACTGTTATATACTTTTCGTCTATTGGTGCTTTAGTTACCACTTCTGGTAATACTTTCTCTACTTCTTGTGCAATTACTCCTACTTGTCTTTTATCATTATTGTAACCTAAAGACTTTGCAGTTTCATTTTCTTCAAAGTAAACACCTCGTAATTCTTTTACTTTCTCTAATGCATTATCTATCTCGCCAAGAACGGTCTTTAATCTTTCATCTGAGTAGAAAGCAGTAATATTATTTGTTGCCCTAATCTCACCTGCAGTCGTTGATCCTGCAGTACCAACACCCAATGAATTAACTTGGGCATCAGAGTTAGTAGTAAAACCACCAGCAGGTCCAGTAGGTCCAGTAGGTCCTGTAGGTCCAGTACCTCCATCATTACCATCACTACCAGCAGGCCCCGTAGGTCCAGTAGGTCCTGTAGGTCCAGTACCACCAGCAGGCCCAGTAGGTCCTGTAGGTCCAGTAGGCCCAGTACCTCCATCATTACCATCACTACCTGCAGGTCCAGTAGGTCCCGCAGGTCCAGTAGGACCAGTCGGCCCAGTTAAGGCCGCATTTGCAATAGTTATCTTTTTCATGTTTCCAGAATCAGAGGTATCTGATACTAGAATTAAATCATCTGAAGCACCTGTCGTAATCGTGGGTTGATCCGATATCGGATCAATATCAACCTTACCTGTTACGCCATCAATACTTACACTTCTTGTTCTTGCCATTATTCTCTCGCCTCCGTAGTGGTAAGTAAGGCGACCCATCTATAAGTGTGCCCTGCTATACCGGTTACTTTTACATAAATTGCGTCATTAGTTGCATCGGCACCAACATCAACAGCCAATGCAGTATTATCTTCAGCAAGTATAATTTCATACAGATTACCTACATCAGCAGTAGTTCCTGAATTATGATCTATTATACCTTTTAGATGATATCCTGCACCGACACCATCTGAATCTGTTCTTCGTGCAACAATATCAACACTATACATTACAGTTGAATTATTTGCAACACTCACTCTACTATTACTAACGCCACCTATAAATATTTCGGTTTCAGTAGCATCCGTTGTAGTACCAGTTAAAACATTTTGTGTACTAACCGCATTAGAAGTATTACCTGTAATTAATATTCCACCACCTAGTTGAACTATATTATCACTAGAGTCTCTAATAAATATTTGTTTATCAGCAGTATTTACCGCAATCTCGCCGACCGCAATATCACTTGTAGTGGGATTACTTCCCGCGGACTCGCTTCGTTTTGGTTTTATTACTGTCGCCATTATTTACCTTTGCATATAATTTAGTTAATTCATTACTTAAATTATTGTTTTGTTCTTCCAACTCAGACACTTTCGCCTGTAATAAAATGTTCTCACCCATAAGACCATTCAGTTTTTTCGAGTAAGCAGTTAAAACATAATTTATATTTACTTCACCCGTTATAGTTTGGGCATCATCAAATTTAGCCATTATAATTTCACTTTCTTAATTATTAATATGTGCCTCCGTCTATATCACCAAACGCAGGTGCAGAAGCACCATTTGAAGTCATTACTTGACCTGCAGTACCAGCAGCAAGCACAGATATCGCACTAGTTCCATTTGAAAGTAGTAATCTATTTGCAGTTAAACTAGCAGCACCTGTACCACCATTCGCAACAGGTAGTGTGCCAGTTACTTTTGCAGTTAGATCAATACTACCAGCCAACATAGCATTTGTAATACCACTTGCCTTAACTTGTAGTGTATCTGAATTTATCTCTATTGAACTATCATCAACTTGAACTGCCAGTGTATTACCTGATTTTGTAAGACCAGCACCAGCATCAATTTGACCAGCACCTGAGAATTGTGCAACTGTTAAATCAGTTGTTCCGATAGTTGGTGTACCATTATGTGTAAATGTAAAACCATTATCAGCATTATTAGTACCTTGAGTTACAAATATAAAAGTACCACCAGGTAATTCAGCACCTGTATCAGCATCTGTTGCTCTTGTTAGTACAAACGCAGCCCCAGCACCACCAGTATTTGTTACTGTATAGATACCGTTTTGTGCAGCGTCTGCCTGATCTTTAACTAAAACTCTATCACTTGTAGAAACAGCAACACTATCTATAGTTAAAGCACCATTTGCATTTGCTGTTAATGTTGCACCAACACCACTTGAACCGTTAGCATAAGTTGAAGCAGCGAGAGCTGCAGTAGTAGCAAGTTTAGCTGAATCTTTAACATTCAATCCTGTTTTAACAGCATCAACATATGCTTTTGTAGCTGCATTTTGAGCCTGAGTAGGATCAGCGACATTAGTTATCTGATTGCCACCCATATCAATAGTTTGTGAACTAGCAACTGTAAATCCACCATCAAAGTCTGCACTAGGTGTAAATGTTGCTGTACCAGTAATCGCAACAGCATCAGCAGAGGCATCTCCTAATGTGACCGCACCATTTAATACAGTCGCACCAGTTACTGTATGTGAACCAGTCACAGCCAAGTCTTGACTTAATACAACATCACCATCTGCCTCAATTTGTATTGCATCTGTATCACTAGTAGAACCGATATTACCACCGTTACCGATAATGATATTACCTGTAAATGTACCAGAAGCAGCAGAAAATGCACCGTTTGAAGTTATATTTCTTATTGTACCAATATCTTTATTTGCATCAACAACAAGTGCCTTACTTGCAGCCGCAGTACCAGCAGTAATATCTTCAATCTGTTCAAAGTCTACTTCTACCATTGAAGCAGAACCTATCGTAAATCCTGCAGCAGTTACAGTACCATCTGATGTAAAGTCTCTTACAGTTCCTATATCTCTACTTGCATCAAGCACAAGTGCCTTATTTGCACCAGCAGTACCAGGAGTAATACCGTCAATCGTTTCTAATTCTGCTTCTGTTATTATAGCAGAACCTATTGAGAATTGTGTAGTGAAAACAGGACTTGCAAGTGTTTTATTTGTAAGTGTTTGTGAACCTGTTAATGTTGCAACAGTTGAATCTATTGCAGTTGAAATTTTATTATTGGTAACAGTTGTATCAATACCTGTACCACCTTCAAATGTAATTGTTTCTTCAGTACTAATTGGGTCAGTTGAACCACTATCAGCAGCAATATTAAGTGCTGTTGAAATTGTACCAAAAGATAATCCACCAGAACCATCAGTTACTAGTGGTTGACCAGCAGAACCGTCAGCGCCAGGTAATGTTAAAGTTAAATCTGAAGCGACTGAGTTAGGTGCTTTTAATGAAACTGAATTAGAACCGTTATTAGTTCCTTCTTGAAACTCTATCGAACCTCCAACAGTTGTGCTGTTTCCTATTTTCATAGTGTCGATTGCACTATTTGAATCTACAAGCACAGCAGAACTTGCAGTTAATGTTCCTAATGTGTGATCATTCAGATCAGCAAAATATTTACCACCAATTACTAATACAGCAGAACCATCTGAATTACCGATCATTAACCTTTCACCAAGGTTTCCTGAAGTACCACCTCCGTAAGTTACTGCTAATTCTCCTGCTGATAATGCGGCTGGGGCTGTTGTTCCACTGGCAGTAGATCGTTTAATTTTTAATATCGTTGCCATTTATCTCTCCTAGAAATTACCACCATTGATTGTGATTGTACCACCAGTCTGTGGTTCAATATTATTAGTGGTTGTAAATTTACTTGTTGCACTATTGAACATCAATATAGAGCCATCACCGACTGAAGTTGCATCAACATCATTTAATGCAGCTAAAGTAACCGCTGCCTGAGCACCTGCTTTAACAGTTACCGAACCTCTAGTTCCACCTGAATCTACTACTGCCCCGACCGAACCTGTATTTGATACTGTTACCTCTACCATATTTCTATTTATATTCTCTAAATGCTAGTTACTTGTGGAAAAACTGTTATCTGACCTTCAATAACTCTAGTCTTTACACTACCAGAAGTCTGAGTGATTTCTACATCATACACATATCTACCTGCGGCAAGAGCACTTGTTTGTGCATTAGTTAGACTTAATTGAATTGCACCCGTAGCAGCATTCGTAATTGACGCTGTTATAGTTGTTTTAGTTGCACTTGCATAAGATTTTGCCATCTGAGAGGCGACTGTATATCCAGATAAATTAAAGTCTGTGCCATCTAGGTTATTCAGATTAATTGTAGTAGCAAAATCTGCCCCTTGATCTACCTTTAAATTTGCTATTGTTGCCATATCTTTCCTTTATACTATTTATAACCCTTATCTTGTCCAGGTTTTAATAAATGGTATAGTAAAATTTTTATCTAAGTATTTCTCATAGTCAGTAATACCCATAAATTCTAGAACCTCATAGGGCTCTAAATCTGCAATATCTTCATAATATATCTCTCGTATATTTGTAGATACTTTCTTGAGATGATCTACAAGTCTATCCATTAGTTTATCAATCAATACTATACCTGTGTGTTCTGCCCACGCTGGTACTTTAAATGATAATCTTTTACTGTATATTTTCTTTGTTCTTTCAACTAATTCAGTTTTATCTCTATCTCTCTCAGTAAAGTATAGATTAGTTTTTTGTGTCAACCATCTAGATATACCTTGTTCAATCTTATTTCTTCTTCTCAATATTATAAAATCTGTGCCATCAGTAGGTGGTATATTCATCTCAAAATCTTCAAGTTTCATTCTACCTTCGTGATATGCCCGTTCTTCTTCATATGTAGGTGAGAATGGTGGATACTTTATAAGATAGTTTTTATCAAAGTGATCACAAGTAATATGATGAACATAATCCCATGCTTCAAATCTTAAATTAGTCCATTCTTTATCTTGTTCAGGTGTAATATTGTGACCTGGATATAGACCATCTTTCTGTTTTACTCTTACAGATAACCAAGGATATTTAACTCGCATCTCACAAAATCTAGGCGAATAGAATTCAAATAAACCAAAATACTTATCTTCAAGAAGATTGTATCGTCTATTTAATTTTTTTAAAGAGCCTTCAGTATTATCGCCACTATATTTAGCACGATAATATCTATCAAGTATCGCCCACAGTTTTGTTGAGCCGCACCTTCCTGTGTGAAGTATTATTTGTTTCATAATCTAATGTTAATATAATTTCTTTTAAATGTCTTGCAACTTTTCGCCATCTTGCAATATTTTTTAGATAATGCATATTCTTAGATTTAAGTTGAGCATTTTCATCTTTTAATATTTCAATTTCTCTTGCCTGATCCTCAGACAATAATTTATATTTTAGTCTTTCAGGTATCCAATACCAGTACCATTCTTCATCTTTATAATTAACTTGATCTCTAAGTTCCTCAACCATTCTTTCAAGTTCTTTTATATATCCTTTATCGTCTGTTATCTTTACAGCACTCTCATTATATTTCCAAGGACTTCTAAAAAATTCACATTGAGTTGGGTCTTGATCTTTTAATTTTTTTACTACCTCTTTACAATAAGTTTTTGATTGTTTAGGTTCGCTTCGCCAGTGTGTTTCTTTAACAAACAAATCACTATGACCAGGACCTGATACATTACTTCTTATAAGTTTCTTTATTCTTTCATCTTCGTTCATTCTTTTTTACCATCTCTATAAACCAGATAAAAGGACTACCATCTTTATAGTCTCTCATATTCTCGTGGTGTTTATTATGAAAACCCTCGCCGCCTGATATTAATGACCACCATACACCTTCAGGGTTACCCCAAGCGTGAAGTTGATTTACCATCGCTACAAATATATTAGTCAAAGCACAACCTAATACAAAGTAAACAAAAAATTCAAAACTAATTAACGCAAGTAAACTGTAAAAACCTACAACTACAAAAGCAAAATACTTTTCCATAAACTTATGATATGGGTCTTTGAAATGACCTTTAAGTCTTAACATATCTCTCATTGATACAGGAAATTTATTCCAGAAGATAGGAAATGCAGAACCTATCAGACCTATACTCATAGGATTATGTGGGTCTTGGTCTGTATCTACAAACTTATGATGATACATATGAGCAAAAGACCAACGAATAGAAGTTGTAAACATTACCATACTTGCAATAAACAAGGCAGGTTTTTGTAGCCATGAATATGTTTGAAATTGTTTGTGTACAAAACCTCTATGCAAAAATATACCAATCGCAAATCCCATGACAAGTGAGACTGAGATAGAAGTAAATGGTGCTAAGATATAATTAACAGGATAAAATAATAAAAAACATATCGCAAGTGTATAAATTGTAAGTTGAAAAACTGTAGACTCCCACGCTTCTCGGCCTGCTAATTTAACATTATTCAGACCTCTCTTAGTCAGTAGTGGCTTTTTTAACAGATTTAAATTCATAGACATTCATTATTTCATCACCAACTTGTGATATCGTGTATTCTTTATTTTTTTGTAATAAAAGACAAGACTCTTTTTTAAAGTTTCTTTGTTTTAATCCTTCACTTACATTTATTGTACCTGAGGTAACAAAGAGAAAATGTTGTATAGCATTATCATCCTTAACTATTTTAACAGAACGATCTACCAAATTAGTATAATGATTTATAATTCTAGGATACCAGGATTGTGCTGAGTAAGTAATATCGTGAATAATTCCTAGAAAGAAATAAAATCCACCATTAAAGTTTGCGTCTTTTTGTGTATATTGTGATTCACCTGGAAAATATATTTCTTCACCATCATAAGTAATATTGTCTAAAAGTGTGCCTTGATTTGTCTTTTGTATTTCACTTCCATACTTAATAACAAAATTATTCTTTTCATTTAAAGTTTGATAAGAACCAGGCCTTAGATCAATAGTTTCTCCATTGTTCAATGTCCAACTAATACCATTATTCCATATAACTTGTACAGATAGATTAGTTCTACAATATTCAGGTACGGCACTATTATTGAATATAGGCCCCTCACCTTCAGCAATCGTATTATAATATATGTTAGGTAAACATCTGATAACAATATTCTTTTGTACTAATCTAGTACCAGTTGTTCTAACATTACCACCAGTCGCCTTTTCTATTGTTGTTTCTAGTAAAGGTTCATTGATTGTAGATTCTTGGTTTACATCTAATTTTTTATATAAAGGCATGGACTTTACTTCCGCTTTCAAAATACATATTTTTAATTACATAATCTTTACCTAATTGTGTACAGATTAAAATATCAGAATCATTTAAAGACAATACATCATTAATAGTTACCTGGCCATACTCACAAAACAATACAGTAAACTTATCATCTGAATTAGTATGAGTATCTTGAATATTTATATCGTCAAAATTCCAAGTTTTTGTGTGTTTTAACGACCTACCTTTTTCTTTATATTGTACTCTTTTAGTAAGTTCCTCTTCAAAGTATCTCAATTTCGCTTCAGGTTGATCTGGATGAAATTGTGGATCTAGTTTCATAATTCAAAGACACCTTCATCCTTAAAATCATCATCTGTTTGCTCAGCAAACATTTTTTTAATAGTATCATTATTTCTAACTAACCATTTATCAATATCATCATAGTTTAAGCTGCCACTAGTTCTACCACTCGTAAATGTTTCGCCCATTCTTGAATAACAAGTATGTGTGCCATCTGTATATTCTATTAGAGTTCCATTTTCGTTAGACTCTTTTACTTTCCAAGTTATAGTCATTATGAGAAGTTCCCGTTTGTTGATCCTGATGTTGAAGCAATACCATGTACTGTTTGATTATATGTATTATAACCAAACATTGAATTACCAGCAGATCCTCCACTAGAGGCATCTCCGTTTGCTGATACTGCTCTACTACTTATACTAACACCATTTTGATTTATTGTTGGAAATGATACAGTACCACTTGTTGCACTTCTACCTGATCCTGCATTACCATTAGAACCACCACTTGCACCTGGTGTATTACTAAAGTTTCCTTGATTTGATACCATTCTTACAATTCTACCATTAAAAAAAGAACCGTTAGCTGAACATTGTGTTCCTGTTGTAGTTACATTCACATTACCATTTGCAAAGTTAGTTGTATGACCTCCGCCACCAGCACTACCTCCACCACCATCACTTATGTTACCTGGTTGAGCGCCAGCACCACCGCCGCCGCCGCCTGAGCCTATTGTAAATGCAGTAGATCCATTAGTGTTTGTTGTAATACCTTTAAATGTTGTTGATGTGCAAGTTGTACCGTTATTAATTGCACCTGTTATATTTGAACCGTAGGCAGAACCTCCGCCTCCGCCACCTGAACCACCATATACATTTGAGTTGTTATCTATAAAGGCAGGTGATTGTACTAAAAATGCTGTACCACCTCCGCCACCATTACCTGCAGATCCTGTAGGTGCAGCATTACTATTAGCGCTGTGTGAAACAGGTTGACCATTACCACCATTACCACTTCGACCATATACGCCGTGATTAATGATTATAGAAGTTGCACCTGTTCTACCAGAAGGTAAAAATAAAGCCGCAGTACCTGTTGTATTTGAAAAACAATCAGCATTTGTAGTAAATAACAGATTAGTAGCATTAGGATAACCAGATGATATATTGTGTCTATCTCCACCACCACTTATTTTTGCAGTATTTCTTAATTCACTCAAAGCAATCGCACCACTTGCTGGCACACTTGCCAGAGGATTCCCTAATGCAGGTCCACCGCTATAGTAATTATTGAGAGAGTTGTTGGCCTGCGGTTGACCGAACTCTGTTCTTATATCTTCAAAACTAATTGCGCCTGTTGGTGTTGTCATAATATTATTTATAACTGGTCTTTCATAGCCTTTTCATAAGGAATCATATTAGCCATAGCCTTTTCTTGAAGTTCTTTCATTTCTCTTTCAAACCTCTCATTTGAAGGACCTTGATTAATAAATTCTTCTGGATCACCTGCCGTGCCATTAGTATGATCTCTAAATGCAATAGTGTGACCAGTGCCATCTTCTTTTAAATAATGTTTTACAAATGTTTTTCCATTAGATTGGGATATTACTTTTCCTTTATGTTTCATTATGAACCGTCTCCTCCATAATACTCACTCATTAACATATTCTGTCTTCCACACTCAACACCAAAATTACCTGTGGCCTCAGCTGTTGAGGCATTACTACTAGGAAATTTTGTGATCGTAGGAGCAAAATTAGTAGAGGCATTATTTCCAGTATCATTGTTAGTTGTTCCTCTTGGTGCAGAGTAATACACATTAGTACTAGGGTTCCAATTAGTATAAGTTAAAGTATTAAAATAGTACCCTCCTTGATTCAAATTATGAGTAAGTCTTAAAGTTCCTGTAGTAGGTTCTGAAGCCCGTACTTGAAAATAACCAGAATAGAGACCTCTACCATTACCAACATTACTTGAACCGGTATCTCTATAATCTGAACCACCGTTGCCAAATCCATCATCATCATTAATCATTGTACTTATCTCTGATATTAAATTTGCTCTATTAATACCCGCAGAATGATAGTTATAAAAAGTGTAGGACCAAGCAAGAGAACCTGCCGCAGTATATAGTTGTGCTACAATCTTTGAGTACATATTAGCCCCATATCTTTGAGTCTGACCATTTGTACCCTCATTTGCACTATTTGAAAACTTATAAGAACCACCACTATTCCCAAAACCATATATCCATGGTAGATTTTTTGTAGTATCAGCAGACCTAGTGCCATACAAAAATATTGTGCTGCCACTATTATTTGTAAGTGTACATATTAAAGTTGAACCAGAACTACTCCAAGAAGCACTAAGACTTGTACTCATTGATCCTGTTGCTGATGTTGGTGCTGCTGGTAAATTAGACGCAAAAAAGGATGCCAGACCTGATCCAGAATTGGTTACTCCTGATGTATTTATCGAACCTGAACTCCAAAGAGCATAACCACTTGTACCGAAGGCGGATGGTGAATGTGCTAAATTTGTATCTATTGTATGTGTTTGTCCATACATATATATTAATAACTGATTACCACCACCAGGAAATATACCATCACCTGAAGCTTCAAAATCTCCTCTAAGTTGTATTGAGTCTCCATTACGAAGAACACCAGGCATAGAACCTGTATTAATTGCGTTAATAGCAAATAAAGTTCCACCACCAATTAAAGCAGTTTCACTACCTCCAGCCAGAGATGATGGAAAAGCAAGATCGCCGTAAGAACATTTTTGGGTTACATTTCTATTTGATGTGGGGGCTACTTGAAAAGCAAAATAATTTGAAGTGCTATCTGAACCACTTACAGTTTGTGCCTGATTGGTTGAAAGATATAAATAATTTGCTGACTCTGAACCACTATTACCTATTGCTGTACCTAGAGTATTAATTTCTATTTGAGTGTAACCATAAAAATAACCTCCACCAGTATTATATACGGCTCCATTATTTTGAACACCAGATGAAGCCAAACTAGAACCATCAGTTGTTATTGATGTGGTAACATTAACAGGTACGGTAACACTATTATCTAACCATAAAATAACTCTTGTTGTGGCAGATAATGCAGCGATAGTTAATGGAGTAATCGAAGGTTTTGAACCATTAATAGTAAAACTATATCCATCCCAACCTATCAGAAATCTAATGGTATCACCAGTTTGTTGTTTAGCAGCATAATTACCTAAAGCAATATCAGTAGCACCACCACCGTATTCATTTTTTAGATCAGTAAATGAGATAGCACCTGAAGTTTGTAATGTCATTATTTTTCATCCACTTTTTTAGATAATTCTTTAATTGCTTGAATTACTAACCCCATAAGTTTTTCATATTTGACACCCTTAAAACCGTCTGCTCTTTCAGCAACAATTTCAGGTAAAACTTTTTCAACATCCTGAGCAATTATTCCTGTATCGTGTTTTCTAACAAAATATCCATCTTCACCACCACGAGAATTAATATACTCGTCTGTCCAGTCAAATTTAACACCTTGTAAAGAATTAATTTTATCTAAAGCATTATCTATTGTTGTAATATTTTCTTTTAATGCAACATCTGAAGAATAGTAGGCAGTGATCTCATTAGTTGCTCTTATCTCACCAGTGGTTCCTGAAGCAGTAGTACCAACACCAAGTGAAGTTAGTTGAGAAGAACCTGTGATTGTTGCACCATCACCCTCAATAGCACCACTTGCGTCAACTTTACCAGATACATCAATACCATCTGAAGCTGTATTTAATTTAGCAGTATTATCGTGATATAAAGTGACCGCACCATCTGGTGTAAAAGCTGCCATTGTTTCAGTACCACCATCATTTTGTATGTTTACTGTGCTGCCTCTTAAATCTAGACTACCAGAACCAGCATCTCTAATGACACTAACATTAGCAGTGCCATCATGGAATATTAGTAAATCTTGAGAATCACCTACTCTAATTTGAGCATCATCTGCTAAATCTAATTGACCAACAGTTAAGGGTGCAGCTGCGATTGTTAAATCTCCAGTACCATCTGCAGCCGCAGTTGTAGTACCAAATATAAATCCATCAGCACTTTCATCCCAAGCCATGATTGCATTATTACCAGTTGAACCTCTTTCAATAATAATACCACAGTCATTCGCATTTGAACTCGCACCACTATTTAACTCAAGTAAATTATCGGTAACAGTAGTATTTGTAGTATTGACTGTTGTAGTTGTTCCGTTTACTGTTAAGTTTCCTGCAATCGTTAAATTTGCACTACCAGTTAAACCAACATCACCACTAAAGTTTGCAGCTGCAGCGGCAACTGTTCCTGTAAATGTAGGTGAAGCGAGAGGTGCTTTTGCGTCTAATTGTGTTTGAATAGCAGAGGTAACACCATTCACATATCCTAATTCTGTTTCAGTTGTTGCAGATACAGCAATTTTTTGTGAACTGTTAGATATAACTGCTCTACTTGCAGTCAAAGATTCTGTATCAATAGTTGTTGCAGAACCTGTAATAGTTGCCTGTTTACCATCTAATTGTGTTTGAATAGCAGAGGTAACACCATCAACATATCCTAATTCTGTAGCAGTTAGTGTGCCAGGAATACCATCTAATACATTTAATTCAGCAGTTGAAACTGAAGCACCATCTAGTATTTCTAATTCTGCTTCTGTTATCACAGCATTGCCAATTGTAAAACCAGCTGAGGTTACTGTTCCTGTTGTAGTGAATCCTGAAGAATTGAAAAAACCAATATCTGATCCACCTACTTTAATATCTATTTTATCATCTGTATCTGCTGTAAGACTTGTATCGGCATCTAAATCTAAAATGAACTCTTGGCCATTTGCGTCAATTACACTAGAAGCAACTTGAAGTTGCTTACCTAAGAATAATATATGATGCGACTGACTTGATGAAGGTGCAACAGCAAATGTTATTTGAGTACCTGTACCATTTAATGAATAAGCAGTACCTGGTGTTAATACAACACCATTTGATATAACTAAAATATGTGCGACATCACCAACAGCAAAATCTAAGGTAAATGTAGTTGTACTATTGTCACCTGTTATGGTTTGTCTTTCTAAATCACCGAATGTCGGTTCTCTTCCTATATATGTGTCTAATCCCATTATGATATCCTTTGAAATAATCCTGCTAATGATAAATGATAACTTATACCACTTCCACCTGATGTAGTTCCACCTTGATATGATGCCTGAGCAACACAGCGCCAAGTTCCTGTTTCAGTTGCTCTTGTCTTACCAGTTGGATCAGAAGATGCTCTAAACCCTCTCATTAAGCCCATTTGAGTTATAGTACCACCAGAACCCGGTACATTCACTTGTAGTGTTTCTGGAACTCCTAAATACATATTATTTACATCATATGTGCCAGGTGTTATCTCATCCCCAACACTAATAGTTTGTGATGCCGCAGCACCACCAGAGTTTTTATAGTATATAGCAAATTCTTTTAATGCGCCTACAGCAGTAGCACTAGTTGGTCCGAGAGGTAAATTTGTTAAATTAGCACCACTAATTGCAGGTAGTGTGCCTGTTAAATTACCAGCAGGTAAACTTGTTAAACTTGCACCAGAACCACTAAATGTTGTAGCAGTTGCAGTTCCTGTTATAGATACTCCACTTGCGGAGGTAGAAACTTTGACTGAGTTATTGTGCAATAAATCTACCGCACCCCCATTTGTGCAACGAATATAGTCAGCAGTACCACCACTATTTGCTACTCTTACATCAGTACCTTCAAGTCTTAAATTTCCTGTTCCAGCATCTTTTATATACGAGTCACTTCCATCGTGATAGATTTCTAAATCTTGAGAATCACCAAGTCTAATTTTTTCATTATCACCCACATCAAGACCATCACTAGTTAAGACACCAGTAATTGTAGCCCCAGCAGAAGTAGTTTCAAACTTTTTAGTTCCATCGTGATTTAATTCAACAGAACCATCACCAGTGAATTTAGCCCCAACTGTAGCATCTGTATTTTGTATTTCTACAATAGATGCTTTTAATTTTAAATCACCTGTTCCTGTATCTTCGACATAAGAATGACTACCATCATGGTAAATTTCTAGATCATTACTTGCACCTAGTTTAATTTTTTGATTATCACCCATATCTAACTCAGTAGCAGATAGGGTAGAAGCAGCAAAAGGTGCAGCTGTAATTGATAAATTACCTGTATCTGAAGCTGTAGCAGTTGTAGTACCTACTATGAAACCGTCAGCACTTTCATCCCAAACAAATATTGCATTGTTACCTGTTGAACCTCTTTCGATTATTATACCAGAATCATTTGCGTTTGATGTTGCACCTGAGTTTAATTCTAATAAATTGTCATCTAGAGTTGTGTTTGTTGAATTTACTGTGGTTGTTGTACCATTAACAGTTAAGTTACCTGCGATTGTTATATCGTTAGGTAAACCAATAGTAATTGTTCCTGAACTTTCAGCAACATCTACCTCATTTGCAGTACCCGAAAATGTTGCAGTACCACCTAAAGCGATTGCAGTAGAATTAGAACCATCTGAAACAGTAATTGAAGAATTACTTAATTTTGCATTACCGATACTACCTGCAAGTTTTGTAGCAGCGATTGATCCTGCTAACATTGTATTTGAAACTGAACCTGTGTCTCCAGTACCTACAAGAGTTCCTGTTGCAACTGGTAAGGTTAATACTGCTGAACTACCTGCCGAATGTGGTTGTGCCTGTAAAGTTTGTGCGTGTGCGTTATTTACTTCGCAATAAAATTTAACTTTTGAAACAGCGCCTGTGGCCGATCTCATATCAATATTACCATCTGTAATAGTAATACCTCCCGTTGATCCATTACCATCTACAATAACTTTACCAGTACCATTTGGTAATAAATTAATATCGCCGTTAGAAACAGAAACTATATCATTACCGTTTACATCTAAGTCACCACCAAGTTGAGGTGATGAATCTCCTACTATGTCTGTAGCAGTAAGAGAAACTAAAGATGAGGCTAATACCTTTTTTAAATTACCACCATCTGAAACATCTGATATTAAAAGACTATCACCAGCAGCAGCGGTTACATTACCAAATCCTGTAATAGCAGTTGATTCTAGTTGACCATTACCTACTGAATTATCATCAGGTGTAAATCTTCCTGTTTCTCTATCTCTGTGAATAGCAAATATATTATTTGAACCAGCTGCAGGCGCAGAGGTAAAAGTTATTCTTCTAGGGTTGCCTGAACCATCATTACCTATTGTGAAATCAACACCAGGTTCTTGTATAGTTGTACCAACAAAAAGCAGTAAACTGTTTTGACCTGCAGGTGTTATATCTCTAGATAGATCAAATGTAGTCGTAGATCCATCACCGCTGAAATCATCTTTTACAGCCAATGGTGCATAACTTCTAACCGGTTCTGGTCCTATAAAATTACCCATTTTTTACCCTTTATTAAGAATTAACATCTTCAAGTATTGAAAGTATTGCGTCAACTGAACTTGCCGCATTACAAGATACTTTTACAACATCGGTTGCTTCAGCCACTATCTTTTGTCCTGATATAACTTTTAAAGTTGAACCAGCAGGAATAGGTACATTTTTAATTATATTAATATCTGTACTTCCTCCGTGAGATAGTATAACTCCACATTGTACTGACGCATTAGTTTTATTACACAAATCCAACTCAATCAAAATCGAAGTTTTGCCTGAGGGTACTGTGTATAAAGTTGTCGGTGACGCTGTAACCCCTATACTTGATTGTACTGCCTTTTTAAAATCGTTTGCCATTTTGTTTTCCTATTATATTTATTATCCTAATGCTACTGCCATAGCAATAGAAAATCCTTTTGTCGAAATCGTTGAAGTAGCAAGACCAGCATCGGTAGTTGCTGTGGTTACTACTGTACCTGTTTCATTAGGTATAGTTACCGTTGCATCCGCAGTAGGATTTGCTGCCACTA
>TARA_B100001121_G_scaffold182472_1_pt1 | contig 16982 bp, 20 predicted proteins | sample TARA_B100001121 | Tara Oceans TARA_B100001121 (sample SAMEA2622817) | marine metagenome | biome: marine biome (ENVO:00000447); feature: surface water layer (ENVO:00002042); material: "saline water (ENVO:00002010), including plankton (ENVO:xxxxxxxx)" | depth 5 m
TTTGAAATTTTTTATTAAATTTACTTATTCTGCCTTTATCCATTAATTTCTGTTTTCCACCTGTCCAAGCAGAGTGAGATATTGGATCAATCTCTAGTTTTAGTAAGTCGTCTTTTTTACCCCAAGTTGACCTTGTTACAAATTGAGTTCCATCAGTAAGTTCGACTTTTATTGTATGGTAATCAGGATGTATGTTTTTTTTCATTCCGAGATTTATAGCAAAAGATTTTTTTAAAACAATTAAAAGTTAACTAATTTTTCTTGCAATTTAGCATTTATATTAGTGCTTGAGGCAACCACATTTAAATTATTATGATTACTTAGGTCAATTTCATTCAAAATTCCACCCGCTTCTTTGATCAGTATTATTCCTGCTGCTACATCCCATAAGTTCAAATTATTTTGAAAAAAACCATCATATCTGCCAGAAGCTACATAAGCCATATCTAATGCAGCACAACCAGACTTTCTATATGCAAGGTCAAGTTCAGATTTAATTTTTCCACCTGTTACAAATAAACATTCGTCAACCACATTTTTTTTTGAAACTCTAATTCTTTGATTGTTAAAAAAAGCACCATTATCTTTTTCTGCATAGAATATTTCATCTTTTATTGGATCAAAAATCATTCCTGCTACAATTTCATTTTTTGTTTTAAGTGCAATGGATATTGCAAAGTGTGGAATACCGTGTAAAAAATTAATTGTTCCATCTATAGGATCTATTATCCATAAATTTTCAGTATCTTTATTATTTTCAATTCCATTCTCTTCGCTGAGTATAGAATAATTTGGTCTCGCTTTTTTTAATTCATCAATGATTATTTTTTCTGCCCTTAAATCAGCATTAGTAACAAAATCTGCAGGCCCCTTCTTTGATACTTGAAGTTTTTCTACTTCACCAAAATCTCTAATTAATATTTTAGAGGCTTTTTCTCCAGCTTTTATCATTATATTCAAATTTGCTGATATAGAATTCATATTTTAAATTTTTTTGATGTATTCCAAATTTCTTGAGTCAACTACAACCATATCTCCAGCCTCTATAAATGGTGGTACTTGAATATTTAAACCATTATCTAAAACTGCAGGTTTGTATGAGGAAGAAACAGTCTGTCCCTTCAAAGCTGCATCAGTTGTCTCTATTTTACATGTAACCTGATTTGGTAAATCAACTGAAATAGGAGACTCATTGTGAAAATTTATTGTTACTTCTAAGTTTTCAGTAAGTAATTTCCCTTTTTGTCCAATTATATCTTTTTTAATTTCTATTTGCTCAAACGTTTTTGGTTCAATAAAAAAATAATTATTTTCATTTTCATACAAATAATTATATTTAGTTTCTTCTAACGAAGCTTTTTCAACTGTTTCACTAGATCTAAATCTCTCATTTAATTTTGTATTTTTGTTTACACTTTTCATTTCAACTTGGGCAAATGCACCACCTTTCCCAGGCTTTACATGTTGAGTCTTTAGCACAATCCATAAATCATTTTTATACTCTAAGAGCATACCTACTCTAATTTCACCAGCGTTTATTTTCATTTTAGTTTTTTTATTGCTTCTATTGGTTTAAGTTTTTTATTATTCCAAATGTAGCCTGAGATAGCTAAAAAGTTAGCTTTATTCAATATAAGTTTTTTATAATTGTAAGAATTAATGCCACCAATAGCAACTATTGGAATTTTTGTTATCTTTCTGGCCTTTTTAAGTAAATTGATTGATGCCTTATATTTTATTTTTTTTGTCTTGGATGTACCGAATGCGCCAAAGGCTAAATAGTCAGCTTTGTTTTTAATAGCAATTTTTGCTAACTTTAATGAGTTATGGCAAGTTACTCCAACAATTTTATTTCCAATTAATTTTCTTGCTTTAATGATATTCATATCTTTTTGACCCAAATGACAACCATCAGCACCTAATTTTTTTGCTAAATTCACATCATCATTTATTAAAAATTTGACTTTAAATTTTTTACAGATTTTTTTAATTTTTAATCCAATAATTAATTTTTTTTTAAAACTAGTATTTTTAAGTCTTAATTGAAAGAAACTAACTTTTTTATATTTTAAAATTTCAGTTAAATTTTTGTGAAAAGTATCATTAATCTTTAATGGAGAAATGAGATAAATGAATTTTTTCTTATTAAATTTCAAGATTTTCAGACCATTTTCCTTGAGCAGCCAACGTGTTCATTTTTGCCCTATGGTTAAAAACCTTTTGTGTACCTTCAATATTTTTAATATCCTTAGACCAAAATTTTAATGCGCTTTGCTGAAGAGCTCTTCCGTAAGAATAGCTTAATATAAAGTTGGTATCATTATATTTATTTATTAAATTCAAATTTTCTGTCGCTTCTATTTCAGACTGTCCTCCAGATAAAAAAGCGATACCGGGTACTTCTGAGGGAACAGATTTTTTTAAACAATCTAATGTTAATTTTGCAACCTCTTCACTAGGAGTTTTATTTTTAGATTTATTTCCAGCTAAAATCATATTTGGTTTTAGAATGATTCCTTTTAAATCAACCTTATGTAAAATAAGTTCCTCAAAACACTTTTGTAATACCTCTGATGTTTTTTGATAACATTCTTCTGCAGAATGTTCACCATCCATGAGTAATTCAGGTTCAACTATTGGTACCATATTACATTCCTGTACTAACGCAGAGTATCTTGCCAGTGCATGAGCATTTGCATATATTGAGAGTTTACTCGGGTGGTTTTTAGATATGCTATAAACACCTCTCCATTTAGTAAATTTTGCGCCAAGATTATTATATTCTATAAGTCTCTCTCTTAAACCGTCAAGTCCTTCTGTAATTTTCTCATCCACTGAGCCAGCTAAGACCTTAGCTCCTGTGTCAACTTTTATTCCTGGAGCACTGCCCATTTCTGAAATTAATTCTGGGATCTTATTTTTTTTTGATGAAACTTGTTTTATTGTTTCATCATATAAAATTACACCCCCAATACACTCGGTCATACCTGACGCACTAAATAATGTCTCTCTAAATAATAATCTATTTTCTGCAGTTGAACTAACTTTTACAGCATCTAATCGTTTGGTCATGGTCCCAGTGCTTTCATCAGCGGCTAAAATTCCTTTACCATTATTAAGAATGCTTAAGACTATATTGTTTAATTCAGACATATTAATTTAGAGCTTTTATACCAGGAAGTTCTTTTCCTTCAAGATATTCTAAAAATGCACCACCAGCAGTTGAAACAAAGTCAAAATTTTTTATAGCTTTGATCTGATTTATTACTGCTAAGGTATCTCCACCTCCGACTACTGAAAAAATAGATCTATCTTTATTTTTTTTTATTATCGCTTTGGCTATTTCATAACTTCCATTAGCAAAATTTAAATTCTCAAAATAACCTGCCGGACCATTCCAGAGAATTGTTTCACTACCGCTAATAATATTTTTAATTTTATTTATTGTTTTTGGACCAATATCTAATATTAAATCGTCGTTTTTGATGTTATCTATTTCTTTGATTTGAGACTTATCATCCATGTTTTTTCCAACCAATACATCTTCAGGATAAGTTATTGTGCATGAGTAATTTTTTGAAATTTCAAAAATTTCTTTAATTATTGCCTCACAATTTTCCTCTTTTAATGATTTCCCTATTTGATTTCCCTTATAACTAATTATGTTATTAGCCATTCCTCCAACAATGATGATATTATCAAACTTTGGAATTAAATTTTTTATAACCTTTATTTTTGTAGAAATTTTCGACCCTCCAATAATACAAGTAATTGGTTTTTTAATATGAGTTGTAACTTTCTTAAGAGCATTTATTTCTGTCTCTAATTGTAGTCCCGCAAAGGAAGGTAGAAATTCAGTAATTTTACTCACAGATGCATGAGACCTATGGGAACAAGAAAATGCGTCATTAACATAAAGATCAGCTAGTCCAGCCATATGTTTTGCGAAAGAGGGGTCATTTTCCTCTTCTTCTTTATAAAACCTGATATTCTCTAAAAAAATAATTTGGTCTTTAGAATTTTGAAATAAATCTTCTCTTTTTAAATCAAAAATATTGTCATTTATTAGTTTTATATCTCTATGTAATTTTTTTTCCAAATTTTCACAAATTGGTTTTAATGAAAGCGCACTATTTATCTTACCTTTTGGTCTACCTACATGAGATATTACAATTATTTTAGTGTCTTTTTTAATTAAAAAATCAATAATAGGCAGTATTTTATCAATCCTTGTTTCGTCTGTTATACATCCATTTTTTAAAGGAACATTTAAGTCTAATCTCAACAAAATTTTTTTTTGATTAAGATTTTCGTGATCTTTTATACTTTTCATTAAGAAATCTTGTGAAGATATTCTGCTATGTCACACATTCTATTTGAAAAACCCCACTCATTATCATACCAAGCTGAAATTTTACCCATATTTTTACCAACAACACTTGTTAAACTTGCATCAATAATTGACGAGGAAGGATTGTGATTAAAGTCTATAGACACTAATTTTTCATTTGTAATAGTAAGAACTTTATTTTTTTTACTAAAGTCTTGAAATGCCGAATTAATTTTTTTCACACTTAAATCATTTTCTGTGCAAAATACTAGCTCTACTAAAGAGACATTAGGAGTAGGCACTCTCATAGCTACACCTTCTAATTTTCCCTTTAAAGAAGGTATAATTTCTCCAATAGTTTTTGATGCACCAGTGGAAGTTGGTACAATAGATTGGCTTGCAGATCGGGCTCTTCTAGGATCTTTGTGAGAATTATCTAAAATTCTTTGATCACTTGTAAAAGCATGGATTGTTGTCATAAAACCTTTTTCAATTTTAAAATTTTTGTTTAAAACATAAGCCACTGGAGCAAGACAGTTAGTTGTACAAGATGCAGCAGAGATGATCCTATCATTTTTTTTTATTTCAGACTCATTAACACCAAATACAATTGTTTTATCAGCATCTCTACATGGGGCTGAAACAATAACTTTTTTTGCTCCATTTTTAAGATGCGGATCTAATTTATCTTTTGAATTAAATTTTCCTGTGCATTCAAAAACATAATCGACATCATACTTTTTCCAGTTTATATCCTTTAAGTTTGTTTCCTGGCTAAAAGAAATTTTATTTTCGTTTATAACAATGTGTTTATCATCAAAATCTATATCAGCTTTAAATTTCCCATGAATTGAGTCATATTTTAAAAGTTGGGAGCAAGCTTCTGAATTTGTTCTATTATTGATATGTTTAATTTCTATTTTCTTATTATTATTTTCAATAATAGATCGTAAAATCATTCTTCCAATTCTACCCATACCGTTAATACCAACTTTTATCTTCATAATTTCTCTTTAATTTTTTTTATTACATTTTCAGAATTCAATTTGAAATGGTCATATATTTTCTTGTAAGGGGCACTTTTACCAAAACTGTCAATTCCAAAATTTAGACCGTTGGTTCCAGTATATTTTTTCCAAAAATTTGTTTCTGAAGCTTCGATTGAGACAATAAGGTTTGTTTCACCTAGAATTCTATCTCTGTAGCTCTCATTTTGTTGATCAAATAATTCATGACAGGGCATTGATATTATTTTTGAATAAATACCTTCTGTGGCTAATTTATGACCTATATCCACCGCTAAACTGGTTTCCGACCCAGTTGCTAAAATTGTAACATCAATATTGTTCCTGGTCCTTAAAACTTCATAAGCACCAGCAGCAGATTGATTTTTAGGTAAATTTTCAAGTCTAACTGGGCTGACTGCTTGTCTTGTTAAGGCTATTACACTTGGAGTATCTTTACTTTCAAGAGCAAGTTGCCAACATTCAAAAGTTTCAATTGTATCTGAAGGTCTAAAAACATTTAAATTTGGAATGGATCTCAAACTTGTAAGTTGTTCAATAGGCTGATGTGTTGGACCGTCTTCACCCAAACCAATAGAGTCATGTGTAAAAATGTATATTACTTTCTGCTTCATCATTGCTGCCAACCTTATGGATGGTTTGCAATAGTCACTAAATATTAAGAATGTACCTCCATAAGGAATTAAATTGCTGTGTAATGCAATTCCATTCATTATTCCACACATTGCATGCTCTCTAACTCCATAATGAATATAATTTCCAGAAAAGTTTCCAGGTTTTATAATTTTATGATTCTTAGTTTTTGTATTATTTGATCCTGCTAAATCAGCTGAACCACCAATCAAATTAGGTAGTTTAGATATAATATCCAAAAACATTTCAGAAGACTTTCTAGTAGCTAAAGGTTTTAAATCCTTGAGATATTTATTTTTTGCTTTTTCGATCTTTTTTTCAAAAGAATTTAAATATTTAAAGTTAGAAAAAAATTTTTTATTTTTAATTTCAATTTTTTGTGCATTTTGTGAAGCGTTTTTTCCAATCTTTTTCCATTCATTTAATAATTCAATTGGTATTTCAAAAGGCATGTGGTTCCATTTGAGTTTTTTTCTTACTAATCGAATCTCATCTTCTCCTAATGGACTTCCATGTGAGGAAGCTTTGCCACTTTTGTTTGGAGATCCATAACCGATTGTTGTTTTACAAGAAATTGCAAAAGGTTTATTAGAATTTTGAGCTTTCTTTAATGCCTTTGATATTTCCTTATAATTATGACCATTAATTTTCAAATAATTCCATCCATAACTTTTAAACCTTTTTTCATGATCATCTGAAACTGCTAAACTAGTAGGCCCATCAATAGATATAGAGTTATTATCAAACAAAAGTATTAGATTTTTCAATTTTAAATGCCCTGCTAAACTAAGAGTTTCATGACTTATTCCTTCCATTAAACATCCATCACCAGCCAGTACATAAGTTTTATGATTTATTATTTTTTTTCCTAATTTTTTTTTTAAAATTTCTTCTGATAATGCAAAGCCAACAGCGTTAGAAATACCTTGACCCAATGGGCCAGTAGTAGTCTCAATACCTGTATTCGGATGATATTCTGGGTGACCAGCACAAATTGAATCTAGCTGTCTAAAATTTTTAATATCGTTTAAAGAAACGCTTTTGTAACCAGTAAGATATAACAGACTATAAAGTAACATAGACCCATGACCTGCTGAAAGAACAAATCGATCTCTATTTATCCAATCTGGTTTTTTTGGATTAAATTTTAAAAAATCTTTAAACAGAACTGTCATAACATCTGCCATGCCCATGGGCATTCCAGGATGCCCAGAATTAGCTTTTTGAACTGCATCAATTGATAAAAATCTTATGCAATTAGCTAAATCTCTGTATTCTTTGCTCAAAATTATCCTGTCTAGACTAAGAAGATTCTATTTAATAATATAAATATATATATATGAATTCTGTATCTGAAAAAGAAAAAAAATTAAATTTAGCACTTTCTAAATTAAAAAATTTAAATCTAAAGAACCCAGATATAAAAAAAAATCTTGAAAATTTGAGCAAACAAAAAAATCAATTAGAAATTGAAAAACAGGAATTAGAGGAAAAATACAAAAGTTTGGCAGATGAATATGATGATTTAAGTAAAAAACTACATGAATTTCAAGATAAGGAAAAAATTGAGCAAAGAAAACAAATTGAATTCTCTGAAAAAATTGATGAATTAAATCAAGAAACAGATACTTTATTAAATGAAATAGATAAATGGCAAACGTAAGTATTAAATTTAACGGAAAAGATTTTTTATTATCTTGTGAAGATGGTCAGGAAGAACATCTCGAAGAACTTTTAATTCAAATAAATCAAAAATTTAATAATTTAAAAAATGACCTTGGAAATTTAGGGGAAAATAAACTCTTGTTAATTACTGCAGTTAAAGTAATGGATGAATATCATGAAACAAAAAAAAAAGTTGAACAAAAAAAAAATGAATTAAAAGAATTATCAAATAAGTTTAAAGAACTTAAGGCATTAATTTATGACTATAGGGATGAAAAAGAGCAAGAAATTAAAGAATTAAATCAAAATCATTACAAGTTAAAAAACGAAATTGAAATGAATCAAAAAAATTATGAAAAATTGCTTGAAGATGCTACTGAAGAAATTTCAAATTTTGTAGATAAAGCAAATTTAGAAAACCTATCTTAATTATTCTTGTGAGCAAAACAGAAATTAGAAAAAAAATATTAAGATTAAGAAAAAAATTAAACCCTCAAAAATTTATAATTAAACATAAGGCAATTTTAAAAATCTTAAAAAAAAATAAAATTAAAGGTAAAATTTTAGGAGGCTATTATCCATACAATCATGAGATAGATGTAATGCAAATCCTAAAGGAATTTGAAAAGAAAAATTTTATAATTTCACTGCCAAAAATAAAAGAAAATTTTCAAATGGACTTCTTTAAATGGTCAAATAAAGAACCATTAATAATAAACAAATTTGGAATACCTGAACCTATTTCAGCTAAAGTTAGATATCCTGATATCTTATTAGTTCCACTAGTTGCATACGACAAACATTTCAATCGAATTGGCTATGGAGGAGGCTTTTATGATAGATATATTAAAAAATTAAAAGTGAAAAAAAAAATTATAACAATTGGATTAGCTTACTCATTTCAAAAAGTTAAAAATATACCGATACACAGTCACGATATTAAATTAGATTTTATTATTACTGAGAAAGATTTCTAAATGAGAATTTTATTTTTAGGAGATGTTGTTGGAATTTCAGGTTGTTCAAAAGTTTTGAATAATCTTCTAGATCAAATAAAGAAAAATAATATTGATTTTGTTATTGTGAATGCAGAAAATTCATTTGAAACTGGAGTAGGCCTTTCTAAAGAAATATGTGAGGATTTTTTTAGATGTGGTGTCAATGTAATTACTACTGGAAATCATGTTTGGGATCAAAAAGACATAATGAATTTTATTGATAAAGAAACACGTTTGCTTCGACCCAAAAATTTATTTGAACCAGCTCCTGGAAAGGGTTTTGAAATTTATAATGTTAAAGAAAATATAAAAATTGGAGTATTAAATTTAATGGGCAATGTTTTTATGAAAAAATGTGATGATGTCTTCGAAGTTTCAAAAAAATTTATGGAAAAATATAAGTTAAAAAAAGATTATGATTTTTTAATTGTTGATTTTCATGGAGAGATTACAAGTGAAAAAAATGCAATTGGTCATTTTTTTGATGGAAAAGCTACCTTAGTGGTTGGCACGCATACTCACATACCAACTAATGATGCAAGAGTTTTAAATAATGGAACGGCATATCAAACTGATGCAGGTATGTGTGGAGATTATGATTCAGTAATTGGCATGAATAAAGACAATTCTTTAAATAGATTTATGAAAAAAGATTCAGTAAAACATTTCCCATCAAAAGGTGAGGCCACTTTATGTGGAGTTATTGTTGATTGTAATATAGAAACTGGATTAGCTAATAGTGTGCAAAGTTATATTTTTGGAGGACAACTAGACAATAAATGATTTAACTATGGCAGGACATTCTCATTGGGCAGGTATAAAACACAAAAAAGGAAAAGCTGACAAACAAAGATCTAAAATTTTCTCAAAACTTTCAAAAGAAATCACTGTCGCTGCTAAACTAGGGGATAAAGATCCATCAATGAATCCTAGATTAAGATCGGCAATTCAATCGGCCAGATCGGCTAACATGCCAAAAGATAATATTGAAAGAGCAATAGATAGATCATCAATAAATACTGAATTAAATTTTGAAAATTTAAGATATGAGGGTTTTGGTCCTGAAAAAGTGGCTGTAATTGTTGAAGCTCTCACAGATAACAAAAACAGAACTGCCTCAAACATAAGAACTATTTTTCAAAAAGCTGGGGGAAGTCTTGGAACTAAAGGTTCAGCTTCACATAATTTCACTCAATTAGGTGTGATAAAAATAAGAAAAAATGAAATTTCAGAGGACCGTATTCTAGAGCTTGCAGTTGAAGCAGGTGCAGATGAGTGTAAATCTGATAAGAATTTTCATGAAATTCATTGTTCAGTAAAAGAAATATATAATGTGAAAAAAGAATTAGAAAAACAAATTGCAAATTTTGTTTCAACAGAGATAGAGTGGATTCCAATTAATAATGTAGAAATACCAGATGATAAAAATGATCAATTAGTAAATTTTTTTGAAAATCTTGAGGAAGATGATGATGTACAAAATGTGTATTCTAACATTGAATGGACTAAGTAGACCATGCTAGTAATTGGAATAGATCCTGGAATATCTGGTTCAATTTGTTTCTTTCATGACGGTAAAATACTTGATGTTGTAGAAATGCCAACAATGACAGATGGCAAAAAAAATAAAAGACAGGTTAATGGATCTCAAATTTTCAATGAAATTTTAAAGAGAATAAATAAAATTGACAATAATGATATAAGGGTAGTAATTGAGCAGGTATCTGCAATGCCCGGTCAAGGAGTTACCAGCATGTTTAATTTTGGTCAATCTTTTGGTATTTTGAAAGGCATATGCTCTGCAATGCAATTACCTATGTATTTTGTAAGGCCAGCAAAATGGAAAAAATATTTTAACCTCATTAATTCTGAAAAAGACGCAAGTAGATCAAGAGCAATTGAGATATTTCCTTATTATTCATCTCAATTATCAAAAAAGAAGGACTCAAACAAGGCAGATGCAATTCTAATTGCTAGTTTTTATTACGAAACTTACAAGTTAGAAGATTAGCTAAAATCTGACTAAAGACAAATTCATGACACAATTAAGTGTGAGAAAACATTATGGAAGCTGATATTACGTCACAAGCAGTGGGTTTAGCCTCTAGTGCCGATTTCTCACTAGTAAATTTGTTTATACGTGCTGATATTATAGTCAAATCAGTAATAATTTTATTAATTGCTTGTTCAATTTATTCATGGGCAATAATTATAGATAAATTTAAATTATTTAAAAAAATTAATTTATCAACTGAAGAGTTTGAGGAAAAATTTTGGAGATCAAAATCAGCTGAATCATTTTATAATAATTTACCCGCAAACATTGATGATCCAATGGCAGGTCTATTTAAAGATTCTATGCAAGGGTTACTTAAATCAAAATCAAAATCTAATCTAGCAGAGAAAATGGGTGGAATGCTTGAGTCAGGTATAGAAAAACAAATGGCTAAAATAGAAAAAGGTTTTACTTTTTTAGCGACCGTTGGATCTACCGCACCATTTATAGGATTATTTGGAACAGTATGGGGGATCATGAATTCTTTTCAATCAATTGCTATATCAAGAAATACAAGCTTAGCAATTGTTGCTCCTGGTATAGCGGAAGCTCTTTTTGCTACAGCTTTAGGATTGCTGGCAGCAATTCCTGCTGTAGTTGCGTATAATAAATTTAATTATGAGTCACAAAAATATTCACAAAAATTAGAAAACTTTTCAAAAAGATTTTTATCAATAATTTAATTATTATGGCTTTCAAATTAAAACGATCGTCAAAAGAACCCATGAGCGAAATTAACGTAACTCCATTTGTAGACGTAATGTTGGTTTTATTAATAATTTTCATGGTTACCGCCCCACTTTTAACAGTAGGCGTTCAAGTAGATTTACCGGAAAGTTCGGCAGACTCTCTTCCTGAAGAACAAGAACCTCTTACTTTATCAATAAATTCTAAAGGAGAAATTTATATTCAAGAATCAAAAGTTGAGTATGAAAAAATTATAGCAAAAGTACTTGCAGTTTCAAAAAATAGAACAGATACAAGAATTTATGTAAGAGGGGATAAAACAATAAATTATGGTAGAGTTTTAGAAATAATGGGGTTGCTATCTGGTTCTGGCTTTACAAAAGTTGCTTTAATATCTGAACCTTATAAAGAAAGGTAAAAAGATTTAGTGAATAGGAGTATTTTAATTTCCTCTGTTTTTCATTTTATTTTAATTATAATTACAGCTATGAGCTTGCCTTTTTTGGCAAAAAAACCTATTGATCTTCCACCAATTGTTTCAGTTGAATTAATACAAATAACAGAAAAAACAAATATTCCATTTGCTCCAAAAGCAAAAAAATTAATTGAAAAAGTAAAAGAAAAAGAAAAAAAGCTAGTATCAGAACAAGCACCTCCAAAAAAAGTTAAAAAGATAAAACCTGATGCTATTCCAATGCCTGAAGATAACGTGAAAAAAATTGAGAAACCTAAAGAAGATAAACAAAATCCTGAAAAAATTGATAATGAGGTTAAACAAGTATCAGAATTTGAGAAGAAAGAGTTGTTTGACCCAAATAATATAGCCGCTTTAATAGATAAATCCAAAGAGGAGTCTGCACAAACACTCAATAGAACAGATAAAGTTACTCAAGACCAAGAAAAGAATTTTGATAATTCTGGATTAACTTTGAGCGAAGAAGATGCTTTAAAAGCTCAGATATTTGGGTGTTGGAGCATTCCTTTAGGTCTACCATATAATGAAAATCTACTAGTAAGAATTAAGTTAAAATTAAAACCTGATGGGACTGTTTTAAATTCAGAGATTTTAGATCACGCGAGAATGAATAAACCTGGCCAAGGATTTTATAAAGTTTTAGCAGAAAGCGCTTTAAGAGCAGTAAAGTTATGCCAACCATTGCGAGTTCCAACTACTGGTTATGAAAGATGGAAGGAATTACAACTTAATTTTGATGCAAGAGAGATGTTAGAAGGTTAATATTAATAATGAAAAATTTTTTAATAATAATTATTTTTTTTATACTGCCAACCAAAACATACGCATTAATTGAGGTTGATATCACAAGAGGAAATTTAGATCCTCTTCCGATAGCCGTATCCCCTTTATCAATTGATGAAAATTCTAGAAAAAATTTTGAAAAAATTTTGAAAAAAAAAGATATAGGATCAGAAATTTCAATCATTGTAGAGAAAAATTTGAGGACATCTGGTTTATTTAACCCTTTAAATAAAGACGCATTTCTTCAAGCTCCCGACATTGCAAATTTAAAACCTCGTTTTGAGGATTGGAATTTAATTAAAGCACAAGCTTTAATTACAGGTAAGGTAACTTATGTTGATGAAAAACTTAGAGTAGAATTTAGATTATGGGATGTTTTGGCTGGTAAAGAAATGATGGCATTAGCTTTCACTACGGTCCCTACTAATTGGAGGCGTGTGGGACATATAATAACAGATAAAATTTATGAAAGATTAACTGGAGAGGAAGGATATTTTGACACAAGAATAATTTATGTAGCAGAGGAGGGTCCAAAAACAAAAAGAATAAAAAAATTAGCAATTATGGATCAAGATGGAGCAAATAATAAATTTTTAACATTAGGGAATGAGTTAGTATTAACTCCAAGATTTAATCCAACAAGTCAGATGGTTACTTATCTTTCGTATTTTAGAAACTTACCTCGAGTATACTTATTAGATATAGAGACTGGTATGCAAGAAGTTGTTGGTGATTTTCCAGGAATGACTTTCGCGCCAAGATTTTCTCCTGATGGAAAAAAAATTATAATGAGTTTTGCTAAAGATGGAAACTCGGACATTTATACAATGGATTTGGAAAATAGAATTGTAGAAAAAATTACAAACCATCCCTCAATAGATACTTCTCCTTCATATTCTCCAGATGGAAAATTTATTTGTTTTAATTCTGATAGAAGTGGCTATCAACAAATATATATAATGGATAAAAATGGGAATAATGTTAAGAGGATTTCTTTTGGCAAGGGATTATATGGAACACCCGTCTGGTCACCAAGAGGTGATTTGATAGCATTTACGAAATTACATAAAGGAAAATTTTATATAGGAGTTATGAGAACTGATGGTAGTGGAGAAAGATTGTTGACTGAAAATTTCTATCAGGAAGCTCCATCTTGGTCTCCTAATGGAAGAGTTCTAATATTTTATAGAGAAACAAAAACTGACAACAAAGGAAAAGGTTTTTCAGCAAAATTATGGTCAATTGATTTAACAGGCTATAATGAGAGGTTGGTAAGCACTCCGACAGATGCTTCAGACCCATCATGGTCATCTTTATTGAGTAAATAACAATAAATTACCTTGATTTTTTAACTTGAAACATCTAATTAGTTGTGAAAAAGTATGAATAAGTAATATTGATCAAGGAGCAATAATGAAATTAAACAAAATTCTAAAAAACACTTTTTTAATAATCATTGCTTGTTTAGCGCTTTCAGCTTGTGCGACTTCTAAAAAATCAACAGGTCAAATGCAAGGTGACGTCTACACAGGTTCTGACACTGTTGAATATTTAGCTTCAGGTGTTCCTGACAGAGTTTTCTTTGCAACAAATGAATCAGTTTTGACAACTGCTTCTAGAGAAACTTTGAGGAAGCAAGCGGCATGGCTTAGAAAAAATTCTAATATCACAATCGTATTAGAAGGACATGCGGATGAAAGAGGAACAAGAGAATATAACCTAGCATTGGGTGAGAGAAGAGCTAATGCTGCTAAAGATTATTTAATGACTTATGGAATTTCTTCAGATAGAATTTCTGTATTAAGCTATGGAAAAGAAAGACCTGTAGACTCAGGATCGAATCCATTGGCATGGTCTAAAAATAGAAGATCAGTAACAGTAAAAGCTAATTAATTTTTAAATTTAAAGACCCTTAAACACAAAGAAGTTTAAGGGTCTTTTTTTTGCCACTATTATAATCATAAACTTTTAACATGGGATTTTTTAAAAAAATTTTTGTATTAAGTTTATTTTTAGTTCACTTTTTTTTTATTAATTTTTCTAATGCTGATAATCATAATATTTATGAGACATTAGAGACAATACAAAAAGATATTAAAACATTAGAAAAAGCAGTTTACTCTAATTCAACAGGACTTAACAATAGCTCTAATAATTCTTCCTCACTTAGTATAGATGCTAACTCTGAGGATGTGTTAACCAGACATTTGCTAAAACTTTCAGAAATCGAAAGTCAATTTCAGCAGTTAACAAATAAATTCGAGGAAATAAATTTTAAACTAGACAAACTTTCTAATAGACTTTCAAAAGTTCAATCTGATAATCAATTAAGATTTCAAGATATTGAAACTTCTTTAATTTCAGATACTGATAGTAAAAGAATTTCAAAAAAACCAGAAGATAAAAATAAAATTCTTCCAGGAAGTTCACAACCTCAAGATTTAGGCTCAATATCATACAAAGATACGAGCACTACTGAGACTACTCAAAAAATACAATCAGTAGAAACTACTGCATCTATTGTAACAGAAACCTTTCAAGCTGAGGAAAAAATATTACCAGAAGAAACTCCTGAGAAACAATATGAATTTGCAACAAGTTTTTTAAAGGTTGGCGATTACTCTACTGCAGAAAGAGCATTTAGAGAATTTGTTCAGAGTAATCCTGAACATAAATTAGCTGGTAACGCTCAATATTGGTATGCTGAAACATTTAGGATAAGACAACTATATACTGACGCTGCATCAGCTTATTTAGAGGGTTATCAAAAATACCCGAAAGGAGAAAAAGCTCCTATAAATTTATTAAAGCTTGGTGTATCCATGGTTCAGATAGGAGAAAAAGATCAAGGTTGTAAAATGATAAATGGAGTAGAAAAACAATATCCTAAAGCCAATCAATCTGTGATCCAAAAAGCAAAATATGAGTCACAGAAATTTGAATGCAAAAATCAAAATTCCTAAAATTTTAAAGAATAAACTTAGAGATAAAAAAGTTGTAAGAATTTTTAATAAATTTGAAAAGTCACTTGAAATTAAAGAAAACTTTATTGTTGCAGTATCAGGTGGCCCAGATAGTTTAGCGCTAGCCTTTTTAGCAAAAATTTATGCAAGCAAAAACAACTTAAAATCAAAGTTTTTTATTGTTGATCATAAATTAAGACCTGAATCAACTCGGGAAGCGAAGTATGTAAAAAAAATTTTAAGAAAATACTTTATACATTCAGAAATTTTAACTTGGAGAGGATTAAAGCCCTCAAAGAATATTTTATCATTGGCAAGAAAAAAAAGATATGAATTACTATTTAGTCAATGTGATAAGCTTAGAATAAACAATATATTGCTCGGTCACCATCAAGATGACCTGATTGAAAACTTTTTTATTAGAATTTTGAGAGGCAGTGGATTAAAAGGCCTTATTTCTTTAGATAAAAAAAGCGTAATTAAAAATAAAAATTTGTATAGGCCTTTATTAGATCAAAAAAAAGAAGATTTAATATTTATTTCAAATCATATTTTTAATTTTTTTGCCCAAGATCCATCCAATAACAATGAGAAATTTCAGAGAATTCGAATTAGAAATTTTATAAATAAACTTTATGAAAATGGACTTGATAAGAACAAATTTCTCAAAACAATCAAAAATTTAAAGTCATCTAATTCAGTTATCAATCATTCAGTAAGTGAAAATATTAAAAAAAATGCATTTTTTTCAGCTACAAAAGATCATTTTATTTTGAATGAGACTTTTTTTCATCAACCTTATGAAATTATTTTTAGATCTTTTTCAAGGGTAATCCAAATTATTGGAAAAAAATACTATCCAGTTAGAGGAAAAAAAATCGATAAAATTATCAACAATATTAGAAATGATCAGTTTAAAAGAGCTACATTAGGTGGTTGTATCATTGAAAAGGTTAATCAGACTGTAATTATATCAAAAGAGCATTAAATAATTGCGACATTATCGAAAATTGCTACTTGTTTAATTAAGAATAATTCTTATTTTATAGATATGAATTTTAAAAATATTGCAATGTGGGCGATAATTGTTTTTCTAACAATTGGCCTTTATAACATGTTTAAAAATCCTCAAGCGAATATAAGGGGCGGAAATCAGGTAATATTCTCAGAGTTTTTAACTTCAGTCGAAAACGGTGAAGTTGTAAAAGTTGAAATCCAAGGTAATAACATTCAGGGAGTTTATTCAAATGGAAAAAGTTTTAAAACGTACTCTCCTAATGATCCAAATTTAATTGAGAAACTTTCTGACAAAGGCGTAAGTATTTCAGCTGCACCTATTGAAGAAAAAATGCCATCATTATTTGGTG
>TARA_B100001121_G_scaffold85804_2_pt1 | contig 16966 bp, 17 predicted proteins | sample TARA_B100001121 | Tara Oceans TARA_B100001121 (sample SAMEA2622817) | marine metagenome | biome: marine biome (ENVO:00000447); feature: surface water layer (ENVO:00002042); material: "saline water (ENVO:00002010), including plankton (ENVO:xxxxxxxx)" | depth 5 m
CTCTGGCAATAAAATTAGATCAGTTTTGGAAATTTTATTTGAAAGTTTTTCAATTAGATTCAGATTCGCTTCTTTGTCTTTGTAAGCTAAGTCAATTTGAAAAATTGAGATATCTAATTTAGATTCCAAAAATTATTTACTTTTTGTCTTTAATAAGTGTTGCCTTAAGATACTCTCTGTTCATTCGAGCAATGTATTCTAATGATATTCCTTTTGGGCACTCAACCTCACACGCACCAGTGTTTGTACAATTACCAAACCCTTCTTTGTCCATTTGTTCAACCATATTAACAACTCTATTTTTAGCTTCTACTTCTCCTTGAGGCAAATAAGAATATTGTGAGATTTTGGCTGAAACAAATAGCATTGCTGAAGAATTTTTACATGTTGCAACACAGGCTGCACAACCTATACATGAAGCTGCATCGAATGCTTTATCTGCGTTTTCTTTAGGAATTGGGACTGCATTGGCATCTTGAGTGTTTCCAGAAGTATTTACAGAAATAAAACCTCCTGCTTGTTGAATTCTATCAAATGCACTTCTATCAACAACTAAATCTTTAATTATTGGTAGTGATTTTGACCTCCAAGGTTCAATGTATATCGTGTCTCCATCTTTAAAAGATCTCATATGCAGTTGACATGTTGTTGTACCTCTAGATGGGCCGTGAGCCTGTCCGTTAATATACATAGAACACATTCCGCATATTCCCTCTCTACAGTCATGGTCAAATGCTACTGGCTCTTGACCTTTTTCTATCAAATTATTATTTAGAACATCCATCATTTCAAGAAATGAAGAGTCTTCAGAAATATCTGATATTGGGTAAGTTTCAATCTTACCCTCAGATTCACTGTTTTTTTGTCTCCAAACTTTTAATATTAAATCCATTTATTTATATGATCTCTGCTTTAATTCAATATCATTAAATTCTAGTTGTTCTTTGTGAAGAATTGCTTCAGATGGTTCGCCAACGTATTCCCATGCTGAGGTAAATGCAAAATCTTTATCATTTCTTAAGGCTTCTCCTTCAGGTGTTTGAGATTCTTCCCTAAAATGCCCTCCTGCTGATTCTGTTCTTTCCAAAGCGTCTTTTGCAAATAGCTCCCCTAGCTCTAAAAAGTCAGCTACTCTTCCTGCCTTTTCAAGTTCACTATTCATTTCATTTGCACTCCCAGGTATTCTTACATCTGACCAAAATTCTTCTCTAATTTTCTTTATTTCACTTATCGCAAACTCCAGTCCCTCCTTATTTCTTGACATTCCTACATAATCCCACATAATTTTACCTAATCTTTTATGAAAATGATCAACAGGCTTGGAGCCTTGTATTTGTAGGAGTTTTGAGAGAGAACTTCGTACTTTTTCTTCAGCAAGATCAAACTCTTTTGTGTCTGTAGGAATTGGTCCTGTTCTAATCTCATTAGCCAGATAATCGCCTATTGTATATGGAAGGACGAAATAGCCATCTGCAAGACCCTGCATTAGAGCAGAGGCCCCTAATCTGTTAGCCCCATGGTCGGAGAAGTTAGCCTCTCCAACACAATAACAGCCTGGAACAGTTGTCATCAAATTGTAGTCTACCCAAACACCTCCCATTGTATAATGTACTGCAGGAAAAATCATCATTGGAGTTTTGTAAGGGTTCTCGGCAACAATCTGTTCATACATTTGAAATAAATTACCATATTTTTGAGAAACAATTTCTTCTCCAAGTTCTTTGATTTTTTCTTCATCAGGATTTTGTATACCCAATACTAAAGCTTTCTCTTTACCATATCTTTCAATCGCAGATGAAAAATCAAGATAAACAGCTTCTCCAGTTGAATTTACTCCAAATCCAGCATCACATCTTTCTTTAGCAGCTCTTGATGCAACATCTCTTGGCACTAAATTCCCAAAAGCTGGATATCTTCTTTCCAAGTAATAATCACGGTCTTCTTCTTTTATGTCTGTTGGTTTTAATTTCTTTTGTCTTATTAGCTCAGCATCTTCTTTTTTTGCTGGAACCCAAATTCTTCCATCATTTCGAAGTGACTCAGACATGAGAGTCAATTTAGACTGATGTTCTCCAGATCTTGGAACACAAGTAGGATGTATTTGTGTGTAACACGGATTTGCAAAAAACGCCCCGCTTCTGTGAATTTTCCAAGCAGCTGTTACATTTGATCCCATTGCATTTGTAGATAAGAAAAAAACATTACCATAACCTCCGCTTGCAATAACCACAGCATGTGCAGAGTGCCTCTCAATTTCACCTGTCACTAAATTTCTGGCAATTATACCTCTAGCTTTTCCATCAACCTTTACAAGCTCAACCATTTCGTGCCTATTGTACATAGTAATTTTACCTTTTGCAATTTGACGATTCATTGCCGAATATGCTCCAAGTAATAGCTGCTGTCCAGTCTGGCCTCTAGCATAAAAAGTTCGTGATACTAAAACACCACCAAAAGATCTGTTATCCAACAAACCACCATAGTCACGAGCAAAAGGAACCCCTTGTGCTACACATTGATCAATTATATTTACAGAAACTTCTGCCAATCTGTAAACATTAGCCTCTCTAGCTCTGTAATCGCCACCTTTAACTGTATCATAAAATAGTCTATAAATTGAGTCCCCATCATTTTGATAATTTTTTGCTGCATTAATACCTCCTTGGGCTGCAATAGAGTGAGCTCTTCTTGGGGAATCTTGATAACAAAATGCTTTTACATTATAACCCATTTCCGCCAATGATGCTGATGCGGAACCACCAGCAAGGCCTGTTCCTACAACAATAATATCAATATTTCTCTTATTAGCCGGCGCTACAACATTGATTGTATCTTTGTGCTTTGTCCATTTATTTTCAATTGGCCCTGGTGGAATTTTAGAATTAAGTATCATTTTAACTAAAATTATATTGGTTAATAAAGTGAAAAATAGCTATAGTTGAAAAACCTAAGGCTATTGTTATGCTGTAACCAACGCTGGCGGCTTTAATTATTGGGTTATATTTTTTGTGATTAGCTCCAACAGATTGAAATGCAGACTTAAAGCCATGATTTAAATGAAATCCAAGAACAATGAATGAGGCTACATAAACTCCGGTATAATATGGGTTAGTAAATAAATTAACAACAAGATCGTAATCAGTGGTGCCTTCAGGAAGTCCAACAAACTTCATTTGATAAAAGTAATCTCTTAAATGTAGTACTAAAAAAACTAAAACTAAGCCCCCCGAAATAATCATTGATCTTGATGAAATGTCAGTGTTTTTACTCATTTGGTTGTATGCGTAATTTTTGGATCTTGCCATTTTATTTTGAATCGTAAGCTTAATTCCCATTCCAATGTGTATTATAAATCCTAAAGCTAATACATATTGCATTGCATAAATAACAGGGTTTGTAGCCATAAAATGAGCTGCATCATTAAAAAGGTCTTTAGATGGAAATAATGTGAGTAAATTAATAACCAAATGTGTTACCAAAAAAATGATCAAAAACAAGCCTGAAAGAGCCATAATTAATTTTCTTACTATCGAGGAAAATTTCATATATAACAAACCTTTATGCAAAGGTACGACCCATATCGCACAAAAACAAGATAAATAGCTAATTCAGAATCATTTTACATAAGAAGAGTAATTTAATATCTTTGTGAAAAAAAGAATTTATGAAGTATTTGCCTATTGACTGCAGGCTATTTATTCAAAATAGATCTAATTTAATTGATAAACTTGATGATAATTCTATCTCAATTCTTAATTCAAATGACATTATGCCTACTAATTCGGATGGAACTATGCCATTTAAACAAAACAGTGATTTATTTTGGGCCACGGGGATCGATCAAGAAGAAAGTGTTCTTGCAATAATCAAAAAAAATGGTTCAGTATCTGAACTTCTTTTTGTTAAAGAAACAAATGAGCACATAGCAATTTGGGAAGGAGCCAAACTAACTAAGAGCTCAGCAACAAAAACTTCTGGAATTGAAGATGTTTTTTGGCTTTCAGAAATGGATAAAATAATTGAAAAAGAAATAGAAGGTGTTTCCACGATATATTTGAACAAGAACATACACAATAGGGCAACTAAAGTTGTACAAACACGAGATGATAGGTATAGAAATTATATTGCAGAAAAATTTCCAAAAAAAGAAATTAAAGAAATTGCCCCAATAATGCATTCTCTAAGATGCATTAAGTCAAATTTAGAAATCGAGCTCATGCAAAGAGCATGTAATATAACTGAAAAAGGGCTTAGAAGAATTTTGCCAATAATAAAGCCTGGAATAATGGAGTATGAAATTGAAGCTGAGCTAATGCATGAATTCTTGTCAAATAGATCTACTGGATTTGCTTATCAACCTATCATTGGTTCTGGGGCAAACTCTTGTGTTCTTCACTATATTGAAAACAACAAAAAATGTGAAGATGGTGATGTTTTATTAATGGATTTTGGTGCTGAATATGCAAATTATACCTCAGACCTCACAAGAACAGTGCCTGTAAATGGTGTTTTTAGCAATAGACAAAAAAATATCTATAAATCCGTGTTGAAAGTGATGAAAGAAGCAACCAATATGTTACGTCCAGGAACTGATCACAAGCAAATGCAACAAGAAGTAGTAAAAATAATGGAGGGTGAGTTAATAAAACTTAAACTTTTTGATCAACATGATGTAAAAAAACAAGATCCAAAAAACCCAATGTATAAGAAATACTTTATGCACGGAACTTCTCACTTTTTAGGTCTTGATGTACATGATGTTGGAGACACCTCATTTCCAATGAAACCAGGCATGGTTTTCACATGTGAGCCGGGGATATATATTAGAGAAGAAGGGATAGGCATTCGCTTAGAGAACGATGTTTTAGTTACATCAGGAGACCCCGACGATTTAATGAAAAACATACCAATCGAATTAGACGAGATTGAAAGCTTAATGAATGAATAAAGTTATTTAGTACTGTCCCATCCTTGTGCTGTCAGTTTATGTGAACTTCCATCACTTGCTATAAAGCTATTTCCTTCAGACATGTCAGTTACATAGCCTACAATTGTAAAATCAGGATCTTTTTTAATTTTATCGTAATCTTTTTGTGAAATAGTAAACAAAAGCTCATAGTCTTCTCCTCCAGATAGAGCAAAAGCAATTGGATTTAACTTAAATTCAGCGGCCATGTTCATTACAGTATAATCAATAGGGATTTTTTCCTCATGTAAACACACACCAACTTTTGAAGATTTGGAAATATGTAAGGCTTCTGACGATAAGCCATCAGATATATCAATCATGGATGTAGGAACAATACTCAATTCGTCTAAAATTTTCAAATATTTTGATGGTGGCTCTGGTCTTAACTGTCTTTGAAGTGCATAGTCATGACCCGTTAAGTCTGGCTGTATCGTTGGATTATCTTTGAAAATTTCTTTTTCTCTTTGAAGGATTTGTAATCCAAAATATGCCGCGCCTAAATCACCAGTAACAACTAATAGATCATTTACATTAGCGCCCTTACGATAAGTTATTTTGCTCTTTTTTACCTGCCCTAAAATTGAAACACTAATAACAAGTCCCGATAAAGACGAAGTAGTATCGCCACCAACTAAATCTATATTGTATTTTTCACAAGCTAACTTTATTCCAGAATAAAGTTCATCTAAAGCTTCAACACTAAATCGATTTGAAACAGCAATACTGACAGTAACTTGAGTTGGAACCCCATTCATAGCACATATGTCCGAAATATTAACAGCTATTGATTTATATCCCAAATGCTTTAATGGGGTGTAGGACAAATCAAAATGAACACCCTCCACCAACATATCAGTGCTTATCAATTTAAAATTATCCTTTTCTTCTAAAACAGCACAGTCATCCCCAATTCCCATAATAGTTTGTTTGTTTTGGCATTTAAAATTTTTAGTTAATCTGTCTATTAACTTAAACTCTCCAAAAGATGAAATAGGAGTAATATTGGGCTTGTTGTCATCTATAATGTTCATAAGACAAAAGTAATTATAATTAATGAACACAGAGGCAATATGTTTTTATATAGCTTTTTTATAAAAAAACTATGCATAATCGTAATTTAGAAAGATTCTAATGATATAATTCTACTGTAATTTTGTAATTTTGCAAAAAATGTAATCCCATGATTAGCATTAGTGATTCAGCTAGAGACAGGCTTCTACAGATTATGAATAACGAAGATTCCAAAAAAGAATTTGTTCGTGTTGGGGTGGAAAGTGGTGGATGCTCGGGCTTAAGCTATAAGTTAGAATTTGATTCAAATAAAAACGAAGATGATGAATTGATAAAAGATAATCAAATTCAATTACTAGTCAACAAAAAAAGCTTTCTGTATTTAGTCGGAACAACTTTAGAATTTTCTGATGGGCTAAATGGAAAGGGATTTGTTTTTAATAATCCCAATGCGAGTAGAACTTGTGGTTGTGGAGAAAGTTTTTCACTATAGTATTCAAATTAAAATAATATGAAAGAAGAATTGTCAGAGGACGAATTATTAGAACAAGTAACCACAACTGAATATAAATATGGTTTTACTACTGAAATCGAATCAGATAAAATCGATAAAGGGTTAAATGAAGATGTTGTTAGACTCATTTCTAAAAAAAAGAATGAGCCTGAATGGATGCTAGAGTATCGCTTGAACGCATTTAAAACTTGGCAAGAAATGAATGAGCCTGACTGGGCAAACATTGATTATCCAAAGCCAGATTACCAAGATATTATATACTATGCTGCTCCAAAAGCAAAGAAAAAACTCAATAGCTTAGATGAACTTGATCCAGAACTCAAAAAAACTTTTGATAAGCTGGGAATTTCATTAAATGAACAAAAAAGGCTAGCTGGGGTTGCGGTAGATATTGTAATGGATAGCGTATCTGTTGCGACCTCTTTTAAAGACAAGTTAGCTGAGCTTGGAATAATTTTTTGCTCTATTTCTGATGCGATTAAAACACACCCAGAATTAGTAAAAAAATATTTAGGTACAGTGGTTCCAACAAGAGATAACTTCTTTTCTGCACTAAACTCTGCTGTCTTTTCAGATGGATCTTTTTGCTATATTCCAAAGGGGGTAAAATGTCCAATGGAACTTTCAACATACTTTAGAATAAATGAGGCAGGAACTGGTCAATTTGAAAGAACACTGTTAATAGCTGATGAAGGAAGCTATGTAAGCTACTTGGAGGGTTGTACTGCTCCACAAAGAGACGAAAACCAGCTGCATGCTGCTGTTGTTGAACTTATTGCAATGGACAATGCAGAGATAAAATATTCAACTGTCCAAAATTGGTACCCTGGTGATAAAGAAGGTAAGGGCGGGGTATACAACTTCGTTACCAAAAGAGGAGTTTGCCATAAAAACTCTAAGATTTCATGGACTCAAGTTGAAACAGGTTCTGCTGTTACTTGGAAATATCCTTCATGTATTTTAAAAGGAGATAATTCAATTGGAGAGTTTTTTTCAGTTGCTGTTACAAATAATCTGCAACAAGCAGATACTGGAACTAAAATGATACATTTGGGTAAAAACTCTAAAAGTACAATTATTGCAAAAGGAATTTGTGCAGGTAAAAGCAATGGAAGTTACAGGGGGCTAGTTCAAATAAGCAAAGGAGCAAAAAATTCAAGAAACTTTTCTCAGTGTGATTCTTTATTAATGGGAGATAAGTGTGGCTCTCACACTTTTCCATATATTGAGGTAAAAAATAATAGCTCACAGGTTGAGCACGAAGCAACTACTTCAAAAATTGGAGAAGACCAACTGTTTTATTGCAACCAAAGAGGAATTGGAACTGAAGAAGCAATCGCACTAATTGTTAACGGATACTGTAAGGACGTGCTAAACCAATTACCAATGGAATTTGCTGTTGAAGCGCAAAAGCTTTTAGAAATTAGCCTTGAAGGTAGTGTAGGATAAAAAATAAAAAAATGTTAAAAATTAAAAATTTACATGCTGGCATTGAAGAAACAAAAATTCTAAAGGGCATCAACCTTGAAGTAAATGCTGGGGAAATACATGCAATAATGGGGCCGAATGGGTCTGGAAAAAGTACATTATCCGCTGTTATTGCAGGAGATGAAAATTATGAGGTAGATGAAGGAACTGTAAGTTTATATGATGAGGATTTACTTGAGCTTGACCCGGATGAGAGAGCTCACAAAGGAGTGTTTTTATCATTTCAATACCCAGTGGAAATACCTGGTATTTCCGTATCGAACTTTATGAAAGCTGCAATTAACGAAAAAAGAAAAAATTTAGGTGTAGAACCAATATCTGCAAAAGACTTGCTTCACAAAATGCGTGAAAAAATGGAGCTGCTTAACATGAAGCCAGGTTATCTGTCAAGAAACATGAACGAAGGTTTTTCAGGCGGTGAGAAAAAAAGAAATGAAATTTTTCAAATGGCAATGTTGGAGCCTAAGCTTTCGATTCTTGACGAAACCGATTCAGGTCTTGACATTGATGCCCTAAAGATTGTTGCTAATGGTGTTAATAAACTTAAAAGCAGTGAAAACGCAACCATAATTATTACTCATTATCAAAGACTGCTGAACTATATTGTTCCTGATTTTGTTCATGTTTTACACGATGGAAAAATCATTAAATCAGGTGGAAAAGAATTAGCTCACGAATTGGAAGCAAAGGGTTATGATTGGGTTATTAAATAATTAATTAATGGGGTTATTAGATTCAATACAAAAACATTGTCAAGAAAATAAAATTGAAAATGAGGCTATTACTTCATTTTTAAAAGATGGTTTCCCAACGACAAAAGATGAAGAATGGAAATACACTTCTTTGAAAAAAGTAATTTCTGAGGACTATTTTATAAAGCAGGATAAAGCACAAATCTCTTCAGGAGAAATTGAAAAAAGTTCTCTAAATTTTGGCCATCAAATAATCTTTTTAAATGGAGAAATTCATAAAATGCCGCAGATTGAAGGGGTTTTAATTGAGAAAAATTCTTTTTCTAATTTAAATTTTGATGATCCAATTACAGCATTAAATGCAGGTCTAGTGGAATCTGGCTATAAAATATCCGTTAACAAAAATGTTGCAGTAGAAAAACCAATAGAGGTTCTTTTTTTAAATAAATATAATGATAAAAGTCTCTCTCAATTTAGAAGCCAAATATTTCTGGGTGAAAATGCTAATCTTAAAGTGGTTGAAAAATTTGAAAACCTTAGTAACAACAACTGCTTTGTAAATAACGTAACGGAAATTTCAATTGACAAAAATGCTAACTTAGAATTCAATAAATTACAAAACTATTCATTAAGCCAAAATACAATTGACACTACAAATGTTCAACAAAACGAAAACAGCACTTCCACAATAAACACTTTGCTTTTTGGTGGTGCTTTTACAAGAAACAACCTAAATTTTATACAAAATGGGGTTAATTGTGAAAGCAATATGAATGGAATAGTAATTTTAGATAACAATGAAATTGGTGACAACCACACTTTTGTTGATCATAAAAAAGAAAATTGCGAAAGCAATGAGCTATACAAAGGAATTTATTTGGGGAAATCAAAAGGAGTTTTTAATGGTAAAATAATGGTAAGACCTGATGCTCAAAAAATAAATGCGTTCCAAGCCAACAACAACCTTCTACTAAGTGAAAGTTCATCTATAAATAGCAAGCCTCAATTAGAAATATATGCCGATGATGTCAAATGCAGTCATGGTTGTACAATTGGACAACTTGATGAAAATGCTTTATTCTACCTGAGAACAAGAGGCATCTCAAAAGAAGATGCAAATGCAATACTAACATTTGCATTTGCTTCTGAAGCGATGGAAAAAATTACAATACCTGAGCTCGAAACGTTAACAAAAAAGTTAATGGAAGAAAAACTTGGTGTCAACTTAAGTATCTAAACTTCATGAAAACTAGCTCTTCTAATAAATCCTTTCCAATTCTTGACATATCTGTTAATAATCAGAATCTGGTTTATTTTGATAATGCTGCTACAACTCAAAAACATCAATCTGTTGTAGATGAGATAACCAAGTTTTATCAAGAAGAAAATAGCAATATTCACAGGGGCGCTCATTTTCTAAGTCAACTATCAACCAAAAAATTTGAAGAAACAAGAGGTGCTGTTAAAAGTTTTATAAATGCAAAACATAATCATGAAATTATTTTCACCAAAGGGACAACTGAATCAATAAATCTTTTAGCTTCATGCTATTCAAAAATTTTAAAAAAAGATGATGAAATAATTGTGTCTGAAATGGAGCACCACTCAAATATGGTGCCATGGCAAATGTGCTGTGAAAGCTCTGGGGCTCAATTAAAAATAATTCCAATAACCACAAATGGTGAATTAGATTACGAAGAATTTGAAAAAATTATTTCTAAAAAAACAAAATTAGTTGCAATAACGCACGTCTCAAACAGCCTAGGAACAATTAATTCAGTTGAAAAAATAATTCAGGTAAGCCACAATTATTCTTCCGAAGTACTCATTGATGGTGCCCAAGCTGCAGCTCATGTAAATATTGATGTCCAAAAACTTGATGTAGATTATTATTGTTTTTCAGCACATAAACTTTATGGCCCAACAGGAGTTGGGGTACTATACGGTAAAGAAAAATTACTAAATCATTTGCCCCCATATCAAGGTGGTGGTGAGATGATTCAAGAAGTTACACTTGAAAAATCCACTTATGCATGTCTTCCTCACAAATTTGAGGCTGGAACACCAAATATTGCTGGAGTAATTGCTTTTAAAAAATCTATCGATTTTTTAAAAAAAACAAAGGTTGAAAAAATCAAAGAACATGAAGATCGCTTACTTAATTATGCAACTGAAAAATTAAAAAAAATTAAAGGTCTGCAAATTATTGGAACATCAAAAAACAAATCAGCTATAATTTCATTTACATTAGAGAACATACACCATTACGATCTCGGTTTAATTTTAGATAAAATGGGCGTCGCTATTAGAACTGGACACCATTGTACTCAACCGGTAATGAAAAAATTTAAAATTCCAGGCACATCTAGAATATCATTTGCATATTACAACACAAAACAAGAAATTGATTATTTTATAACTTCCTTAAAAAAAGCAATAAAAATGCTTTCATAGTATGAAAAGTATTGATGAAATTGAATACGAAATAATTGATGAATTTGCAATGTTCGACACATGGATAGACAAATATGACTATCTCATTGACCTTGGCAAATCTCTTGAAAAGCTTGATGATAAATTTAAAACAAAGGAAAATATTATCGTAGGATGTCAATCTCAAGTATGGCTTCACGCAGATAATAATTGTGGTCTAATTAAATACTCTGCGGATAGTGATGCGATAATGACAAAAGGAATAATTGCGCTGTTGATTCGTGCCCTATCAAACCAAAAAGCAGAAAACATAATGGCAGCCAAACTTGATTTTATTAAAAAAATTGGTTTAGACGAGCAGCTTTCCCAAACTAGAGCAAATGGCTTACAATCAATGATTAAACAAATGAAAATTTATGCACTAGCGTATAATAAAAACAAAAATGCCTGAAGAATTAATTAAAAAATTAGGAGGAGAAATAATTGAAGAAATTTGTAAAATTTACGATCCAGAAATACCTGTAAATATATATGAGCTTGGGTTAATTTATGACGTAAAGATAAGTGACACATTTGATGTTTTAATTGAAATGACGCTTACCTCTCCCAACTGTCCTGTTGCAGAAAGCCTACCTCTTGAGGTTGAAGAAAAAGTGGCAGCACTAGAAAACATTAATGATGTAAAAGTAAATATTGTATTTGAGCCCCCTTGGACAAAGGAAATGATGAGTGAAGAAGCAAAGTTAGAACTTGGTATGCTATGATTGAAAAAGAAATTGTAAACAGAGTGGCAAAACTTGATGTGATAAACATTAATTTATCAGACTATGCCCCAAAAAATGAAATCGTTGAATTAGACTTAAAACAATTTTTGTTTAAAGAATTAATTTTAAAAGAAAAAGAGTTTAGAGAAGGGGTAAAAAGTTTTAATTTTGAGATTTACAGAGATAAAATAGTTGCTTTGTTCTGTAGTTCAGATACTATTGTTCCAATGTGGGCATACATGCTTATTACTACATATTTAACTGATGTAGGTGCAACAGTAAGTCATGGAAATAAAAAAGAAGTACTCCAGTCAGTTCTGTTAAATAATATTAAATTATTAGATGAAACTGAGTTTAAAAATAAAAGAGTTTTGGTTAACGGTTGCGGTAAAATTAAGCTTAGTGAAAGCTTATTTATTGCTATAACCAAAAAACTACAACCACAAGTAAAAAGTTTAATGTTTGGAGAAGCCTGCTCGGCTGTTCCTATTTACAAAAAAAGAAAATGAATCCAAGAATACATAAAATCAACGAAAATTTAATTCCTTACAGAGAAGATATCACAAACCATCCTATTTATAAAAGTTTAAAAAATGTGGAAGATATTGCTGTTCTTATGGAACATCATGTGTATGCGGTGTGGGACTTCATGTCTTTACTTAAAGCTCTTCAGTCGCAGCTTACTTGTACAAGCTCACCATGGAAGCCTGTTGGAGACAGTAATGTTCGAAGATTGATCAACAGTATTGTTTTGGAGGAAGAGAGTGATGTTGATGCTAATGACAACCCTTCATCACATTATGAAATGTATATAGATGCTATGAAACAGTGTGGAGCAAACACTGAACCAATTGAGAGATTTGTTGCAAAAGTAAGTAAAGACAATATTCCTTCGGTAAGTAATGCTATAGATCATTTTTTAAGCACAACCTTTGATGTAATCAATAGCAAAGAACCTCATAAAATTGCATCAGCATTTACATTTGGAAGAGAGGATTTAATTCCAGATATGTTCACTGCTATTGTTGACGAATATAATACAGAAAATAATCTAGATAAATTTGTGTATTATCTTGAAAGACACATTGAATTAGATGGAGGTGATCACGGTCCTTTGGCTCTAGAGCTAATAAGCAATCTATGTGGGAATGATGAAAAAAAATGGAAAGAAGTTGAAGAAACTGCTATTGCTTCACTCATAGCAAGAAAAAAATTATGGGACGAAGTTAGCTCTAAGCTCAGATAAAAAAAAATTTACCTCTCTATCGCTTTTTAAAATTTTGATAGGCTTAATGTGCTTTTGCTTTTCCAGCATTGAATAAGTGTTTGCTCGGTTGATATTATTAAACATAAATACAAATTTCAAAAAAGAAATATCAAAGGTTTCTACACACCCACTTGCCATATCTGATCGTTTAGCTCCATTATATTTAATTATTCTTTTTAAAACTCTATAACAACATCTCAAACTAGAATAATCTAAATATATAATTGCATCAGCTCTTAAAAATCGCAGATTAAATGATTCTGCATAATTGCCGTCCATTACCCATAACTTTCTTTTTAATAAATCTTGCAGCACTTTGTTCCATTGATGTTTTTTGGGTTCTTTCCAGTTTGGCTTATGATAAAATGCATCTAAATGAATAATCGGTAGATCTAAGATTTTAGCTATTTTTTTTGAAAGTGTTGTTTTGCCAGATCCTGGACAGCCAATTACCAAAATTCGATTTGCTTGGCTAATCCTCATGTGTTTTTGAAGAATTAGCAATCAGTTGGTTAATAGTGTTTAGTTCAGACTTGGTAAAATACCTGTACTCGCCAACCCTTAGGTCTAGTTCAATGTTCATTATCCTTATTCTTTTTAATGAAATTACTCTATAATCTAAATACTCGCACATCCTACGAATTTGCCTATTTAGCCCCTGAGTTAAAATTATTTTAAATGTTTTTTTTCCTGTTTGTTTTACAAAACACTTATTTGTAATCTTGTCTAAAACAGGTACGCCATTCCCCATTAATTTTATAAAATCTTTTGTTATTGGCTTATTAACCTCAACCAAGTACTCTTTTTCATGTTTATTATTGGCTCTTAATATTTTATTTACAATATCACCATCATTTGTTAAAAAAATAAGCCCCTCTGATGGCTTGTCTAAACGGCCAATTGGAAATATTCTGGTTGGATAATTTATATAATCAATAATATTATTTTTTTCTCTTTTTGTATCAGTGGTACACACTACGCCTACAGGCTTATTAAAGGCTAAATAAATTTTCTCTTTGTCATTTTTAGTAAAAACTAATTTATTTTCTACCTTAATTTCCTCTTCACCACTAACCTTTTGACCCATTACAGCTAATTCTCCATTAATAGATATTTTCCCTTTTTCAATTAAACTATCTGCCATTCTTCTTGAGCAAAAACCTATTTCACTCAAATATTTATTGATTCTAGTTAATTTAACATCAGCCATACTTCACAAAAATAAAGCAAACTTTAAATATTTAAATTTTTATACTGCAATTAAATTTAAAGTATCTTTGCCAAATTAAAGATTTTGAATATGAAATTCATTTTTTCCTTTCTATTGATTATTAGTATAAGCGCTAAAAGCCTACTAGCTGATGAAGGTATGTGGATGCCCAATTTAATCAAACAGCTCAATGAAGGCGAAATGCAAAATAGAGGCCTAAAGTTATCTGCAGAACAAATTTATAGCATTAACAACTCTTCTTTAAAAGACGCAATTGTAGCTCTAAATGGAGGCAGTTGCTCGGCTGAAATGATATCGAATGAGGGATTGATGCTAACAAATCATCATTGTGTTGATGATGTCATTCAAGGTCACTCGACTCTTGAAAACAACTACTTTGAAAATGGTTTTTGGGCAATGAGTAAGTCGGAAGAAATTAGAAATGAAGGCATGACTGCAACCTTTCTCATTGGGATAAAAAATGTAACTTATTTGTTCAAAGACAGTTTAAACGATACCCTTTCGGAAAATGAAAGAAGTCAAATTATTTCAAAAATTTCAAGAAAAATCGTAAAAGAAACTAAAGATAGCACCTCATATTCAGCAAGAGTAAGATCATTTTATTCTGGTAACGAATTCTATTTAATAACATATCAGACATTTAGAGACGTGAGGCTTGTCGGTGCCCCACCAGCTTCAATAGGCAAATTTGGCGGAGATACCGATAATTGGATGTGGCCTCGTCACACTGGAGATTTTGCATTACTTAGAATTTATATGGCGCCAGATGGTTCTCCGGCAGAATATTCTGTTGATAATATACCATATGTTCCTAAACATCATCTGCCTGTACAACTTGATGGAGTTGAAAACAAAGACTATACAATGATAATGGGCTATCCAGGAAGAACTAATAGGTATCTCACTTCTTTTGGAATAAAAGAAGCCTTACAAATTACATATCCAGAGATAATTAAAATTAGAACCAAAAAAATAGATATTATTAAAAATGAAATGGCAAATGACGAAACTATAGAGCTTCAATATGCAGCCAAAGTTTTTAATGTTTCTAATTATTGGAAAAAACTAATTGGTCAATCCAAAGCTTTGAAAAAAATGAAGGTTTATGATGAAAAATTAAAGATTGAAAATGAATTTAGAGTATGGGTTGAATCAAATGAAAATAACAAAATTAAATACGGCAATGTATTAGAGTCACTTAAAGAATCATATGAAAGAAACAAAAAAATAGCATTAAATAGGACATACTTAACTGAAACAATTTTTCAAGGCTCTGAAATTTTGTCGTTTTCTTACACAATGAAAAATAGAATTAACTCTATTGCAAAAAATGGTGAAGAAAGAACGGAAGACATAAGAAAACTTAAAAAAATTGCTAAAGAATTTTATAAGAATTATAATGCCAAAGTTGATCAAAAGGTTCTTGCAGCAATGCTAGAGATGTATTATTATAATGTGCCCAAAGCACAACATGCCTCAGTATTCAAAAAAATCGAAAACCAGTTATTTGGCATAAAAAAACTTGATTTTAACTACTATAGTAAAAGTATCTTTAACAGATCATATTTTTCAAGCCAAGAAAAGTGCTTAAATTTTTTAAAGAATCCAAGCAAAAGTTTAATTGAAAAAGACCCAGCATATGTTCTGTTTAATTCTATTTATCAAAAGTATTTAAATGAAATTTATCCAACTAGAAAAAATATTCGCGATAAAATGAGAAAAGGAAACCGTCTTTTTGTTGCTGGACTGAGAGAGATGGATACAACAAAAACATTTTACCCTGATGCAAATTCCACAATGCGAGTTACTTTTGGTAATGTTGGCGACTATTATCCACAAGAGGCTGTGTTTTTTGATTACTACACAACATTATCTGGCGTTATTAGTAAAGAGGACTCCACAAACAGCGAATTTATAGTTCCGCAAAAACTAAAAGATCTTGAGAGAATTAAAGATTATGGAAAATATGCGGACCAAGACGGTGTTTTACGAGTAAACTTTATTTCAAACAATGATATAACCGGTGGCAATTCTGGCTCTCCAGTTATTAATGCGTGGGGAGAAATTGTTGGTACAACATTTGATGGAAACTGGGAAGCAATGAGCGGGGACATTGCATTTGAAAAAGATATTCAAAGAGCAATATCTGTCGACATCAGATACATAATGTTTATAATTGATAAATATGCTAATGCCGGTTATTTGATTGACGAAATGACTATAGCCCCTAGTAGAAAAGAGCCTACTGAAGAAGCCGGAAACTAGTAAGCTCTCGATTTATCACCTTCAATAAAGTTAATAAAGGCTTTTGTAACCACCCTATTTCCGCCAGGTGTTGGATAGTCACCAGTAAAATACCAATCGCCTTTATGATTAGGACATGAAATGTGTAAGTCTTCTATGCTTTGGTATATAATTTTGACTTCTGCAACAACTTCTTTAGGTTTTAATATTTCACTAATTTTAAGAGAAATTTGTTCTGCTGTAAATGGCCTATAAATTTCTTTGACATAATTTACCATTTTCTCTTTTGGTAAATTTATTTGTGCCTTACAATTTTCATAAACCTCATCAATTATGTGTTGTTTGTTATTTTC
>TARA_B100001121_G_scaffold113192_1_pt1 | contig 16955 bp, 19 predicted proteins | sample TARA_B100001121 | Tara Oceans TARA_B100001121 (sample SAMEA2622817) | marine metagenome | biome: marine biome (ENVO:00000447); feature: surface water layer (ENVO:00002042); material: "saline water (ENVO:00002010), including plankton (ENVO:xxxxxxxx)" | depth 5 m
TTCACCTAAACCTATCCCCCAATTATCTATTTTTCCTTCAGACCTCAATTTTTCAAATGCTGGAATCACAGATTCGTAATAACAAGATAGAGAAGTTGTAATTGAGTCTCTTAAATCATTTAAAACAGGCAGTTGATAGTCATCCTCGATTAATTGAGAGTGCAAAAGAAATAAGTTCACCTTATCAATTTTCATTCTCTCGAAGCTTTCTGTAAGCGACTCATTGAGTTTGTCATAAACCTTATTATGAGGAAGAGTGCCCAACTGACATTTTGTTGTAATCTTCAATTTAGATAAATCTCTTTCTTTTAGAGCTTCTCCAACGACTAGCTCGGCCTCTCCTCTACCATACATTGGAGCCATATCAAGATGGTTAATACCAGAATCAATAGCATATAGAACGGTGTCAACCGCCTCTTTTCTTGTTGTTTTCCCCCATACGTTTCCTATTCCACCTCCACCTAAAGTTAAAGCACTTACTGATTCAAAAGGTTCAAAATTTCTATATTTCATATGTGAGTCCTGGTTAAAATTTTATTTTGAAATAGCATCGTATTTATAAAAACTGTCCATAATTTTTTTTACAAAAAATTTCATAACTAAGTTTCTAAAAAAAGCATAGAAATCTGAAAGATGAAAAATTGTTGCATTTCTACTTGCAGTTTTTTGTGCTTTTGCCGTTCTGAACTTTCTTCTATTTTCATAATCATTAAGTCCTAATTCAATGTCTTTTGATGTGGAAAGGCATGAAGCTAAAACAAGACCGTCTTCTATAGCCATTGCAGCTCCTTGAGCTACGAAAGGTAACATTGGATGAGCAGCATCTCCCAACAAACTAAATCTTCCTTTCGTCCATTTGTTCATTGGCAACCTATCATGTAATCCCCACTTATATAAGCTATCAGGCTTTGTGTTTTTTAAAATATCTTGAATTTCGGGATGCCAACCTGAAAATAAATGTTTGAGTTCAGAGATTTCTCCTTTTTCAGTCCAATCTTCATTTATCCAGTTTTTTTGCTCAACAAGACATACGCAATTTAGGAAATTTCCTCCTTTAACCAAATAATGTACAAAATGTTTTTTGGGTCCTAACCAAACTTTAGTATTTAGCTTCAAAAATTTTGAAGATATTGAGTCGATAGGGACCAACATACGCCAGGCAACATTTCCTGTGAAACGGGCTTGATCCATGCCCCAAAGCTTTTTTCTTACTATTGAGTGGATTCCGTCAGCGCCAATAACAATATCTGACTCAATGACTTTTTCTTTCGTCTTGATAATTGCTCTGTCTGTTTCTTGATGCAAGTCAATTATTTCAGACCCTTTTTCAATTTCTATGCCTTCTTTATCTATGCCTTTAAGCAAGATTTTTTGAAGATCGGCTCTATGAATATCATAATTTGGCGAACCATATCTTTTTAAAGAAAAATTCTTCAATGTTTGCTCAGCAAGCACTTTTCCTGTTTGATAATGCAAAAATTGAAAAGCTTCGGGTTCAAATACTTCTTGTTTTAATTCTTTCATAAGACCTAAATGTGCCAAAACTTTATTTGCATTAGGTGATAGCTGAATTCCAGCTCCTAGCTCGCTTAAGACATCTGCCTTCTCATAAATTATTGGATTATGCCCTTTTTGTTTTAAAGCTAAGGCAGCTGTAAGTCCTCCAATTCCAGCTCCAACAATTGAAATTTTGAGAGATTTAGTCATCGTCATCTTGATAAATCATTATGTTATTTTTTAAAAGATTTATTGTAAGTTATTATTGATTTTATGAAATTATTTGATTGGTTAAAAAAATATGACAATTTGTATTTTATTTTGGGGAGATCTCTCTTAGGTATCTATTTCATCGTTCCTGGCTTTTTTAAAATATTTGATTACTCTGGAACGCTTGCTTTAATGCTTTTGAAAGGTATACCTCTAAGTTCAGTAGCGCTGCCTATTACGATTTTTCTTCAGATTTTTGGAGGATTTTTATTAATTCTTGGAAAAAATTTAAGAGTCACAGCTTTGGTCCTTTTTTTATTAACCCTTCTTATTAATTTATTCATCCATAATTTCTGGGCTCTTGGAGGTGACCCTTCTCAAGCTCACGAGACACAGAATTTTATAAAGAATCTTGCAATTGCATCAGGCTTGTTAATTTTAGCAACTAAACAAAAATAAGTTCTTAAACTATCGGAGAAGAATGATGAATTTTTATTTTGATTTTCGCTTCTTCAAGACAAAAGATAAAAGTGAATGCTACTAATGTAGTTTCGTTGGAAGAAATTGATTTGAATTGAAGCGTTCCCATAGCCGCCGTTAAGTTTTTTTCATTTAAAATATTGAGCTCCTGAAGGTTTATTTCTTTCCATGGTTTAAGAGCAAAACCGTTATCTTCCGTAAATTTACCTCTAACGAAATAAGAGAGTGCTCCATCGATATTATTTCTAAAAACTTTTTCTTTAGTAAAGGTTGGTTTGAATAATACTTCTTGAGTTTTAAAGGCATAATGTTCTGATATAAAATTTAAAGCTTCTGTTTTGTAATCGGTTTTATCTATGAATGCTTGACCGATAGCTATTACTCCTTCTGTCCAAGAGTTGAGGAAATTTTTTATTTCGAATTCGTCCATAAATTTATATTAATTAATTTGTTTAAGTATTAAAACTAAGTAAGATAATTTTATGAGCATTTATAGAGATAAAAAAATACTAATCACCGGTGCATCAACTGGAATAGGTTATGCCTTGGCTGAAGAATTAAGTAAGAGAGGCGCAGAAGTAATTCTTACCGCTAGATCGGAAGACAAATTAAACGCTTTGGCGAAAAAAATTAAAGCGTCTGGAGAAAAAGCACATGTCTTCATTGAAGATCTTTCAAAACAAGGATCTGCTGAAAATTTATACAACCAGATAAAATCTCAAAATTTGTCTGTTGATATATTAATAAATAATGCTGGATATGGTAGGTGGGGAGAATTAACAAGTTTTGAAAGAAAAGATTATGCAGAAATGCTTCAACTTAATATCGTGAGTTTGACAGATCTTTGTCATCTGTATCTTCCAGATATGGTCAAACATGGGGAAGGAGGAATCATTAACGTAGGGTCTATGGCCTCTTTAGCGCCAATTCCATATGCAAGTATTTATTCCTCTTCAAAAGCTTATGTCTTGATGTTTTCCGAAGCTATAAGATTTGAGTATCAAAACAAGAATATCAAAGTAATGGCTTTGCTTCCTGGTGGAACTGAGTCTGAATTTGCTAGAGTTGCAACAGAAAAATCTGCAGAGCTTACTAAAAGGTATGAAAATAGAGAAAATTCAGCCTCAGGAATTGCTATGCAAACTTCTCATGATGTCGCTATTGAATGTCTTGAAGCTTATGAAAAAAATAAACAATACGTGCTTTGCGGAAGAAATAATAGAATTTTAAACTTCTTAACTAACTTTATGAGCAGAAAAGCTGTGCTGCATTTAACCGGTAAAATGTTTAAAAGAATAGCTGGTTAAGGAAATATATTTATTTTCTTAATTCAAATGTAAACGTCCAAGCTAATCTGTTCAAATACGGTATTTTTGAAAATAATCTTGCGTCGAGAAAATTGAGCATTGGCAACAACATTCTTGAAAACTTTGCCAAAGGGCTTAAAAAATGCCAAAACTTTATATTTTCAACTTTAAAATATTTTTGGGCAATTTTTATATGTTTAAAAGTGAGAATATTTGCTGTTTCCCAATGAGTTCTTTGCTCAGGAGTAATTTTTCTATAAAAGTTTAACAGTGGATTGATTCCCAAAGCTTCAATGCAGATTACTTTACCGTCTTTTTTTAATACTCTTTGTAATTCTTTCATTACTGTTTCAAATTCGATGTGGTGGAGCATTCTCGCGCAAATTATTGTGTCAAAAGTATCATCATCAAAATATAGACTTTCACAGTCTGCGACTGAAAAAATTACATTAGTTAAGTTATTTTTTTTAGCAAGTTCGTTTCCTTCTTTGACTGAATTAGAACTAAGGTCTATACCAACTACTAATTCAGCTTCTGATTTTGCTGAAACAATTGACTCTCTTCCAAATCCACAAGCCACATCCAATACAATTTTTCCTTTACTATTATTGGATATAAGCTCGTTGAAGTAGGCATCTGATAAACCCGAAATACTATTTTTCAAGAGATATGAATTATCAAACCATTTTTGGTTATTCATAAACAAACTATCTTCAGTATCTTCTAACCCATCAAGCATCTTCGTATTGGAGAAGAATTTTTTTGCATCTTCTTTTGAAATTTTTTTTCTGAATTCCATATCTCTTAACTTGTCATGTAATAAAACTTCTTCTTGCTTTCTTTCTTCTAAACTTGCAAACCAATCATCAGAGTCAGATATTGAATGATTTTTAATTGATTGGATTATTTTTTCCTTAGACATTAGTTAGCTTTTAGATTTTTCTCTTCTCTGAAAGACTTATAAGTTATTGCCATTATGAACCAAAAAAGAATATGGTCTATGAGATTTATGGCGTTAATTGCCAAAATTAATAAAAGAAGCTGTACAAGCATAATCTTGGTTTCTGTTTTTTTTATGTAAGTTAAAAGTGATCTTAAATTTAAAAAAAGCATACCGAAGAAAACTACTAAACCAATTAAACCCAATTCATAGATTATTTGAGCAAAGTCGTTGTGGGTAACGGGGTATCGGATAAGCCTCCCATCATCTGTAAAAACAGGATTATTTCTCCTAAAACTTGCTAGTCCATGACCAAAAATTGGTTTTTCAACAAAACCTTCGTATGAATTTTTTATATACTTAAATCTGGCACTATCTGTTGAAAAAGATTTATTTAAAGATTTATTTGAGTCATAGGAATAGCTATTGAAATATTCTATGTTCGTTTGCATTTTCATTTCACTGTACTTCTTAGGAGTAATCTCGAAAAACCAAATGAAAAAAACTATTGCAGACGAAACAAATATAGCTGATATGGATAATCTTCTTTCAAAACTTAACATGCAAAGTATCAAACCGACTAAGGTAAGAATTAAGGCCGATCTAGAAAATATATAAAAAATTGATGAAGAAAAAATAAAAACACTGTATGTGTTAATCAAGTTAACTTTTTTTGAAAGCTCAAAAATTAAAAATGGAAATAAAAGTGCAAGATAAATTGCTAGCGTACTTTTGTTGGAATATGACTCCGCTTCAAAGTCATACATGAAACTAGTTGCTGTAAGCATTGAGCTTTCCAAAAAAAATAAATGTAATGGTAAGGAAAAAGATAGAAACAACACTGTTGTATAAATACAGTGCCTAAGTATTAAAAGATAATGATGTTGTATTTGATTTAAAAAAATAAAGAAGATAAAAAAAATGAAGAAATTCTCAATCTCAGGATAGTTTTTATAAGGAAAAGAGTCATCCAAATAAAAAAAATAGGATACGAAACAAACTAAAACAAATATCAAATAAATATAATATTTAGTAAGTATTTGTTTCAAAAGATCGAAACTTCCTTTTAGAAAAATCAAACCCGATATAGACGCTGTGAACAGAGCTATTCTGACTTCTGTTGGAGTCGTCAGTATCATAGAAAGTATTGTAAGAGCTATAAAGAAAGAAATAAGATTTAAATAAACATCTTTTTTTGAAAAGTTTTCAAAAAACATTTTTCTGTAATTATTTATGAAGCAATTTTATTCAAGTGATCAAAAGTCTCTAAATTTGCTTTCATGATAACTTCCATCGCTGGTACTTTCTGACTGATGTCGCCCATTTTGGTTAAAACCATGTGCACATCGTCATGATAGGGAAGCTTACTCATCTCCTCTAACCAGCGAGTTAAATTTTCAAAAGAACTATAGTCAAATAAATTGGTAAATTGTTTATTCAATTGCGCAATTTCAACATAAGCAGAAAAATCAGCAATAGTGACATTATCTCCTGCAATAAATTTGTTCCTTTTAAGCCACTGTGTCTCCAATGCCTTGAGTGCGTTACTAAACATTCTTTTGGACATATTTATGAGGTCGTCTGAGAGACCTAAATCTGGTCTTAAAATAGGCGCGAAATATCCTGTCGATGCTTCCTTCACACTTCTGTGATGATAGTGAAGATAATGATCGACTTTTCCTCTCAATTCAGGATCTTCAGGATATAAATCCTCCCATTTGTGCTTGTTACTTAAGTAGCACATTATTGCTATTGACTCCGATAATAAATAACCGGTTTCAGGGTCTTCAATACCTGGTATGGTTCCATTTGGATATTTTTCTAAATAAGAAGGATGACGAGTACCATTTTCTTTTGGTGAACCTGGAGCAGTTATAATCAATTCAAAGGGAAAATTTTTATAGAGCATCACCCACAAAACAGTCCTTACTGCTTGTGACATGGGTACACCAAAAATCTTTAATCTAGTAGGCATATTTTAATCAAGGTCGCTTGCATCATGTCTTTCTGGAATTGCATTGTCCTCTGGTCCGCTTGGCGGTCTACCTACCCTAGCGCCTCTCTTGAAAGCCGGCCTTTCAGAAATTTCTTCCGCCCATCGCAAAACGTTTTTATAAGACTTAACATCTAGAAATTCAGCGGCATTATAAGCATTTTTTTGAACTAGGTATCCGTACCATGGATGAATTGCCATATCGGATATATTGTAATTATCTCCACAAATATATTTTCTATTTTCTAAATTTTTATCTAACACATCCAGTTGTCGTTTAACTTCCATTGCAAAACGGTTTATTGGATATTCAAATTTCTCTGGAGCATAGGCATAGAAGTGTCCAAAACCCCCTCCTAGATAAGGAGCGCTACCCATTTGCCAAAAAAGCCATGACATGCATTCAGCTCTTGCTTCTGGATCAGTTGGAATAAACTCCCCAAATTTTTCAGCCAAGTAAACTAAAATTGCACCGGATTCAAAAACTCTAATATGCGGCTCAGAACTTCTATCTAAGAGTGCAGGGATTTTAGAATTCGGATTTATCTCTACAAACCCACTTCCAAATTGATCTCCTTTTCCAATATTAATTAGATATGCATCATACTCTGCTCCTTTGTGTCCCAAAGCTAGAAGCTCTTCGAGAAGAACTGTAACTTTTACCCCATTAGGAGTTCCTAATGAATAAAGTTGCATGGGATGTTTTCCAACAGGAAGTTCTTTATCATGTGTTGCGCCTGAAATAGGTCTATTTATGTTTGCAAATTTACCACCGCTCTCCTGATCCCAAGTCCATACTTTTGGGGGTGTATACTTTTTATCTGTCATTGAGCCTCTCCATTTTTTAGCAATATCATTTTCATGATGATACCTACAAAATAAATCAGTAAAAAGGATAATTGAAAATTAATCTAAATTGATTATTTGATTTGCATGCTTGGTCTAGATGAAACTTTGTCATGCCATCGATATAAATTTTTCAAATCTTGATCTGGTTTTAAATCTACCATTTCAGAAGCAAAGTCTATTGCCGATATTAAAGTTATATCCGCAATGGTAAAGCGATCTCCTGCAACGAAATTATTTGAGCTAAATTCCTGATCTAACCGCTGATAAAAAGATCTAACAGCTTTATCACTTGCAGCTTTTGCGTCTGGTATTTGATCAAAGATACCCAAGCTACCAACTATCGGGCCATTGACCCAAGAAATTCCTATTTGTATCCAAAGTTCAAATTCAATGTGTCTATTTCTACTTTCAACGTATGCAATTTCATAAGCATCTTTACCAAATAAATTTGGGTCAGGGTTGATGAATTCCAAATAACGACAAATAGCAATTGACTCAGAGATGCATTCACCGTTATCAAGTTCCAAAACAGGAATTTTTCCGCTGGGATTCTTTTTCAAAAACTCAGGAGTTTTATGCTCTCTTTTTGCCATATCGCAGTTTATGAGTTCCAGTTCTATGTCCTTTTCGTGAGCAAATATTTTTACCCTCCTAGGATTAGGGGCTCGAGGAAAATCATATAATTTCATTTTTTTTTGCTTCATTCGTATACTCCCAGCATCTTTGTATCTGCTCTAAAAGGCAATTCATTTTCCTGACTATTGTTTAATGGCAGACTATCATCCATCCATAAAGGCTCCCAACATTCAAACTTCTTCAGAAGAATTTCTACCTGCACCTTATGCTTTTCACTTAGTTTTTGAAAGCGATTTCTTAACTCTTTCAAGCACCAAACTCTATAGTGTGAGTATCTTGCATTTTTTAAGTAGACATTTCCAAATTCAAAATCAAACTTTATTTTATTTTGTCTTACGGCTTCAACATTTGCAGACAAGTAAGGTAAATAAATCTTTCCAATTTCTGCAAATAATGGTTCTAAATCATCAGGAATGCCCTCTACAAAATCATCATCTATTTTTGATACTCGCGCATTCCATAATGCGCTCACCCAATTCAAAACCTTTGGTGCTTTTTGACGAATAATTTCTAATGGAACTGGATCTAGTGCAAAATGTCTAAAAAAGGGTCCGGAAAATCCAATATCTGCAATTGATGGACGATTGCCAAATATAAAGTTTCTCTTTTCAAAAATATTATTTAGATTTTCTAAAAGATTTAAAAAGTTATCTTCAATTGTTTTCACATTTTCCTTTGTTATCCCATCTCCAATCGTGTATCCATTTCTTTGTCTTCTCGTCAAAAATATTTTTTTTATCCAAATAGGCAGCGGTACTGAACTTAGTAATTCCTCTGCTAGATGTCTAGAAGCAAAATGAGCTCCTTCAGCATAATGCCAGCGATAATGCATTGCTGTTCTCCACCACCATTCATCTGCCCAGTCCTCCAACAAAAGAGCAAAAAATGCTTGGATTGGATCCTCAGGAATAATCTTTTTTCCCGGAAGATTATCCTCAAACCATTGAATCATCTTAGTAGTATCAGTCATCCATCTACCATCTGGAAGTTCGACAGCTGGCATTTGATGGATACCAACCTTTTCTTTCATAGTTTTTTCAAATTTCGGGTACGCTAAAACCTTCTGCCTATAAGCAACCTCTTTGACCTTGAAATAATTTTCCATCTTGCCGGTAAAATAAGAAATATTTGAACCATAAAGAAGAATTGACTTAGCAGATTCAAGATTAGCCATGAAGTTTCTCTAATTAGCAATGAAAAGTTTTTTCTCAGTAATCATAGAAATAATTTTTTCCTCTGAATAACCAAGGTTTGAAAGTATTTCTCTTCCGTGTTCACCCAGCTTGGGTGCTGGTCTTACTATTTTACTTGGCGTTTTTCCAAACCTAGCTGCAGGTCTAGCTTGACGAACTTCACCGAACTCTTCGTAGTTCAGTTTTAAGATGGATTGGTTTGCAATAATTTGTTCATTACCTAATAATTCCATACGATCCAGCAATGGAGCACTTGGTACACCTTCTGCTTTAAAACGAGAAAGTATTTCGTCGCTTTTCCACTGGGAAATTTCTGCTCCTGTAATTTCTTTTCTTTCTTGCGCGTTACTGACCCTTCCTGCAGGAGAAGCAAATCGCTCATCATCAATCAAATCTTCTCGCTTTAAAGCTTTACACATACCTTGCCATTCAGCGTCAGATACAGCACCAGCTGTAATATATCTATCTTTTGCTTGATAAATTAAATCTTGAGAACCTTGAAGCTTTCTTACATCTATTTCGTTTTCGGCGAAGACAATTCCAGCCATTCCTTCAGGCCAAAAAAAAGAAATCATAGAGTCAAGCATGGATAGTTCGACATGTTGACTTATGCCCTGTTTTTCCCTTGCATAGAGAGCAGATGAGATTGCTTGAGCTGCAGTTAATGAAGTCACTTTATCTGCAATAATAATTCTAAACATCTTCGGTCGGCCAGTATCTCTATCGGCTTGAATATCTGTGGCGCCGCTCAAGGCTTGAATGACAGGATCGTAAACTCTTGAATTTGCATAAGGACCCTCATTACCAAAACCACTTATAGATACGTATATAATTTCTTGATTAATTTTTCTAATAGCCTGTTCACCAAATCCCATCCTATCGATAGCGCCTGGACGAAAATTTTGCATAAACACATCTGCTTCCGCAGCAAGTTTAAAAAGAATTTCTTTTCCCTCTTCAGATTTTAGATCTAAAGCAATAGATCTTTTTCCTCTGTTGCATGAAAAAAAAACTGGATTAACTCCATTATAAGGTGCAGCCATATGCCTCACTAACTCGCCAGTAACCGGCTCTACTTTAATGACATCAGCTCCCTGATCAGCCAGAATCATTGCGCCAACCGGTCCAGAAACCATACTAGTTAGGTCTAAGACTTTTACTCCTTTGAGGGGTCCCATTTTTGACTAATTTGAGTAATTTATTTTCATAGCTTTCTGATATGCAGGTCTCAAAGCTATTCTATCGCGAAATTGCATAACATTATTTGGTAAAGAGAACTCATAAAAAACTGCCCAATCTAAACAAGTCATTAGAAAGATATCAGCCAATCCAAAACCAGCTTTGAAAATAGTTTGGTTAGATTTTAAATGATGTTCCACAACATCCAATTGACGAATAAAATATTTCCTGCAAGCTTCGACTACGATTGGTGACTCTCCATAAATGTCTTTCAAATCATAATGTCTTCTCATGACATACAAAGAAGTTTCATCTAATTCTCCATAAATAAAGTTGCACCATTCATCCTCTTTAGAAATATCTTTTTCATCTTTAGGAATATAAATATTTTTAGAAGAAAAATTTTTTTGGAGATACCTACATATTGCCAGGCTTTCTGACAAATTAAATTCGCCATGTTGTAAGGCAGGTATTTTTTGTTTTGGATTTATTTTAGTAAATTCAAGTGTTTGAGTTTCTCCTGTTCGCGGCCCTATTGGAGATAATTCATAATTTATCTCCAATTCTTCTGCCATCCATATTGGTCTTAAGGTTCTCGCGGTTCCAGATCCCCAAAGTTTTATCAACTCAGTCATTAAATTAATTTGCAAGATTCAATAACTTCCAAAATCTAGGAATTACCCATGTGACAAAAATTGAGAAAAATAAACCCAAAGAATAGCTGTATAAAATTGAGATTATTCCAGTTAGTTCTAGTGAGCTTTCTAGCTGAGTTATAAATATCATTGCAAAAAATACTCCAACAAGACTAATCAATGATAAAAATAATTTCGTAACTTGGTTGGTTTCTAATTTAATTTGTGACGAGCCCACATACCATCCTGTCATGACCCCCAAGAACCAAATACTTATTTCATGACCTTCATGAGTGGGATAAAAGAAAAAAAGTAACAATTGAAAAAAGAAGATAACAAACAACCAAGTCAACTTACTAAATTGTTCGTAAAGTTTATAAATTACTGCAAAATGCCAAATAAGAAGAATAAAACTTCCAATTACTAAGCCTGCAAAAACATCCCCTAAGTCATGTACTCCTAAATACATCCTGCTGAATGCTACTAAAAATATAAATGTTACTGCTCCGATAGTGATGAATTTATCTTTCATTTCATATGCCAATAATCCCCATAGCGTTACCGCAATTTGAGCATGGCCACTTGGCCAACCATAAGATGTTCCTGTTCTTGGATCTAACATTAGCTCAATATCAGGTCTTGGATCTTGAAAAAGATCTTTTAGAAAGCCATTGATTAAAGCAGAAATAAAAAGAAGCATTGCTACACGAGAAAATCTTTGGGGTGACCAAAAGAAATATCCAAAAGCTAGGAATAGAATTAAAAAGGTTCCGTATCCTGCCAAAGAAACCGTATCGAAAAAGAAATTGAAAAAAGGAGTTCTTATTCCTTCAACCCAAGATAAATCATTCCAAATAGACATTTTTTAACTCTCAATTAGATCTCCGCCAAGAACGGCTGGAGTTTCACAATAAGTTTTTAAAATATAATCGCGGTGAGAAAGAATTCTGTCACTCAAAACTTTTTTAACCTCTGGAATCTTTGATATTCCTTCAAAAGCAAGAAGCATTCCTTCATTTTGTCTAGTTCTAGGCATGATATCCAAAGAAGCCGGAAGAACTGTCATACTAATGGTTGACCAATAAATATCTGCTGCCGAAAGATTATCACCAACTAAATATTTGGAGTTAATTTCTTCTTGAGATTTTAATTGAGAGTCAATCAAGCTAATGATTTCTGCCATTTTCTTTGGCGCTACAGCACTAGCATCATCACTATACCCATACTTTCTAGCTAACGGACCATCTGATAAAATTCTCATATTCCAAACTAGGCCATCCTCACCTAAAACAACTGCGCAAAGCCCAAACATATCAGCTCTTTCTTTGAAATTATTTGGAATCAAGTTAATACTATCTGACGCACCAATCTCTTCTGCCAGAGCAAGTTGTTCTATCCAAACATTTCTAGGGCGATCTTCATTATGCAACATTGTTGGCAAGCTAGTTTGACTTGTCAATGCATAAAGCTCAGCTTGACGATCCCTACCAGTTTTTTTATCAATTCCCATGAAGGGATGCAAAACTCTTATTATTTTGATTTTCTTAACATAACAAATGTTTTTTAAAGCCTCGGCATAAATTGCTTGAAGCCCAGGGATAAATGTTATGCGAGTTCCCTCTTTCATCTTTGCTGCTTCATCGAGTGAAATAAACTCTGGTAATGAATTTTTTTTCATCATAATCTCTCCTGGATATATCTTTGATTAAATTAAACAAATTAAATCTTTTTTACAAGATAAAAACCTTAAAGAATTTTAAGATGACTTCGCTAATGGCTTTTTTGTGTATAGTATTTAGTCTATTTTAAAGATATTAGGAATTTGTTGTGATTAAACTAGAGAAAAAAGACTCTATCTATTTTTTAAATATGGATGCGTCAGAAAATCGGTGGAATACCTCATTTGTCAAAGAATTTTCCAGCGCTTTAGACGAAATCGATGCAGATGAAGGTCCGGGAGCATTAATCACTTCTTCGACCGATTCTAAATTTTTTTCCAACGGATTAGATCTTGATTGGATGCAGGATCCTGAAAGATACCCAGAAGGTGGTGACAGAGAGGTTTTTGGTGAAGAATTCATGTTTTTGATGGGAAGAATTATTACCCTGCCAGTTCCAAGTATATGTGCCATAAATGGTCATGCCTTTGGTGCAGGTTTTATGCTTGCACTCTCACACGATGTAAGAATAATGAGAGAAGATAGAGGATTTCTCTGTGCTAATGAGATGCAACTTGGTTTAAAAATTCCTAGACCAGAACTTGCTTTGTTTCGTCATAAGATACCTGCAAACTTTTTTTTTGAGACGGTTCAGTTATCTAAACGTTGGACAGGATCTACTGCTTTTGAAGCCGGTATCGTACAAGGAATTGGCTCATTTGAAGATTTGCCTGAAATAGCGTTAAAAAAGGCAGAGGAACTTGCACCTCTTGCCAAAAATAGGAAACTCTATGCAGCTCAAAAAGAGATGCTATATGGGGAAAACGCAGCCATCAACCTCAATCATGGGCCTGCGCATATGCTTAAAAATTCAAAAGATTTTGAAGTTAAATAATTTTTGTTAATTTATTACTTTGTCGATAACTCTTACAAGCGCTTCTGCAATTTCTTCTGGAACTTCTTCTTGAAGAAAATGACCTGCAGAAGTTTTAGTAACAGAAGCATCTGGAAAATTTTTTTGCATCGATGGAAGTAACTTACCTAAGATTGGATCATTCATACCCCAAACTATTTCAGCAGGAATTTGAAGGGACTCAACATATTTTTCAATTTTTTGCATTGACGGAGTACTTGGATGATTTGGTCCATCGGTTACCATTCGCATCATTGCTAGTGGAGCTTTTAAATTACCACTTTCATAAACTGGCCTTCCATAAAGTTCTGCAATTTCTGGAGTCCATGACTTTGGATTGCCTTGTGTCGTACCAAGTCGATCAAAGATAGAAAAAAATACCTCGATAATTAACTCTCCGATAATCGGTATCTTAACTGTTGCATGAGCTGGAGAAATATCGACATTTAAAGTAGGAGCATTAAATCCTGTGTTTAAAATCACTGCTCCTTTGAGAATGTCTGGAGATTGAGATAAAGCTCCCATTCCAATTGGTCCGCCCCAATCCTGACCGGCGTAGACCAATTCGGTTATTTCAAGTTCTGTCAATACAGAATGAATCCAATTAATATGATTTTCTAAAGTATGTTCACTTGCAGGAATCTTTGATGAAAAACCAAGCCCTAAGCTAGTAGGCATAATTACTCTTACCCGATCAAGTGGTAAATTTTCTGCTACTTCTCTGTACAGAAATCCAGAAGTTGGATTTCCATGCATTAGGAATACCGGAAAACCATTGCCAGTTTCAAGGACGTGAACTTTTAAACCAGGTTCCACTTCTACAAAGTAACTCTTGTAATCAAAATCAACTAAATTTGATGCAAAATCTGGTAATGGGAAAGCCTCATAAGTCCCTGTATCTAAAACAACCTCTCCAGCACCTTCAGGAGAGGAAATGTTTCCATCTCGAGTAATATAAAAACCTAGTAAAGAAAGGATTGCTATTAATACAACTAAGGATCTAAAGAAAAATTTCATTTAAATTTTCTTTTTTATCAATAGTAAAAATAGGGAGATTAATTGAATGACTAACATAGAAGAAAAGTGTAGCAAATTTATTGGTATACCAAAGGGTTTCGGCTCAATCCCGCCTTCGCCTAGAAATTCACCACCATAAAAAGAAATTGTAATAGCTGAAATGGCATATCCAATTAACACGCACAAACTTAACATAGCAGGAAAAAATTCTTCATTTTTTATCCATAAAAAATAAATACCTAAAATAAATAATAAGAAAAAAGAAGAAATCATCCAAACTAAATGTGTACGAGCATGGGCATCCCATAAATCATTGAATAAATGTGTATTGTCTAAATCCATAAGCAAGGGAATAAAACAGCCTCCAATTAAAGCAATACTCGTTAAAATTTTAGTTATTGATAGCTTCAATTCTTATTTTTTACTTTTACTAAATTTTTGAATAATTTCTTATATTTTTTTTGAATTAATCATAACTTGCTCCGTCTACCAAAGTTATGTTTATTTCTTCTGATATATCTAAATTATCTAAACAGGCAAAATTAATAGCGATTTGATCTGGATATCTTCTTCTCTTGTGGTGTGTATAAACACCGCATTCTCTACAGAAGTAATGTTTAGCAATGTTTTTATTCCATTTATACAAACCTAAAAATTCCATACCTTTTGTTAAGCTGAAGAATTCTTGAGATATTGGTTTCATAATTATCGATTTTTTCTTACATAAAGAACAATTGCATCTATATAAATCTTTATAGATATTATTTGTTTCTACTTGAAAACGTACTTTCTTACAATGACAAGATCCTTCAAATATCATTTATCTATTCTAGCAAATAGTCAGTTCTCATCTTGTCTTACTCATTCTTACTCAAGAAATCTGTAAGTTTTCCTTATACGAATAACATCAATATTTTCTTTGGAGAAAAAATAATCTAAAAGAATTGTAATTAAATTTATTTCATTTACTCTTTAAATTCTCTTAAATATATATTTTTTAAATGGATCTAGATAAGAAACAAAAAATATTGAAAATCTTTGAAACTGATTTGAAGGGCTTCGCAGACTCTCTAGTTAAAGATTACTCTGTAGGTGGTTCTAAAAGAGGCAATATAGAGAAAAAAAAGAATAATTTTTTAATTGCTGGATTGGGAAAAGAGATCATGGTTTATTCTGCTTTAATGCGGTCGCTTGACTCAAGTTTAGGAAATAGAATAGAAAGTTTAGCCCTCAAAGTTGCAGAAGCTTCTGGTTATACAGTTTCTCAGGGTGTAGAAGGTTTGTTATCTAGCGAGACAACCAAACGGATTGCAACTTTGGTAGCATCTTATAAAGATAAAGGAAGTAAAAAAAAACCAGCTTCAAATGACTTGCAATTATTAGAAGAAGCGGTAGAAAATTCAGAAGGAAAGCCCAAATTTCATAATTCCGATTATTTACTAGCAAAAGAAGAAAATGGTGTCCTACATTTCAGCCTGCTTGAACTTAAAATTGGGGGTGACTTAGATAATAAAAAGGCTAGATCTGAAAAAAGGGCAATATTGGAGCAATACGCCATTCTCTATAGTCAACACAAAGAAGAAATAAAGAAGGGAAAGGTAAAAATCTCAATATTTTTTGCTACTGCTTATAATAAAGACTCACTTAATCATGGTTCGGAAAATTGGAAACAAGCATCGGTAAGAAGTTTTTTTGCTCCTGACGAATTCTTAATAGGTAGAGATTTTTGGAATTATATATGTGACGACGATAAGGGCTGGGAATTGATCACTTTAGCTTACAAGGAGAACAGTCCTTACATTAAAAATGCCTTAAATCTGGTTATCGACTCTTTTAAAGACTAATAGCCGTATCATCAATAATTTTTTATTATTAAATGAGTGACGTCTTTGATATTTCTATCCATAAAGCTTACATTATATTTTTTATCAACCGTTGAAATATTTAAGTTCTTATCCTTATATAGGCTCAATATAAATTCAGTCGATTTTATAACTAACATCCATTTCGCTTTGAGATCGTTTATAAGATATTTTGCTAATCTAATTTGATCATTTCTTCCAAATTCGTTTTGGGCATATGTGCTGAACTCAGTATCGTAGGGGGGATCCAAGAAAATAAAGTCATCGCTTGATAATCTTTTTTTAGAAATGAATTTTTCAAAATCTAAGTTTTCGAAAGACGTCTTTTTTAACCTTTTAACTAATTCTGAAGAAGAATAATGATCAATTTTTTTTGCTAGTGAATTATTGTTATATCCAATTCCACCATAAGGCACGTTAAACTTTCCTGCGGAGTTATATCTGAACATACCGCTATAGCAATACATCCTAATAAATAAAAATATTGCACTGTATTCATGTTTTGAGACAACCAACTCAATTGGATAATTATATAATTTTCTTACATAGGTGTAGAAGGCGCTTTTTAGAGCACTTAAAAAAATTT
>TARA_B100001121_G_scaffold66435_1_pt1 | contig 16938 bp, 10 predicted proteins | sample TARA_B100001121 | Tara Oceans TARA_B100001121 (sample SAMEA2622817) | marine metagenome | biome: marine biome (ENVO:00000447); feature: surface water layer (ENVO:00002042); material: "saline water (ENVO:00002010), including plankton (ENVO:xxxxxxxx)" | depth 5 m
CGCCTGTCGGAGGTGGTTGGATGAGTTTGACCCTTGCAGCATTGATTGGTAGCATTACGGTTTTTGTTTTGGCAATTTTCCTTGGATTTGAATTGATTAGCAAGGTACCGCCGACTCTACACACTCCGTTGATGTCCGGTGCTAACGCGATTTCTGGGATTACCGTAGTCGGTGCTTTGATTCTATTGAATAACAACAGTTGGAACGACGGTAACCCCGGTACCGCCGCTTGGTTGGCTTTCGCTGCTCTGGTGATGGCTACAATCAACGTCGTTGGCGGATTCATGGTTACCAACAGAATGCTGGAGATGATTGCTGGAAAGAAGAAGCGGGGAGGTGACTGAAATGGTCGACCCGGTTGTATGGGACGTCGGATATTTGGTGTCTGCTGCACTCTTTATCCTTGGAATTAAGCGATTGTCCAGCCCGCGTACTGCGCCACAAGGTAACCGATTGGGAGCATACGGGATGATGCTTGCCATATTGGTTACGATGGCCAAATTGTATTCCGATGGCCTGATTGGTCTCGAACTGATTGTAGGCGGTCTGATCATCGGTACTGTCATCGGTGCTTGGCTCGCCATTCGTGTCGAAATGACGGGGATGCCCGAATTGGTGGCTTTGTTCAATGGATTTGGCGGTGGTGCGTCGGCTCTCGTTGGGTTCTCCGAGGTCTTAGATCGCCTCCAGAAAGAAAATGTTCCAGATGCAGGCGTTGAACTCTATGCAACTTGGATTGCCATCGGTCTTTCCGGTCTCGTCGGTTGGCTCACTTTGACGGGTAGCCTCATGGCCATGGGCAAGTTGATGGGCGGATTCTACATTCCCTTTACCAAGAAAGATGATCGTGGTCGTCGAAAGTGGGTCAACTTCCCGACTTGGGGCCCACCTTGGTTGAATCTTGTCAAAGGAATTCTACTGATTGCTTCTCTGGCTTTGATTGTGTTGACAATTCAGAACCCGACCGAGAAGGAATATGTGTACTACTTGGTCGGTACCTCATCACTGCTTGGCGTTCTGTTTGTATTGCCTATCGGTGGTGCAGACATGCCCGTCGTGGTCAGTCTACTCAACTCAATGTCTGGAATTGCAGCGGCATTTACTGGATTCGTCATCGGAAATAATGTGCTGATTATCGCCGGTTCGATGGTTGGTGCAGCGGGTCTAATTTTGACTTTCATCATGTGCAAGGCGATGAACCGCACACTTTCGGCGGTTCTGTTCAAATCATTCGGCGGTGGAGGTAAAGAAACTGTTACTCGAACCAAGGTCGGTAGCGATCCAGAAGAAGTCGCCATGGTCTGTGATGGCATCAGCAAATGTGTCATCATCCCCGGTTATGGAATGGCGGTCAGTCAAGCACAACACGCAGTCAAGGAATTCGCTGATTTGCTAGAAGCGGAAGGGGTTGAGGTCAGTTACGGAATTCATCCGGTCGCGGGTCGAATGCCAGGACACATGAACGTCCTACTGGCTGAAGCCAACGTTCCCTATGAGCAGCTCATTGAGATGGACGAAATCAACTCTGAACTACCGGAATGCGACGTGGCTCTCGTGATTGGTGCCAACGATACGGTCAACCCGGTTGCACGAAGTGGCGAGGGTCCACTCGGTGGCATGCCAATCATCGATGCTGACAAGGCACGAGTGGTGGTCATCATCAAGCGCAGCTTGTCCGTTGGATATGCAGGGGTCGACAACGACTTGTTCTATGAGGACAAGACAATGATGCTCTTTGGCGACGGAAAGAAGATGATGAACGAATTGAACTCGGCCATCAAGGAACTGTGAACTCCACCCACTGTGTGCCCTAAGGGCACTACAGTGAAGCAACCTTAAGGATGGGCGACGGGTCGAAGCGAACAGAGGCTTCAGCATGTCACGCTATTCACTGCGGCTGGCACTTCTTATCTCACTCCTGCTGTTGATGGCTGGCCCCGGCATGGCCATGCATTTGGGTCCTCCATCTGATACCAATGATGACGGCACAGGGGATCCGACTTGGAGAGCAGGATGTACCTGCCATGCCGCTTCACCCAACACGGCAACCTTGGTCAAATTGACAGGTGCTCCCCATGCTTACCAAGTTGACCAAGCGTACACCATGACCCTTTCTTTGGAGCATGCGTCCAATCCTGGTGGTGGCTTCTTCTTGTCCACAGAAGGAGTTGGTACGTTCTCATGGGATGAAGACCAACTAATCCGCCCGGAAAAGGACAGTGGAGAAGACAAGGAAGCAACCTCAACCTCTTCTGGAATCACACAGGCTGATTACACCTCACCTGCAACTTGGACATTCACGTGGACTGCTCCCTCCACCGATATCGGTGATGTCGCATTTTGGGTGATTGGCAACATGGTTAACAACGATGGTGCACCCAATTCCGATGACCATTGGAACGCCCTTTCCTTCGTCATCAATTCTCCAAGTGCAACCGAATCTTCCAGCGATCAGAGCACTCGAGTTTTGTCCTCTGGAGACCAGAGTCTATTCGATCAAGAGGTTGATGCCGAAGCTCTTGAAATCGAGCGACAGAAAGCCATCTCAGAAGATGTCATGCGAAATGGAATCTCTTGGTTTTTCATGACACTGACTGCCCTTTTGGTTGGTTCGATTGTTCAGAAAGAAATTCTTGAACGCAAGTATCAGACTGGACCTGCACATCTGGACCGCCAACTGGCATATCCTGAAGGATTGCGTCGAGGTTTGCTTTCTGTCGGCTTCGCCTTACTCGGTTTGTATTGGCTTTCAGCTGATGCAGCCGTCTACCTGTGGGCTCCATCTCTCTTCTGTAGCGTTTGGGCTGCTTATGGTGTATATCGTACAATTTTGGCAGCGAAAACACCTCCGACACACAAGGACATGATGTGAGGGTGAAGCATGACCCTTCGCCTCTCCAGGGATGCGGAAAAACCCCTGCGTGATCACTTTGATGAGTTGACGGCTCGAGGTACTGGCTTACTACTTGTTCTCAGCATTTCAACAGTGGTTTGGTGGACTCAAATTGATCCTTTGCTTGAAGGTTGGCTGTCAGCCCTTCCATCCTCTGCACAAAGTAGTGTGGTGACCATCTATGATCCACACGGATGGATGGCGACACGCTGGTCAATGATTGCACTGATGGCCCTTCTTACCACGATGCCTTTTGCCATTCATCAACTCCTAGCGTTTTCTCGCGGGGGTTTGCTACCCAGTGAGCGAAGATGGGTTCGAAATGTCACTGCTGGAGGTGGCTCGATTGCCTTGGTCGCAGCCATATATTGGTGGGTTTGGGGGTACCCCCTTGCGATTGAGAGTGCGGGGGAATTTGGTGGAATTGATGGAATCAATCCCAGTTATGATGCTGTACTGTTGTTTGAGGTGGGCATTGGTATTTCATGGTGGATTTTCTTGACGATTATTTCGATTATCGGATTGGCCTTCGCTAGATTGTATTCTCTATTGAATGGCGAAACTATAGATCCTTTCAAAATTCGAGTACACGGCTCCGTTCTGTTCCTTTGGTGGTTGGTGGGTCCATCTGCTTTAGATGGCATCTGGTTCACGCTTGCCATCATGCTTGTCTTGTTACCAGAAATCTTTGTTCGTAGCGCCCCTGAATCCGTTCTTTCTGATGCGGCTAGATCACCAGAACCTGTATTCGATTCAGATGGAGTATTGCATCGCAAATTGTTTGCCATGTGTCATTGTGAAGGTGCTTGTCCAAAGGTGCCATCGGCCGGAGCTCCTAGTCACCTTGGTTGGGTTGAAACCCAAGCATTGTGCCTAGACGATGATGCTAGAGATGCCCTTCTAGATGCAATTGTGCGGAATGATGTCAGTGAGTTGATTATCAGTGGATGCAACGGCACTCCATTGCCTGTCAACTTCCGTCAATCCATTCAGGCACGCAGTTGCCATTTGACGGGCCTCAACTGGTTGGATGTACCCGACGATATCACAGAGCGTGAATCGACACTTCATGGTCTAGTTTTTGGCGATTAATGTGATGTTTTCAGCAATCTTCTAGGCGTGGGCTTGAAGGATTACGCTGTTCTCGCAGTGAATATGAGTCGGCTTGTCCGGGTTGCCGTCGCCATTGCCATTGTCTTGGCTGGACAATGGCTTGCAGGGCAACCTCATCTGTACATGCCAATTTTTGATGCGATACGTGAAGAGGTCATCATGACCAATGATGCAGAGATCGTAGAGATGCAGGATGATGAACGCTGGTTGGTAGTCATTGTTCAATTCCCTGATTCACCTGCGAACAGCAATACTGTAGATCGCGCCAACTCGATGTTGATGGGTGCCAACTCTGCGGCGACGTATTTTTCGGAAATTAGTAATGGGCGCTCAACACTTACCGCCGATATCCAATCGACCATTCATACAGCGCACCATTCGGAAGCAGCCTATGGAAGCGATTCGGGCGCTGAACGCGATGTTGGTGATGCGAGTACGGGGGGCCCTGCCGGTTTGGTTGAGGAAGCTCTCACAGAGACTTTTGACAATGTTGACATGGCTCCCTATGATTTCGATAATGATGGATGGGTGGATCGACTGTTAGTGATTCATACCGGTGGTGCGCAAGAAGATGGAGGTGGACAGAACTCCATCTGGAGCCACTACGCTCCACTATCACCCGGGTTTGAAGTCGGTGGGAAGTCAATTGGTGCATATACCATGGCTTCGTTTTCCTCGAATGGTTTGGGCACGATGATTCACGAGATGCTCCATATGATGGGTGCTGTCGATTTGTATGATGTACATACAGCAGTTCCCAGCAGTGATTGGAGTGGCGTGGGTGCTTGGGACATTATGGCCAGTGGAAATTGGAATGGCAACGGTCGAACTCCCGCATTACCCACTTCAGGTACATTGGATTTGATTGGCGCGGTTGAACCACTGGACTTGTCGGTTGGTGCATTGGTCGCCGAAAATCAATCCTATACGATATTGCCTCATGTCCCCAATGCTGGAACGGTACGGTTTACCATTGCACCAGGTGAATACATTTGGATGGAAACTCGCATCGATTCTGGGTTTGATCGTGATTTGCCCGCACATGGTCTACTAGTCACTCAGGAAGATCGTCACCACGCTGACTTTGAGCATAATGAAGTGAATCGCGATCCAGAGCATGCATACCTGAAAGTCATCGAAGCAGATCAAGATGCCAGTTTGGAGAATGGGATTGATGATGACGAAGGTGACATTTTCACTTCGGGTACATTTGGGGCTGATGGAATCCAAATTCGGGATGGACATGGGAGATTGGTTCCATGGACCGTCACCATTGATTCCTTCGACAGCAGTGGAACCGATATCACGGTCTCGCATCCAGGGCCAGGTCATGCCGAAATCATGCCACCGAGGACGCCTACGCGCCTCTTAGGAAACGAGAACGTACCGATTACCTACACGGCCAAACAAGAGTGTATGCCTTGGTCCCAACTGACCAGTTCGGATGGTCGCATAGTTTCCTTGGTTGGTGCTAGAATGCTTGATGTGGGGGAAACCAGTGAATTCTATCTCGCTTTCTCTGAATCTGCTACGCCCGGAACTACAGGATACATCGAAGGTACCCTTGGTTGTGGAACACAGAATCCTGCAACTGATATCAAAATCGAATGGTCCATTGTCAGCAATCGTTTGATTCCTGAAGTGATGGAGGGCCAAATTGATGTCACAGAAATCGTCACCCTTGAGCATGTTTTGTCGTTTGATGGGACAGGGTACACGACTTATGATGTCGTCATTGAAGGCCCCCTCTCTCGGATTGCCAGTACCGGTGTTCAACAAAGTCTAGGCCCGGGCAGTGTAATCCAATTGGAAATCAACCCGAATGGGTTGTTGTCACCTGGGATGCTTGCAAATGGCAAGGTCCAACTCTACGATGAGTTCGGATTGGCCGGGGAATTCAATGTCACACTACAGGCCGAGCCACCCGGTAGTGTTGGAGGGGCACTGATGTGGCTGGCCGAGCCCGCAAACAACGTTCAATTGATCTCCGTGCTGATGGCTTTCTGGGTTATCAGCAGTGGTCGTAAGGGCGTGAAAGAGAAACCAAATCCAATGTCGATCCGACGGCCTAGTGAACAAATCATGGCCCAACCTATGCCAGAATACATCGATAGTGATGAGTTTGGCAACCTTCGACAGTTCTAATGCTTGACAGGATTCATCCATCGTGAATCCGACGGTGGTCTCTCGATTGCGAGATATCTCCAATCGTTGTTTGAGTTGGAGTAGGCACAAAGCCAGGACTTGTTGACGTTGGCCGCGAGTCTTGCTGACAAGCAGACCTCACCCCAATTGGTCGGCGCTTCTTCCACAGGAACAATTAGCCATGGGGCATGTTCCCCACCGACTGCACCTGCATAAGCACGCCAACGAGTACCATACTTGAATCCGGAACGAATCGCTAATCCTCTCGAAAGTAAATCCGACAGGAGTTCAACCCTTCTCCCGACTTCATCAGATGGAATTGGCATAGTTGGGTTCACGATCCGACTGACAATACGTCCTTCGATTTCTGAAAGCCATATACCTCCTTCAAGACGTATTCCAATCCCATTGATTGGCCATCTTTCTGGTTCAATACCAAGCCAGATTCCTTCTGAAGTTTCACGAGATTCTGACCAAGCATGCGCGATGATTCTACGCTGTTCATTGTCAAGTTCTCTGAAAGGATTTGCAAGAGCACCATTGGGTTGATGGAACGTACTGCGATAGGTCACCACACTGTGTTCATCATCGATGATCAACAATTCTGGAATTCTGCCACCCGCTTCGATATTTGCTGTCCATTCTGCCAATTCATCCCAGTCGATGCTATCGCTGGCTTTGACCCAGCGGATTTCTGCCAATGGCATTGCTTCCTTCGGCTTGACATTTCTTGACCATCTCAGGGCCCAAGAACGGGGGTCAAGAAGCACGGCATTGGCTGCACTCAAGTTCTCAGCGAGGACGACTTTCTCACCCGGAAATCTTAGTGCGCCAAGGATTTCACATTCAAGCAATAAATCTGGGCATTCCACCAATGCCTCGGATAACCACTGCGCATGTGGGATTGGCAACCCTCTCAAACGATGTGCACAGAGGACCTCAGCAGTGGTCAGTTGAACACCATCCCGAATCGGCCTCCCGAAACATCCTCTGTCCCATAGGCGATTGGCAGTGGTGCCCAAAACAACCCAGGCGCCCCCACGTTTTACGGGAACAGGGAGGCGACTACCCCCTGCACTATTCGCGGCCATGCAATCTCCCCGCGACTGCCGACCTTTGATTGCAACGCCTCCTGAAGTAGCATTATGGCGAATTACCTAAGAGTCATCACGAACCACGACCCTCTAGAGGTGTCGTTTTGGCGGGTGGAATGTTGTTGACACTCACGGTTGAGCAGCGTGTTTTACTCCATCTATGGGATACCCCTCTGGGTGACAATCCATGGGAAGGTCGCCCTGAATTGACCCAAGCCGGCGTCTCGGAAGCTGTAGGCATTGCAAGAAAGCATCTCCCTCGTACGCTCAAAAAGCTTCGTGAGAAGGCCCACATCCTTGAGGAGACTCGTCATGTTGCTGGTGCCAAGCAACGTTGTCGTGTTTATGGATTGAGCAATGAAGGTCGCAGGGCTGCAAGTGAACTCGTCGATGATTTGCACATGCGTAAGGTCAAGTTTGAGGGTGAGGAAGTTGATGTCAAATCACTTCACAATCACACCATGGCTTTGCTCGATCTGTTACGCAACATTGATTCTTCTGGAACCTATCAACTTCAACCACAATCTGTGCCCGATCAAACCACTTCTATCGATGGTCGGGATTTACCTCTTGAACACCGGCTGGCCATCTACGATAGCATTGTTCGAACCGCCTGGGCAGATGGAATCGTTACCAAGGATGAGCAGGCCATTTTGGATGACATGTCGATGTATTTGGGTTTGGAACCACATCAAACCGAACCCCTCGAAAAGCAAGCAAGGGATGAAGCCGTCAAGCCTGATACCGAAAACACTTCTCTGTACAAGCAAATGCTTGAGGTAGCCTGGCAAGATGGCGAAGTTGATTCGAATGAGCAGGCGATGCTAGATTCTCTAGCAGACATGCTGGGCCTCGATTCTGCACGTGAAGTTCAACTCGATTGGGTCTGTGACAGACTCGACGATCGCCTCAAGGCCTACTGTTCGGCGATGGAAGCCGCTTGGGAAGATGGAACGGTCAGTCAAGATGAAGAAAACATGCTTCAAAATATGCGAAATTCCCTTGCAATTTCAGAGCAAGAGCACCAAACAATCCTCGGCGTGGTTCGGGCGAAGTTGAATTAGCGCCTTTGCCTCGGACCGATGAGAACGATGCCTTGGGTCCTTGATGAAATCATTCAGGCTGAAGTAGATCGCCTGAAGCGCTTGCGGGTTCTCGTCGATGAAATGCCGCCGACGAACGTGACACTGGTCGGCGATTCCGTTCTTGATCGATACGTTCACGGATGGGCGAATCGGTTGAATGCCACCGCTCCAGTCCCAGCGGTGAAGGTCACTTCGACTGAGGAGTTTGCCGGTGCTGCTGCTCACGTCGCGAGAGGATTGAAATCGCTTGGGTTGAATGCACGTTTGTTCTCAATCATTGGTGGCGATGAAGCTGGCCAAACTCTGGCTTCTAATCTTAAGCAAGAGGGTATTGAAACCAATGGTTTGCGAGTGGTCGCCAATCGACAAACAGTAGTCAAAACGCGAGTATATGGTGCTCGTGAGTCATTGATTGATCAAAATCAATTGCTTTTGCAAATTGATGATGAACCACAAGAGGACATGCCACCAGCAGTTTCCCAACGCCTGACTGTCTCGGCACTGGCATCATTATCTGATGCAGAAGTTCTCATCTTGTCCGATTACAATAAGGGTGCCATCACCGATGAAGGTGCACAACAATTGATCTCAGCAGCGAATGGAAATGGAATCCCGACGATTTGTGATCCGAAATTAACGGGACTCAACCGTACAGATGGGGCGACCTGTGTTCTATTCGAAATTCGAGGACTGGAATTGACCCGTCGCAGACTGGGCCTTGATTCAGCTTCTGATACCGCACGGGAGCTCATCGAAAGGTACCACTGGGAAGCCCTGGTTGTACTTGGAGGGACGCACGGTTTGTGGTTGTACACAGCTGAAGAGGAACACCACATTCCTTGCATGCTCGATGAAGCGAGGCAAATCATTGGTTTGCACGATGCCGCAGCTGTCGCTATGGCTGCAGCACTTTCTCAAGGTGCATCATTGCATGATGCTGCGACATTGGCTCATGCAGCTTGTGAAACCATCCTCGCTGCAGAGGAAGGTCAGGAAGTCCTCGATCGTCGTACGCTTTCGGCTTCGCTCGACGAACGAGCATGGCAAATGCAGGTCAGTGATCGCTGATGGGTGCACTTGACGGCATCCGTATTCTTGACCTCAGTCGGATATTGGCAGGGCCATGGGCCACGCAAATGCTCGCTGATTTGGGTGCAGACGTAGTCAAAGTCGAAGCCGAGTGGGGCGATGATACACGCAAATGGGGTCCACCATTCGTCGGTGACGATGCGGCATACTTCCACTCATGTAATCGTGGAAAGCGCTCGATGATTCTTGATTTGAAAACCGAGGAATCGATACAAACATTGCACCAGTTAATCGATTGTGCCGATGTAGTTGTTGAGAATTTTCGTGCAGGTACATTGGAAAAGTGGGGTGTTCACCCTGAGAAATTTGATGGAAAAATTCTGTGTAGAATTACGGGATATGGTCAAACGGGGCCTCGAGCAGCAGAGCCTGGATACGATATCGCGCTGCAGGCCATGACCGGAATCATGTCTGTGACTGGCAATGCCAACGGTGAACCTGCCAAGGTCGGTGTGGCGTGGATTGATGTTTTGACGGGTATGATGGCAGGCAATGGTATCCTCGCCGCACTGTTCCATCGCGAACGAACAGGTGAAGGACAAATCATTGATTTGAGCCTATTTGATGTTGCTTTGATGGCGATGGTCAACCAGGCGCAGAATTGGGTTGCCTCCGGACAAGATCCAACTCGAATGGGTCATGCTCACCCGAATATTGTCCCCTATCAAGCATTCCGAGCCAAAGATGATTGGTTCATCCTCGCCTGTGGTAATGATTCTCAGTTCGTTAGTGTTTGTGAGGTCACGAAAGCCACTCAACTGATGCGTCCAGAACTTGCGGAGAATTCCGGGCGTTTGGCGGCCCGAGATGAAATCATCGAAATCTTATCATCAATCATCGTGCAACATCCAGTCAATTACTGGGTTTCAGAATTCAGCAAAAGCGGTGTACCTTGCACGCCAATTCTCTCGGTGTCACAAGCCTTCAATGATGCACAAGCAGTTGCACGTAAGGCGTTGTGGAATTTAGATGGACAAGACAGTGTTGCCAATGCGCTCAGATTCATGTCTAAAACTCCAGCAGAGTCGACCAAAAGACCGCCTAAATTGGGCGAGCATACCGCTGAAGTCATTGCCGATTGGTTGGGTGATGAAAGATGAGTTGGTGGGTGTTGCCAACGACGGCAGACATCGGGATTGTCTGTTTTGCTCAATCTTCTTCGCGTTTGTTTGAAGAGGCCGCATCGGGCCTACAACATATCCTACTATCCGATGCTGCGATTAAATCTGTTGAGACACACCTTCGTCACACCAGCCAATGGTCGATTGAAGCAACTGAGGGAAGAGAAGATTTGACCCTGGTTCGATGGCTTGAGGAAGTGCTCTACAAGTGCGAGGTAGAACGTCAATTTTTGGTGGATTGCCAAATCAAAATTGATGAAGAACTTCTAGCTCAGGTTTCGTGGGTGAATGCGGATACAATCGAGCGTGAAATCGAGGTCAAGGCTGTGACTCGACACGAATTACAATGTCGCTCAGTTGCTCAAGGAGAGATCATTGCTGGGAGGGGGGATGTCCCCGATTTTGAGGGGCCAGGATGGTACTGTAGGGTCATCTTTGACATTTGATTACTCTTCACTGATCTGCGTATTTTTACCGGTATGAACCAAGGCCAAGCACGTTGCCAATATGGCAGAGAAAAGAATGCTGATTGTCAACAATTGACCTGTATTTTTGGCCGGAGGGAATGTGGTCAATGACAATAGGAAAAACACCGAGACGGAGGAGAGTGCCGCACCCCATCGTGCCGACATATCCAATCGTGTCGGTCGATGATCAGCACTCGCATGTGAGAGATAGTCGGCAGCAAAACCCATGCCTAGCAATACTGCCAACGCGGTATTGACTCCTCTGCCTCCAAACAGAGTTGCCATGCCATCAACTGCCGCACCGATTGCGATGGAACCCACAGCAATTCTGGCCGCTTGTTTTGGATTGCGCAATGCAAAGTATGCGACGATGAAAATCACCAAACCAGCCGAAAGAATCTGTGCAATCCGAGATTCTTCGAATGTTTTCGAGGCCAGTGCACCTGTGGGCAAATCGCCTCCAACCACACCTACCATTTGATTCCGCTCCATTAACAAATGAAGGTCGTCCATGAATTGAATCGCAGCTTCGGAGTTCTGTCCATCGATGAACACCGCGATGGCCACGCCGGAGGTCACACCTTCGTGCTGCAATCGTTGCGCCAAACTACCGTCTAGGAACAAAGTCTCGTCTCCCTCTTCGACGGCTTGATCGACAGTGGTGGCGTTTTCCGCAGTGATACCAATCACCATCGGGGTTCTCAGCATCCCAGTTTCCAGTGAAATGACACTGGGGTGGTGTCCGATTTGCTGTTGTAAGTTCTGGAGTTTTAGGTAATCCTCTTCACTTCCGCCATCCACATCGATGACGACCCATGCCAAGGTGCTGGATGCCAAGACATACTTTGACTGCAATTCTTCCATTTCCACCAAGGCAGGGTCGTCTTCGGGTAGGAATTGCTCAATGTCCATGACATTCACTCCAGGTGGTGCCATGACGGCAATCGATGCGAGAATAATCAACGCAACCGGCCACGCCCATGCAGAGGACGAATTTGCGGTGGACGTAACTCCGCTGAAATCCTCGTGGACTTTCCGCCGATTGAGGAAGAAATCCTCCAGCAAATAACGGGTCATCACCCAATCCAAGATGATTCCAATCGCCATTACCAACCCAAGAGAGCGTTGTGCACGGATGGGTGAAAACAAGGCCAATGATACCGCAGCCACCGTCGTAATCATGGCGACAAACAGCATGCTTCTGACTTCATCTCGATTGCGTGATGATCTTGAGTACCAATAGGCTCCATCGACAGCCACTCCCATGATGATGGGCAACGCGATTCCATCAAGCACTGAAAATTCAAAGTCGAACAATGAAAGCAAACCGAGCTCAGCACCAATCACCAAACAGACGCCACCGATGGTTGCAGTGGCAACTTGCCAGTCACGTAAGCCAATCGTCAGTATCAATCCGAGTAAGAAAATCGAGGGGATGATGACCATGACAAGTTCAGCTTCAGCGTTTGCTTTCGCTTTGCCATACAGCATGTTCACGCCCGCGGCTGAGACATCGTAGTCTGTATTTTCGCTGACTTTGTCCGCCCAGATATTGAGTTCATTCCAATCTCCTCCCTGACCACCTGCACCGACATAGACTAGCCAAAGGATTTCGTTCGAGGCAGGTGCTTGTGTAGCCGATGATCCTGGGAATGCGGGGCAAGCAATGCCAAAGTTGGCCCCTTCGGGTAGCATCAGGAGTGTGGCCTCAAATGCTGATTTTTCGGCATTATTTGCCGAATTACCACACCAACCTTCCTCAATTTCAGGTTGCAGAACATCGGCCCATCGAGTTGCTTCCTGAAGCGAGCGATTTCTTGAATCAAACGCATTAGACCAAGCGCCAAAGGGTGTAATTACGCGATCGATATTCAGCGAACTGTATTCACAATCTTCAGCGTTTTCTGCGATGCAAGAGTCCCATGATGTATCTGGATTCGAACCGTCTAAAAATTCAGATTCAAGTTGCAATAAATCCTGAACACGGGTGAGGTTATTGGTGAGCAAACCCCCCTCATCATGTCGAATCCGTAGCACAAGTTGGTAGTTCTCATCTTCTGTACTACCTTCGCGAATTTTCATCATGGCCTCATCATCAAAGATGACCTCCGTATTCATCTTGGGTTCGATCGGATTAAACAGAAGCAATCCTGCCGACAGGAGCATCCCAACCACAAGGGCGAGACGAAGTTGCTCAGGTCGCATAATGGGTGCTGGGCAACGCTACCGCATATCAGCACAGCGGGTGTCCTGCAAGGACACCCGTGGTTTGTGAGGATTTTACTCAGACCCATTCCATCCATTTGCCAGTGGCATGGTCTCGATAGTACCACGAACCACTTCCTTCTGGATATTGGATGACTTCATACCCGTCTTGCATCGTACCGCGCATGGTGGGTGGTGGTCCACTAGGACCACTGTCAAACATGCGGTCTTGCGAAGCAATCATGTTGGCAGGTTCCTCATACCAATCTTCGTCAGCATCTGAACGTCCACGTATGAACAAGACGGCACCCGCAATTGCGAGCATCAATACAACAACAACTCCAGCAATGATACCAATCGTAGCCAAGTCTGTGCCTGATGTACTGGATTCATCTCCATCTGAATTTTCATCGTTATTGTCGCCCGTCGTGTTTGTTTGATCATCAGGATTGTTTGGGTCAACAGTTCCATCATATTCGCAAGAACCATCATCAGTATTTGCTGCAGAATTGTAGTTCAATGCTGTTGAATCCGTGCAACCAGGAACTGCATCTGGGCCATTGGGGTCGATGGCATCATTTGGATCACAAACGGAATCTGAATCATCCGCATTGTCACCGATTCCATCTCCATCACAATCCAACCATTCACTGGGATCGTCCGGGAACGCATCTTCGGAATCCACAGTTCCATCGCCGTCAGAGTCGGCCGGCAAACCTTCTCCGTCACCGGTTTCAACACCTTCTTCGGTGACGATGATGAGTAGTTCTTCTGTATTGTACATCTCACCAGAGAACCGAATCAAAATTTCACCCTCAGTGACGCCAAATGAGACACGTCCATCATCATCTGTAATCAGCCCAAATAGCGTGATATTGTTACGGATCAGAACCGCTGAAAGTCCTTCAATAGGTTGCTTGGTTTCATCATCGATGGCTGTGATTTGCACAACATCACCCGGTAAAGGATTGGCTGGACTGAAGCTCAGTGACATGTTCATCATGATTGGAGGTTCGGGGTTCGGCTCAGCGACCTTTTCATCTAACGCAGCCATGATGGTTGCATCCTCTCCTTCGCCGATTTGGACCATGGCAATGACGGTGTAGTCATCTTGAGGTGATGATAGGTCAGGCAAGTGCAAGTCTGCACTCGAACCGAGTCCCCAAGCAAATGAGTCAAGACTACTGAAAATTTCGTCGAATAAATCGAAGACCGCATCTTCCTCTTCCTGACCGTCCAATTGTTCTTCATTTGAACAAACTCGATCATTGTCAACGTCAAATTCCCAATATGTGTATCCCATTTCTTCATCTTCTACCTCTGATATTTCGACTTCGAAATATCCTGAATCCACGGTCAGTCGATACTCACCGGCGCTGAGGTCATAATTCGCATAGAAATTCCCTGGCTCCTCCTCCCCACTCTGGCTCCAATCTGATTCAGGTTGAATGACAATCCCATTTTCATCCGCCAATACAGCATTTGGTGAGTATTCATGAGGGTGGACATATTCGTTTGAATCATCGTTAAGCTGCATTCTGATAAATTCATCTTGCGTTTGCCAATCTTCTTCGTGCCAACCTTCCAATTCCTCACAAGTTGCTTCTAGGTCTTGCTCAAAGTTGACCCAGCCAAACACTTGTTCTCTGATTACATCTCCATACAGAATTTCAGTGAATGCGGATAGGTCTACCGATGCGGGGTCAAGTCCGACCTTTGGTGTTGCAATCGCTAGAATGCGTGAAGCAACACCATACTCTTCGTCGAGTGCAATGTTGGTGGTTTGGCCTGGACCCAATGTTCCATCAAAATCGAGTGTACCAGGGTTGTTTAGAATCACACCGAAATGAATCGCTGTTGGCCACAATGCACCTTCTTCCAAAATCATGCTCACGACCAAACTCATGGGGGCATGGACGTAAAATTGACTGGTTCTTGTCGTCGTTCCCGACTGGAATTCGAGCTCATCCGATTGCGTCTCCCAATTTTCCATATCGATATCAGGGAAGGGGACATTCATCGGGAGTGGTGCAACCATCAGTTGCACCGTGTATTCCTCATCGCCCATCCCAGATGTAGTCACATCAATGTCGACCAAGTTGTCATTATTCGGGGTGGCTGTGTACACGGGGATACCCGCAAATGTGGTTTCTTCAACAAGATCTCCACCGAGTGAAATCGATGCCTCTGTCACCGCGACCAAATTGAGTCCGAGCCCCGTCATCTCTGAACCATCACGAATATGCTTGGTCTGTACGACACTGATGTACAGTCCTGGCAAGGAAGGGGTGGCAGTCATGGTGGCCATGCCATTCGAATCAGTGGTGAAAATTTGCTCATCCATGACCTCAAACGGCCCGTCTGTGATGAATGCATCAATGATTTCTGGATTTGGTGTGGCTGATTGTTCGCCAGCCAACACGCACCATCCCATCTCAATCTCACTTGCTGTGTATGGTCCGTCATCATCACCGTATTCGGTGAATCCTGATTCCTCTTCCCCAACCTCATATTCTAGGATGTGGGTTACTGGAGAATACCCATCGACGGGTGTGTATGTAACATGAATCGAGTAGTACCCATTGTTGTCATAAGTGTGGCTTTCCCATCCGTTCAACTGGTGTGAATCTCCATCATTTGTATACTCATGTTCTTCACTTCCATCACCCCAGTCGATTGTCAGAGTATCTAAGTCAGGTTTCTCGTATACCACCGTATCCCCTCCATCTTCAGGTGGGAATTCGAAATTCCCATAGGTCCAGTCAATGTATGCAGTATCACCTCCAGCACTGCCATAGGTTTCAGCGCAACCGGCCGTACCGGGCAATGGTATCTGACGCATGAATTCAAACTCTAATCCACTCTCAGTCGTTCCCGTTGTAAGGATATCAGCAAGACCACCCGATGCAGGCAAAACATCATTGTGGCTTGCACCCCATGTGCTGCCCATTCCATTGATTTCAATCCTATCTTCGATTGAAGCAGCCTGTGGGTGGACTGAATTGTCATCATCCCACCGATCTGACAACGGTTCAATAATGCCCATCACGTCTCCATCGAGGTCATCACCATTGTAACTAGCAACGATGTTGGTTGAACCCGAGGTGTAATCGACGTCTCCTTCTGGAGACAGTGTAGCAGCCGCTTCAGGTCCCTTTTGCGGTGAGACTCGCAGAATCGCGATGTCGACCTCAGCATCGGCGACCGGTCCGTAGGCATCGTAAGAAAGCGCCTCGACATCATATGATGCGTCAACAGCGGTCGTCTCATCTTGATCCACAAGAACTCCGAGTGCTGAACCAACGAACATTTCATCCATGCCACTCTCGTAGGTTAATCCAATCAAAATGCTTGACTGCAAAGGTTCGAGTTCAATGTATGCCTCATAGACTTCATCGGCGTATGCATAATTTTCCAATGGTTGACTAAACGTCCAAACATTGTTCTTGATTGAATCTGCGGTCAAGCGTCCAAAATATGCATCTCGTCTATTGTCTAACACAAGAACCGCTGACTCAACTTGGCCAGAGGAATCGGTCATCGACATCGTCATTGTTTCAGGATACTTGGATTCGTCGTCAGGGCCGATGAAACCTAGTTGGACACCTAGATCAAGCACATTGGGGTCATAGAGTGTCGTTTCGACATCATACAACTCTTCGAAAATAATCGATTGTGATTCTCCTTCCGAAGACGTACCATCGTCAGACTCTTCATCTCCTTCAT
>TARA_B100001121_G_scaffold30072_1_pt1 | contig 16891 bp, 16 predicted proteins | sample TARA_B100001121 | Tara Oceans TARA_B100001121 (sample SAMEA2622817) | marine metagenome | biome: marine biome (ENVO:00000447); feature: surface water layer (ENVO:00002042); material: "saline water (ENVO:00002010), including plankton (ENVO:xxxxxxxx)" | depth 5 m
ATGCTCCTATAAGCGACACAGTTAGTCTTACCGCAGGAGTATTTTTTAGTGACCTTGAATTGACAGAGTTAAACTTGTTTACATATCCAGGTTCTGTTGGAAATGATATTGATTACGCACCTAATTATGCATTAACAGATATATCTTCCACGGGCGCAATTAATAACGGTGGCGCAGGATGGTTCTCTGCAGGCCCGTATAGTGAGCCAGTAATATTCTTTAACGATATAAGAAGAACTGATAAGCAACAAGGTGTATTTGGAGAATTATCTATTGATACCTCTGAGACATCAGAACTTACTGTTGGTGCCAGATGGTACGATATTGAGGTTGATTTTGAGGGTAGTGCTAACTCCTCATTTGGAAACGGTTTCGGAAATACAGACCAGCAAAGATTTGGATCAAATCTATCAACGCAATATGCTCCAAATAACGCTAATGGATATCCTGATAAAGCTCAAACAGATGGCGTTATTGGTAAGGTAACCTACTCATGGAATCCATCTGAGGACATAATGTATTATGTAACTTGGTCAGAAGGTTTCAGACCTGGATTACTCAATAGGCCAGTTGGCAGATCAACTGCAGACGGTAGCTACACTGTAAAACCAGCTGTTGATTCCGATGAAGTTGTGAATCTAGAGTTTGGTTGGAAAACCTTACTCGCAGACGGAAGGCTTAGATTCAATGGTAGTGTATTTATGGTTGATGTAACCGGTCTCCAAACTACTGTTTTTGATCCAAGTATTGTTAACTTGTTCTTCTCAGATAATGCTGCTGATGCAGAAATTACAGGACTTGAAGGTGACTTTATCTACTATCCTGACATGGATGGTTGGATACTCTCAGGTGCTTTCTCATTCCTTGATACAGAGATTACCAAGAAATTGGTGCCGACAGATGATGTAAAAGTTGGATCTGAATTAGCTTTTGCGCCTGGTTTCCAGGGTAATGTAAGTGCCAGAAAAGAGTGGGGTATGTCTTCAGGTAATACCGGACACTTCCAGGCACAATTGACTGTATCAGATGATAGTGTTTCTGATGTTATGGAGCCAAATAAAGCTCCTCAAGATAGCTACAGTATGATGAATATTCGTGCAGGTGTAAGTAATGATGCGTGGTTGGCTGAACTTTACATCGATAACGTCACGGACGAGAGAGCTGAAATCGCTAATACCTTTGTTTTTGATAGACAAAGAGTTGGTATCGTAAGACCAACAACTGTTGGTTTAAGATTTAAGCGATTTTTTAACTAAGCTATATTAAGAATTAAAAAGGGAGCTTTAGCTCCCTTTTTAGTTTTATAAATCTTTATTAATATTTTTGTTAAAATTTCTTCTGATGAAAGAAAATAATTTAAATTCCAATGATGCTTCATTATCAGTTGATTTAAGTGAGGCAACACAAGCAGTAAAGGAAAACAGATTTGAGGATGCGCTAAATCTTTTTGAAATTATTTTAAGAGACAATCCCGACAATATTGATAGTCTTTATCTTGCTTCCGTATCATCTAGATATTTAAAAAAATTTGATGAATCAAAAAAATATATCGAACGCTTGCTATTAAATGCACCAGATATGGGACGTGCTTATCAGGAGTTGGGTCATATCAATAGAGATATGGGTGATGAAGAAAAAGCGGTAATTAATTACAGACAAGCATGCGAATTAAATCCAGCTCTGCTTGCTTCATGGAAATTACTTTATACATACTTTATTAGAAACAAGAATCAGCCTGCAGCTGATCATGCTCGTCAGCAGATTGTTAAGCTTGAATCACTTCCACCATCTTTACTTTACATTGACCAAATTCTTAATGAGGGTAGGTTGGGTTTAGCTGAAACAAAATGTAGAGCTTTTTTAAAGAAAAATCCTACTCATACCTATGCAATGTCTCTATTGTCAGAAATAGCAAATAGAATGGGTTACTTTGATGATGCTGAGTTCTTGCTTGAAAAAGCAGTAGAGTTTGAGCCAAACGATGGCGATTTAAGAATGAAATATGCAATGGTTTTGAGAAAAAAACAAAAGTTCACTAAAACCATGGAACAAGTCAATATTTTATGCGAACAATTTCCTGAAAACATGAATTATCAAGCTCAAAAGGCAAGTGAAATCATGCAAAATGGAGATCATGCACAAGCTGTAAAGTTATTTGATTATATTTTGGAGAAAAATCCATATAATTTCAGCACTCATACGTCTAAAGGTCATGCACAAAAAACTCTTGGCAAGACCGACCAAGCTATAAATAGCTATCAGTCAGCATATAGGATTAAACCTGATCATGGTGAAGCATTTTTTTCACTCGCAAATCTCAAAACTTATTCATTTAGTGAAGATGAAATTGAAGCTATGCGAAATCAAGTAAAAAGAGTAGATCTTTCATTGAGGGACAAAGCTTATTTTCACTTTGCTCTCGCACAAGCCTGCGAATCGATAAATGATTTTAATGAAGCGTTTTTTCATCTTGAAAAGGGTAATAAAATAAAGAATGATCAGAGTCGATATTCTATTGAAAGAATGGATGCAGAACTTCAAGCCCAGATAGACATATGTGACGAGGCTTTTTTTGATCGCCTTGGGCCTGGAGGCTTCGAAACTAAAGATCCTATTTTCATATTGGGTTTACCAAGAGCTGGCTCAACACTCATTGAACAAATTTTGGCTTCACATTCAATGATTGATGGAACGCTTGAACTTCCAAATATTTTATCAATTGCTCAAAGTTTAAGAGGAGATGATATTTATGGAAAATTAGGAAATTATCCAAAAAGCATGGCCTCATTGTCTCAAGATGAAAGAAAGTCTTTAGGAAAAAAATTTATTGATGAAACTAGAATGCACAGAAAAGATGCGCCAATGTTTACTGATAAAATGCCGAATAACTTTAGACATATTGGTTTAATACATTTGATTATGCCAAATGCAAAAATTATAGATGCAAGAAGATATCCCCTGGATTGTTGCTTTAGTATGTTTAAGCAATTATTTGCACAAGGTCAAGAATTTACTTACGGTCTTGCTGAAGCAGGAAGTTACTATACAAGTTATGTAAAGCTGATGAACCACTGGGATAAAGTTTTGCCAAATAAAATTTTAAGAGTAAATAATGAGGACGTCATTGAGGATCTCGAAGGGCAGGTCAAGAGAATGCTCGAGTTTATTGGACTCCCATTTGAAGAGCAATGTATTTCATTTTACGAAACTGACAGATCGGTCAGAACTGCAAGCTCTGAACAGGTGAGACAGCCTATTAATAAATCTGGTATGGGACGATGGAAGCCATATGCAAAAAATTTAAAACCTCTTTTGAATGCTCTTGATAATGAACTCTTATCAAAAGAAGATATCTCTCTAATAAACTAAATTATTAAAAATTTTCACTATTTGATTCCAAATCAAATCCCATTTTTAATAACTTAGCATCAGACCAGGCTGGACCAATGATTGAAATCCCAACTGGCAAGCCATCAATTGAAGCTAAAGGAATGGTTAAATGAGGATATCCAGCTATAGCAGCATAAGCACCATTGCCAAAACTCATTTGATTTGACATGGCAGCTCCGTCTCCACCTTCAATATCAATTTCCCATGCTGGATTTCTTGTTAAGCCAATTAATCCATCGAGATTATTTTCTCTTAGTAAATTATCAATTTCATCTCTTACCGAAAAAACCATTTGTAGTGCTTGTTTGTATTTATCGGTATTACCCTTCGTTTCAATGCTTTTATAAAAAATTTCTTGTTCAAAATAGGGCATCATTTCTCTAGAATTAGCATTATTAAAATCAATTAAAGACTGCAATGTTTTAATAGAGCTTGTTGATTTTGATAAATAATTTTCTAAACCAATTCTAAATTCATATAACAATAAAAAATATTCATCTTCATTTGGATAAATTCTAGGATCATCTATCTCTACAATAGTGCCGCCAAGTTTTTCTACTAAATTAGTTATTCGTTTCAAAATTTTACTTGCAGCATTGTATTCTTCGCCTGATTTTAATAATCCCAACCTCTTTCCAGCAATATTATTATTTTCTAACTCGCTTGTGAAATCATAACTAAAATGCTTAGGTATAAATAAAGTTGCTGTATCTTCAATATCTGGACCCGCAATAGCCTCCAAGACTTCAGCAACCAACTTAACCGATTTCCCCATGGGGCCTGCTGTATCCTGAGTAGATGATATTGGAATTATTCCATGTCTGCTTACTAAACCAACAGTGGGTTTGAATCCAACTATTCCATTCACTGAGGCTGGACAAGATATTGAACCATTTGTTTCTGTCCCTATTGCTACATCAACCATGCCTGATGCAACAGCAACGGCTGAACCAGAGCTTGATCCACAAGGGTTAAGATTTTTTCCAAAAGGATTTAAGGTTTGGCCACCATAACTAGACCAACCACTAATGGATTTTTCCGATCTAAAGTTAGCCCATTCACTCAAATTAGTTTTCCCACTAATATGAAAACCATTTTGTTTGAGTTTTTTAACTATAAATGCATCATTTTTTGGAATATTGTCCAGAATTGCAAGAGATCCAGCCGTCGTGGGATAACCAGCAAGATCAATATTATCTTTAATAGCAATGTTAACTAAACTTTTATCAGAGAAATTTTCTATGGATACGATATAAGCATTAAATGGATCTTCAACTGCTTCTAGAAAGCCATGAGTAAAGGTTAAAAAAAATATGGTTAGAAAAAGCTGTTTATTTCTCATTATCTAATCTTATCTCGGTTTCATATATCAATAAATGCAGAATTGAAAAATGATTGAAAAACTGAAAATTCTTTAATATTCGCTAAAATTGTTAAATTAGTGTATAAAATGCATACATTTATATAATTTTTTTTATCTTAGGGGAAAAATATGTTAAATAAAGCTATTTGGGTAGCTACAAGACTATCCTTAACAACAATTATCGCAGTAAGCTCTATGTTTGCTGTAGATTCATTTGCACAAGACAGCGAATTTGTAGAAGAAGTTGTCAGCATTGGTACTCGTGGTAAGCCAAGATCAGTTTCTAGCTCTCCCGTTCCTGTAGATGTTCTCAGCTCTGAGGATATTAGTAAGACAGGTACTGATGACCTTCTCATGCAGCTCCAAGGCAGCATTCCTTCACTGAATGTTCACTTGCAGCCAATCAGTGATGCTGCGAGTATGATTCGTCCGGCAAATTTAAGAGGTTTGTCAGCTGACGCTACATTGATCTTTACAAATGGTAAGAGAAGACATCACGCTTCCGTTATTGCCTTCCAAGGTGGCGGAGTAAATGATGGATCTCAAGGTGCAGATATATCTGTAATACCAGCTATTGCTCTTAAAAGGGTTGAAGTATTAAGAGATGGTGCATCAGCACAGTATGGTTCAGATGCTATCGCAGGTGTAATTAACTTTGTTCTTGACGACATTTCTGAAGGTGGAACCTTATCATACAAGATGGGTGAATATACTGAAGGTGATGGCAACACTACTACTATTGCAGGAAAGTATGGCATGCCACTTGGTCAAGACGGTTTTGTCACAACGAGTTTTCAGATCAGACAAGCGGATGATACTTCAAGAAGTGAACAAAGACCTGATTGTGCATCATTAGTAGCAGGTGGAAACACTGCTGTTGCAAATCCTTGTCAAATATGGGGTGCTCCTAAAGTTGATGATGATGTGACCTTCTTTATGAATACTGGAGTTACTAACAGCGATGGCTCAGAGTCATACATGTTCGGTAACTACTCAGAAAGAGACGTGGATGGAGGATTTTATTATCGTAATCCAGACGGAAGAGATGGCGTATTCACAATTGGTCCTTTCAGAGCTGTTGGTAATATTGATGGCACTTGTGCATATGGAACAGGTGCTTCAGGTCAAGTTGACCCATCTGACTATGCTTTGAGAGACGCTATTATGGCAGATCCAAGCTGTTTCTTAATGAATGAAATTGCTCCTGGTGGATATACTCCAAGATTCTTAGGAAATATTACAGATACTTCATTAACTATTGGTAGAAGAGGAGATATTACTGAAGGGTTTTTGGCAGGCCATACGTATGATTTAAGTGGATCAGTTGGAAGAAATGAAGCTGACTTTGGTTTAAATAACACCGTTAATCCATCTATGGGTCCTGATACACCTCGTAATTTTTATACTGGTTCATACATAGAATTAGAAAAAGTTTTTAACTTTGATTTAACAAGACAAGTTGACTCTATGACAGTTGCTTATGGTGCTGAGTGGAGAGAGGAAACATTTGAAGTTATCTCAGGTGAGGAAGCTTCTTGGAAAGCAGGAAAATATGCGCTTCAAGGATTCAATGTTGGTTCCCATGGGTTTGCAGGATTTTCTCCAGATTCTCAAGGTGCTTTCACAAGAAGAAGTTATGGTTTGTATGTTGATTTAGAAAATCAAGTAAGCGATGCGTTCCTTCTTGGTGGTTCTTTCAGATATGAGGACTACACATCATTTGGCGACACCAATGACTTTAAACTTAATGCAAGATATCAAGTTTCTGATAACTTTGCATGGCGTGCTTCAACCAGTACTGGTTTCAGAGCTCCAACTCAAGGACAGGTTAACGTTGTAAATACTCAAACTACACTTGTTGATGGTCAATTAACTCAAGCTCAAACACTTCCTGGCTTTAAGCTTGGTGCAGGACAGTTAAAGCCTGAGGAAGCAACCAATACGTCTTTTGGTATTGTCTACAATGCCGGAGAATTATCGATAACAGCTGATTACTTTGTTATTGAATTAGAGGATAGGGTTGCTCTTACAAGTAATGCAGCCCCAACTGCAGCTCAGGTTACAGCCATGGGCGCAGCAGGTATTCCTAATCCAGAATTGATTGGTCAGGTAAATTACTTCACAAATGACTTTGATACAGAAACAACTGGTTTTGATTTAGTGGCAACTTACAGCACAGTCTTACTAGGAGCTGAAGCTGACATTAGTGCAGCATGGAATCACACTGAAACTGAGGTCACAAACTCAGGTGCTGTAACGGGTGCTTCAAAAGTTAAAAGGTTGGAGGAAGGTCTTCCTGAGGACAGAATGACAATAACCGTTGCTCAAACTTGGAGTGATAGAGTTAGCTCTTTCGTGCGTGCTAATTATTATGGTGAGTATTATGCTGTTCATGCAGACTGGTTCGGAACTGATTCAGATGCTGAGTGGACAGTGGACGCATCAGTAAGTGTTGATCTATCTGATAATTTCTATATTTCAGCTGGTGTTCAAAACTTATTTGATACAGAAGCTTTAAAAATTGATGGTTCATCAGGAGCCGCTGGTGAAGGCGTTCCTGGTAATGTGCTTGGAGCAATCTATTATGAAACTTCTCCATACGGCATCGAAGGAGCCTTCTGGTATGTCAAAGCTGGATATAATTTCTAAGATAAAGTCTTGAAAGTAAAAAGGGTGCTTTTGCACCCTTTTTTTGGCTTGTTAGTTTTTAGATATTAAAGAGATGCAATAAAGTCCTGCTGATACAGCAGGCCCTATTCCAAAGGCAAAAATTAAAGTTGCAAGCCCTATGGTGCCACCTAATTTCCAACCAATTGAAATTATGGTTAATTCTATGATGGCTCTTACCCAAGCAATAGGCAAGCCTGAGACTCTCTGAAAACCAGTCATTAATCCATCTCTAGGTCCAGGCCCTAAATTTGCAATAAGATAAATTCCACTTGCAAAGCCAACTAACAGAGTTCCAAATATAGCTTGTAATAGCTTCATTAAAAAATCTTCCGGATGAGGCAGATATGGCAAAGACCACTCAATTACTGTTGCAATAATAATTACATTTAGAATCGTCCCAATACCAGGCACTTGTTTTAGTGGAATCCATAAAATTAATACACATAAACTTATTAAGAAGGTTAGTTTTCCTATGCTTAAACCAAAAGTTTTAGACAAACCCTCTGCTAAAACTGTCCATGGGCTCATACCAGCATTTGCTGTAATAATTATTGATTCACCTAATCCGAATAATCCCAATCCTAGGCAAAGCATCAGCAAGGTAAAAGGTTTAGGTGAATAATTAAGGGGTTTGTCAGAACTCCAGTTTGTCTTTGGAACAGATTTAACTAAAAAAATTTTCATTATCACTCTAGTGTAAGTGAAGAAATAACTAATTACTTTTCATTTTTAAAATTAGATAAGTATCATATTAATTGAAAAATAATTTATTTATGAAAAACTCTGACATATCAAGAATAATCGAGATGGCATGGGAGGACAGAACTCCTTTTGATGCTATTGAAGCTCAATTTGGCATGAAGGAGCAAGCAGTCAAGGAATTAATGAGGTCTAATTTAAAGCGTTCTGCTTATAAAAATTGGAGAAAAAGAGTCTCTGGTAGAGTTACCAAACATATTGCAAAAAGAGGTTTCGATGTCGGTCGTCACAAATCTTATGATCAAAATAAAATTAAGTAACATATACAGTTCATATAGAAAGATTCTGTATTGATACATTCATAAAACTTTTACATTTTCTTAAATTGAAGTTAGTATAATTTTTTACAATTATTTCAAAATATACTATGAAACATATACTTTTATCTCTTATTTTTCTATCAATAATATCTCTGGAAGCAGGCCATCATGAAAAAATGATGGATGTAAAAGATGTTGTAAAGAAAGCATATGCAACTTTTGCTTCGGGCGATATGGAGGGCTGGAGCGCTCTCCATGCTGATGATCTTACTTTTACAATATTTGGCAACATTCCGACTACTGGACGACATGTTAGCCCTCAGGCAGTAATAAAAAATGTTTTTGAGCCTATTGCAGTTCATTGGCCAAATTTCAACATTGAACACAAGGCAATTTACTCTGATGGAAACATGGTTTTTGTTCACTCAGATATGACCGCAGATGGTCTAAGCACTGAAACCTTACATATGTTTAGAGTCGAGGATGGAATCATTCAAAGTTTTACCGCCTTTGATGACACTGGATCAATGGCTGCAGCTGTTGTGAGGTAGCTTAACTACGCCTACTGTGTGATATGAGACTGACAAACTTATTTACAATTTCTTGCTTTGTTTTATTTTGGTTAAGTGGGTGTCAGGTGAAGGAGATAAGTCCTTATGCTCAAGCAAAAAATCCATACTCTCATCTTGGAGTGGAAGGTTACTCAGGCGTTGCATTAACATCTTGCTTAGCAGTGTCAGGTCCACCCTCAGGCAGACCTATAAGGGCTAGAAAATTAAAAAATGGAAATGTTGTTGAAGCTGGAGCGCCAGTTTCACAGCCTGATTATTTTGACTGTGTTGATCAAGAGCTACACAAATTAGGCAGGGATAAGCATGAAAATGATTCTGATTGAAATCTTTATCTTCAATCTAATTTAAGGCTTTTTTTACAGCATCAAGCAAATCTTCAGTGTTTTCTAATCCAGCTGATATCCTAATAAGATTTTTTTTAATACCAATTTCTTTTTTTTGGGCAGCACTCAGCGCCGCATGAGTCATAGTGTATGGGTGGCCAACCAAGCTCTCAAACCCTCCAAGCGATCCTGCAAGTGAGAGAATTTTTAGGCTATCAACAAATTTTTTGACTTCTGACAAACCATTCTTTATTTCAAAGCTAAGCATTCCTCCAAAACCGTTTTGTTGCTTTCTTGCAATATCATGAGATGGATGATGTTTTAGTCCAGGATAATAGACATGAGATATTTTTGGATGATTTGATAAAAGTTCCACCAATGCGGCAGCATTTTGCTCATGCTGTTTCATCCTTAGACTCAATGTTCTGAGACCTCTTAAGGTTAAGTAGCTATCAAATGGAGATCCTGTTATGCCAATATTATTTGCCCAAAACTTTAATTTAGACAAAATTTCGTCATTGTTTGTAATTACAGCACCTCCAACAACATCTGAGTGACCGTTAATGTACTTTGTTGTTGAGTGCATCACAATATCTGCTCCTAACTTTAATGGATTTTGAAGAAAGGGTGATAAAAAAGTATTATCCACCGCCACTAATGCATTATTTCTTTTTGCGCGTTTTGCTATTTTCTCTATATCTACAGCCTGTAATAAGGGATTGGATGGAGACTCAATCCATATTAAATTTGGCCTAATCTCATCAATAGATTTCTCTATAAACGTTTTGCTTCCCTGATCAACAAAATAAACCTCAAGAATTCCTTTATCTGCCAAAGATGAAAACAACCTAAAAGTTCCACCATAACAATCATGGGGAAGAATTACTTTATTTTTTAGCTCTAAAATATTTGCTACTAAATTAATGGCAGCCATCCCTGAGCTTAATATTTCTCCTCCTAAACCTTCCTCAAGTTCTGATAATGCCTTTATCAAGTGATCTCGGGTTGGATTTCCTTGTCTTGTATACTCATAGGTTGGCTCTTTGCCTAGCTCCTCATACTCAAAATTAGTTCCAAGATAAAGCGGGGGGATAAGTGCTCCATATTGTTTGTCTATTCCTATGCCAGCTTTTGAAGCCATTGTTTCTTTATTCAATTTTTTATTCATCTCTTTATTGAATCATTATTCGAGAGCCCATGAAAGTAAATTGTGTTATGGTTTTTCAATGCCTTTAGTAAATCCAATTGATATCAAAGATGAAAAAGTTAAAAAGCTCGTTAACTTCTTTAATGAGACATTAGGTTTTTGTCCTAATTCAGTTCTCACAATGCAGAGAAGACCAGCAATCGCAAAAGCGTTTATTGAATTAAATATGGCTGTAATGGAAAATCATGGTGACTTGACCTCAGAATTTAAGAGACTCATAGCATTTGTTAGTAGCAATACAGCTGGCTGTAGATATTGTCAGGCTCATACCATCAGAGCAGCAGATCGATATGGTGCAAGCAAAGAAAGGTTAGAAAAAGTTTGGGATTTCGAAAATCAGGAATGTTTTAGCGAGAAAGAAAGGTCAGCATTGAGGTTTGCCCAACAGGCAAGCATGATCCCTGTCAATGTCAGTGAATTAACTGAAAAAGAATTACAATTTCATTGGTGCGATGATGATATTGTAGAGATAATGGGTGTTATTGCACTGTTTGGTTATTTAAATCGATGGAATGATGTAATGGCAACTTCGATTGAGTATGAAGCAGAGGCTTCAGGAAATAACTTATTGAAGGGCATCTCTTGGAACGTTGGTAAGCATACTTAACTGGATAATAATTAATTGCATAATTTTATATTTATTTTTTTTGTTTTAATTATTCTGTTTATTGGAAATGCTGCCCTTTCTATATTTCTTGGAATTTTCTTTACGTATTATTTCAACATACCAAAGACTTTTTACACTAGACAATTAAGCACCATACCTTTGCAGATTGGTATCGTAATATTGGGCGCAACTATAAGTGTGCCTTATGCTCTAGATGTTAGTTCTGAATATTTGCCTTGGATTTCACTATTTGTAGTGGCTTCTTTTTTTTTAGGATTATTGCTTGGAAGAATTCTCGGCATTCATCAACGTTTAGCATTTTTACTTTCATCAGGTGCAGCAATCTGTGGTGGCACGGCTATGGCAGCAGTAGCTCCAATTATTAAAGCTAAACCTCAAGAACTTTTAATAGCTATGACTATAGTTTTTTTATTGAATGCCATTGCTATTATTTTATTTCCAATTGCTGGGAATTATCTAGAGATGACTAATTTTGAATTTGGAGCTTGGTCTGCTCTAGCCATTCATGATACAAGCTCGGTAATTGGTTCTGCATTGACATATAGTAATGAGTCAGCACAAGTCGCAGCCACTTTAAAGTTAGGAAGAACAATATGGATAATACCGTTAATATTAGTTGCAAATTGGATTTTTAATAAACAAACTAAAGCAACCAAGTTTCCAAGGTTCATTTTATTTTTTATAGTCGCAATTATTATTAATACAATCTTTGAATTTAATGATGAGATTGTTAGTTTATTGCAAATACTCAGCCAAGTTTTTCTTCTATTTGGTTTATTTTGCATTGGAAGTCAATTTGATTCTAATGAGATCAAATCAATAAGCAGCAAACCGCTAATGATGGCTTTAATTATATGGGCAGGAGTTATCCCCTCTGCATACTTTCTTGTCAAATATTTTTAAGTTAATTTAAGTTAAGATAAAATCTAGAGTTAAACTTTTATGAGAGATAAATGAAAAATTTTGAGGACAAAGTAGCAGTAATAACTGGTGCTGGAAGCGGTATCGGTAGGGGTATAGCAGAGCTATCAGCAAATAAAAAGATGCGTCTTGTTCTAGCAGATGTAGATCAAGCAGGCCTAAATGAAACTCTTGAATTAGTTAAAAGTAAGGGAGTTGAGGCAATAGCCAGAGTTACTGACGTGAGCAACTTAAATGAGGTTGAAAATCTTGCAAGCCAAACCTTTGAAACTTTCCAGCATTGTCATCTTCTTTTTAATAATGCAGGCGTTTTAGGGCCTGCGCCTCTAGGTAAAGTCAATAGGGAGATGTATGACTGGCTAATTAATATAAATCTCGGTGGTTGTTTTAATGGAGTTCATGCTTTTTTATCTCAAATGCAATCCTCAGGAGAGGAATCACACATTATTGCAACGTGTTCTACTTCAGGATTTATTGCGTATCCTATGTTAGGACTTTATTCTGCCTCTAAATTTGGAATAAGAGGTCTAATGACATCCTTGAGAGCAGAGTTAACTGGTTCAAATGTTGGTGTTAGTATTGTATGTCCTGGTGAGGTAACAACAAACATTGTAAATAGCACTTTTGGGAGTTCTAATAAAAAAGATATTGAGAAAAAAGCTGAAGAAAAAAAAGTTGATCCAAAAGCTATGCTTGAGGTTGCAGCTGAGGACGCACAAAATACTTATCCAATATCTCCCTTAGAGGCAGCAGAAGCCATATTCACAGGTATTGAAAATAAAGATTTTTATATATTTACCCATAAAGGTTATAAGCGTCAGTTAGAAGAAATTTCTTCTGAATACCTTAAGGCCTTTGACCAAGCCATGTTTCAATAAAAAATAATATGCTGAATAAAATATTATTATCCCTAGCATTGGTTAGCTTAATAGTCGCCGTAATTTATGCTCCCAAGCTAATAAGGGTATACAAAATGATTAATTTATATGAGAAAGAAAAAATTGCTTTCAACTTTATTAATATGGATAAAGTTTTTCAAATTGGACCAATTATCCCTGCATCCAGCGAACCATTTGTTTTTAATGCAAAAGATTTTGAATTACCCCAAAGTTATTTTTTTGAAGGTCAAGATCGAAATTTAATAGATGCTTTAGATTATTACGAAACAGATGGCTTAATTGTTTTAAACAATGATACGGTTTTGTATGAAAATTATTGGCACAATAATGATCAATCATCTAGGCATATTTCATGGTCTGTAGCTAAATCCTTCCTTTCTGCTTTAATTGGAATAGCCGTTGAAAGAGGGCAAATTGAAAGCATCAATGATCCAATTACTAAGTATCTTAAAGATTTTAAAAATACTGGTTACAACGGTGTCTCTATCAAAAATTTATTACAAATGTCGTCAGGAATAAAGTTCAATGAAGATTATGCTGACTATAACTCAGATATTAATAGATTTGGACGAACGATTTCCTTTGGAACTTCAATGAGGGAGTTTGCTAAATCTTTAGAAAATGAAAAACCTCAAGGGACATACAATCACTATGTAAGTATCGATACTCAAATGCTTGCAATGCTTTTGGAGGAAGTTACAGGTAAAACAATTACAGATAATCTCAAAGATGATATTTGGCACAAAATTGGCATGGAGCATGATGCTTATTACATGATTGACGATACTGGAATGGAGGTAGCCTTAGGAGGTTTAAATGCTTCATTGAGAGATTATGCCAAGTTCGGACTGCTTTATTTAAATAGAGGTTTTTGGCAAGGAGAATCAATTGTTCCAGCTAAATGGGTTGATGCATCCCATAAAATTGTCGAAGATCATCTTCAGCCAGGAGAAAATACTAATTCATCGAGCACATGGGGCTATGGTTATCAGTGGTGGATCCCTGGTTTTCCAGACCATGAGTATATGGCATCAGGTATATATAATCAGCATGTTTTTATTGATCCAATAAACAATGTTGTCATAGCTAAAACTTCATCAAATTATAAGTTTCCCCTAGAAAAAGATCGCTCTAAAGATGAACATGTTGCAATCTTCAGGGCAATTTCAAGCGCAATAGCTGAAAAAAAATAATTATGTATTCATTGAAAAAATTTATATTTTTTTGTGGACTCATTTTTTCTTTAAATACATTAGCTTGGTGGGAGACTGGCCATAAAATGGTTTGCGATAAATCGTATGAACTATTAACTCCCATAACCTCTAAAATTGTAAATTCATTAATAGAAGAAATTGGCTCTTTTGGCGAGGCATGTCTTTGGGCCGATTGGATAAAAGCAGAGGAAAGGAAAGAAACTAGATCTTGGCATTACATTAATCTGCCTGATTCAGAGCAGAATATTCATAAAGCAAAATGCCCAGAAAACGGTTGCCTGCTTTTTTCATTGCATGAACAAATAGCAATTTTAAAAGATCCATCCAACACAAGAAATAAAAGAAAAGAAGCACTTTGGTTTATTGGTCATTTTATTGGGGATATTCACCAACCTATGCATGTTGGTTATCCCCACGATCGAGGAGGTAATGACCACTTATTAGAATTTACCGATGGCCAACAGACCAATATGCACAGCTTATGGGATGGGCAAATAATCGAATATATGGAGTTAAAATATAGTAAGAAATATTTTTCAAAAAAAGTTGACCAGAAGATTAGTCAATTTCTTGATATTTCTCATTCATATGAAATTGAATCTTGGGCTCAGGAAAGCAGAAACCTTGCAATGCAAGAATCTGTTGGTTATAAGAATAATAATTTAAAAGTTGTTACTAATGAATATATGGAAAGTCACTTTGATATCATTCAAGAACGAATTGCATTAGGAGCAATTCGTCTCAGTCAACTCTTAAATACAATTCTTCAATAGGTAAATTAAGTTTCTAAATGCGTAAATTTCTAAAATATTTCAATACACCAAAGAAAACAAAATATATTTTATCTCTTGATGGGGGAGGCGTGAGAGCAATTGCAGGTGTTGTTTTTCTCAAGCAACTTGAAATCGAATCTGGAAAGAAAATTTTTGATTTATTTGATTTTTTTATCGGAACAAGCGCTGGAGGAATTAATGCACTTCATTTTGCCGGTCGAGGAGCTGACTGTTTTGAGCTGGAAGAATTTTGGTCAAATGAAAATTTAGCAAAAACAATGTCTAAATCATTTTGGGACAATGCGTCCTTCCTTCAAACAAAGCCTAAATATGATGGAAAGGGAAAGCGAGATGTTTTGTTAGAATATTTTAGAGATCAATCACTTGGTGAGGCTAAAAAATCTGTTGCAGTTCTTGCTTATGATGTTGAGAGTCGAAAACCCCGTCTATTAAGCTCTTATGATTCTCCTGGTATAAAAATTGTAAGTGCTGCGAGCGCGACCAGTGCCGCACCAATTTACTATTCAACTCAAGAAATTGATGATGGGACTTGGTTAATAGATGGAGGAATAGTTGCTAATAACCCATCATTACTGGGTTTTTCTGAGGCTAGGAAAATTTTTCCAGATCACGAGATAAAAGTTCTTAGTATCGGAACTGGAATTAATAGAAGAAAAATAAATGGCAGGAATTCTGCAAAGTGGGGAGCTTTGAGTTGGCTTAAGCATGATATTTTGGGGATTATGCTGGAGTCTAGTATGTTTGATGAAATTGCCAGTGATTTAATGGGCAAAAATTATCTTAGAGTTAATTCCTCTACTGGTTTGGTGAATAGAAGAATGGATGACACGTCAGAAGTAAATCTTGGGCGAATCAATTTAATGGGAATGGAATGGTGGTCTGATTTTGGTGAACAAACACTAGATTTTTTAAATATTTAATATATTGAGTTTTATTTCTAAAAATACGTTACACTGCTTTTTTAATTTTCATTCGAAAGGAATAATATGAATATTTATGTTGGAAACCTTCCATGGAGCATTGATGACGCAGCTCTTGAACAACTCTTTGCTGAGCACGGAACTATAACATCTGCCAAGGTTATAACTGATCGTCAAACTAATCGCTCTAGAGGATTTGGCTTTGTTGAAATGTCGGATGGCGGAGAAAATGCAATCCAGGCATTGAATGATGCTGAAGTTGAAGGCAGAAAACTTGTAGTTAATGAGTCTCGCCCAAGAGATTAATTTATGAATTTCCTTGGGTTGATTGGACTTTTTGGTCTTATCGGCTTAACAGGTCTCCTTAATAAAGTTCATCCCAGTCAACCCGGCAGTTCAATGAGATTGTTGGGGCTGCTTGGCTTTGTAGGTTTGCTGGGATTTTGGGTCCCTTCCTATGGAGCATGTGGCGCTTTTGGAGCCTTCGGGGTATGGAATCATCAAAATAAAACAATATCTCGCCTAGCGCATTTTGGTTGGCTTGGAACGATCGGTTTCTTGCAAACTCTTAGCTTTTATCTTTTGTAGCTAGAATCAACAACCCTGCACCTATTGCCAAGTTTTTTACAAAATTTTGTATTTCATGCGCTTGCGTTGGATCTCCTGCAAGAGTCCAAAAATTATGAATAAAGATATTTATAATGATTGTTAATCCAAAAAGTATAAGTGAAGCTGTTCTTAAATTTCTGCCAAGTATTAAGAGCAGTCCTCCAAAAATTTGAATTGCTATAGTTGCAGGCAAGAGCACTGAGCTGAATGGAACTCCTTTTATTTTCATTAATGCTAGAGTCGCTGAATAACTGAATATCTTGCTTAATCCCGGGCCAATAAAATATAAGCCCAATAAAGATCTTCCAACAATAAAAGAGAAACTATCAATTTTATTTAACCATTTCATTTGATGCCCTATT
>TARA_B100001121_G_scaffold304720_1_pt1 | contig 16705 bp, 20 predicted proteins | sample TARA_B100001121 | Tara Oceans TARA_B100001121 (sample SAMEA2622817) | marine metagenome | biome: marine biome (ENVO:00000447); feature: surface water layer (ENVO:00002042); material: "saline water (ENVO:00002010), including plankton (ENVO:xxxxxxxx)" | depth 5 m
ACAAAATTTTGAATTGCTTCATAGTCTTCGGAGTCTGCAACAAAAATATCACAATCCAAATTGAGTTCCTTTTTTAAATCCTCTAACTTTTCTTTATTTCTTCCAGATATAGCCCAATTTAAATCCGGATAGTTAGATTGAAAGTATTCCGCACACAATCTTCCAGTAAAGCCTGTGGCGCCATATAAAATTATTTGGTATTTCTTGTCCATTAATCAATTATATATTTTATTAATTTACTAAGTAAATTTTATAAGTTTAAAATCTAATCTAGCGAGTCTAACCATCTTAAAATATTATCTAAAACTAATTTTGCATTTCCTATAAAGAAAAAAAGGGGGCATAACCCCCTTTTTTTTAATTTGTAAAATAGGTTTGTTCACACACTTCGAAAGTATCAGTAGTTATGACTCCTCCAATGGCCTGAAGATTAAGCCACTCATCCTGCCATGAAGCATTTCCAGCAAAGTATTCGTCGAAAAGTTTTCCCATCAAAGTAGCGTCTGGAGTAATACTTCTTACCATTAATGTTTGAGTTTCGTGAGAACCTCCGCCAATTGGCACGAAAACTCCATTAAAAAATTCTTTATGACCTGCATCAATAATTGCTGCTTCAAGAGCAGTCAATGCTTCAACAAAATCTTGAAGTTTATCGGAAGGTACAATTACTCTTTGACTTCTCTCATAACCAGGATCCAATCTAAATGGTTTTAAAGGTTTCCAAGTGACTCCATACTTGGCATCTCTCAATCGAGCAAAAGAAGGTGAGGCTTTTTGAGGATCATATTTTAGAGATCCTTCTAGAGCAGCTTGTACGCTAGAAAATGCGCTCCAAACTAACATTTGGCCATCATATTCATTACCTGATCTAGTTATACAAACGCCAGCATCAGTTGCTCCAGTAGCTTTAAATGCTGATGAATTAGATCTTAAAGTCTCCACATATCTATCGACATCTGTAGCTGAAAGCATCAATGTTGTAAAAGCTCCATCTGTTGTTCCGCCGTTCTTAGCTTCTGCCAAAATAACAAAAGAACTAAGAAAAGATAGTATTAAAAATATTTTTTTCATTTTTTCTCCTAAAAATTTTTATTATCTAATCAAACCATAAAAGAAAAATAAAATCACTAGAAAATGGTCGGGGTGGCGGGATTTGAACCCACGACCACTTGACCCCCAGTCAAGTGCGCTACCAGGCTGCGCTACACCCCGTTAAGTTTTTAGTACCTTTAAAACTTCTTTGAGAGACTCTATTATTTCTATATCAAGTTCCATAGAAAGTTCGCCTTCTTCTAAAACTTTCTTAATAGCTTTTACGTTTAAGCCTTTTTCATTAAGTTTTTTAATTTTAATAAATGTAATAAGATCTTCTTTTTGGAACATTCTTCTGTTTGATACTCTCTTAACGGAAAAATGGTTCTTAAATGCTTTTTCCCAATATCTCAAAACATGATCTTTAACAGATAAAAAATCACTAGTCTCTCCCATGGTAAAGTATTTTTGATCAGGTATTCTTGAGAGATCTATTTCCAACTTATAAAGACTCCCTGAATTTTTTTGATGCTTTGAAGGAGACAACATTTCTGTCTGAAATTTTATAGGGCTCACCAGTTTTAGGGTTTCTACCCGGCCTGCTTTTTTTATGCTTCACAATGAAATTACCTAGCTTTGGTATTTTGATTTCTTCTCCCTCTTCTAATCCTTTGCTTATTTCTTCAAAGTACGCGTTCACAATTATCAAACAATCTTTTTTCGGCAGACCTATTTGCTCTCTTAATAAATTCACAATCTTTGCCTTTGTTAAAGTCATTTATCTTAAAATAGCATTTAGTTTATTTTGCATACCAGAGATAATATGCTTTACTTCATCATTGATCTCATCTTCGGATAAAGTTTTTTTACTCGAACCCCATAACACTCTGAAAGCAATACTTTTTTTACCTTTAGGAATATTTTTTCCTGCATAAATATCAAAAATTTTTGAACTTAGTAAGAATGCTTTAGATGACTCTCTAATGCAATCATCTATTTGTTCAAAAGAAATATTTTTATCTACCTCAAAAGAAAAATCTCTCTGAGATGTCGGATAAATTGAAGGTGTTTTTAACTTTGCCAAATCATTTCTTGGAAGTAAATCAATTTTGACTTCAAAATAATGAAATGGTTTTTTGAGATCTATTTTTTTTAGGAATTTTGGATGAATGCTTCCCAGAGACCCGATTAAATTATTCTTATAGTATATATCTGCTGATGCATATGGATGAAGCAAATCATTTTTTGTCTTTTTCCAAGATATTCTATCTATTCTTAATTCTTCAAAAGAGTTTTCTAGAATCCCTTTTAGATAAAAGAAATCATAGTTTTGGTTTGAATTCCAATTCTTAAATTTTTCGTCATCAAAAATTAATGCAGCAAAACTTAAGGTTTCAATAGGATTTTCTTTTGAAAAGGTTTTGCCGATTTCAAAAATCTTTAAGAAATTTTCTCCTCTATTAATATTAAATTCTAAATTAGTTGCTAAGCTTGGCAAAAGAGATGTTCTTAAGGTGCTCAATGAATTATTGAGAGGGTTCCTCAAGGAAATACTATTTTTTTCTAAGCCTAAATTTTCTAAGATTTTTTTATCTAAAAAAGAATAATTGATAACTTCATTAAAGCCTTTATTTTTCATAAAAATTTTAATTGTATTAATGAAGTCGTAATTAGATTTTTCAAAATGTTGAGATACTTGTTGAGCTTTAATTTGAGGCAAATTGTCGTAACCAACCATTCTTGCAACCTCTTCAATTAGATCTTCCTTGATAGATAAATCAAATCTATGGCTTGGCACTTCAAAAGTTAGATTAGATTTATTTTTTTTAATTAACTTTATTTCTAATCTATTGAGAATGGATATGATGTAGCTTGCACTTAGAGATGTTCCAAGTTTTTTATTAATATCATTTAGAGATAATTTTATCTTTTTGTTTATAGGAAAATACTTATTTTTTACTGTTTCAATCTCCGAAATATCCGCTTGATAGATATCCTGAATAATATTTATAGCGTCTTCTAGAGCCTCTTTTTGAATACTAAAGTCTACTCCTCTTTCAAATCTTTGAGAGGCATCAGTCTGGAAACCATATCTTCTAGCTCTACCTTTGATCACACTAGGATTAAAATAAGCTGACTCAATTAGAAAATTTTTTGTCTTACTAGAGACTGAGTGATCCAAGCTGCCTGAAATTCCAGCTAAAGCTATAGGTTCTTCATTATCTGCAATAACTAGACAATCCTTTGTAAGTTTAAGATTTTTTTCCCCTAGAATTTTTATTGATTCTTTTGGCTTGGCAAATCTAACTTCAACATCTCCGTTTATTTTTTCCAAATCAAAAACATGCATGGGTTGACCGCTTTCCAACATAACAAAGTTAACTATATCCACAAGGGGATGAATTGATTGGATACCAGCAGCTTTTAAAGTTTTCTTTATTTTTTCTGGAAACTTTTTTTTAGGATTTAAATTTGAAATAGAAACTGCGGAATAAGTTGAACATCCCTCTTTGGCTGAAAGTTTTATTTTTTTAATAAATTTACAATCGCCCTTAAAGGCCTCTCTTAATGGGTTAGAAAACTTTTTGTCCTTAAATGCACAGTAATCTCTCGCTAGACCTTTTACAGAAAAGCAATCGCCTCTATTTGGAGTTAAATCAAAATCGATAATTTTATCTCCTTGAAATGACTTTATTTCATCTACCTCTATTCCGATTAATGTTAAATCTTCACATAGTTCTTCAATTTTAGGCTTTGAATTTATCGCTTCTAATAGTCTCGAATATAGAACTTTCATAACTATTGGGAAAGAAATTTTATGTCGTTATTAAATAGAAAACGCATATCTTCTAGCTCATATAAAAGTTTGGCCATTCTTTCAATTCCCATTCCAAAAGCAAAACCTGAATATTTCTTTGAGTCTAATCCTGCCATATCAATTACATTAGGATGCACTAAGCCACAGCCCATAATTTCTAACCATTTTTTTGTGCTCTTATCCATGATGTCAACTTCTGCGGAAGGTTCGGTAAAAGGAAAATAAGAAGGTCTAAATCTAACCTTGGTATCCGAACCAAATAAATAATCAATGAAAGTCATAATTTCATCCTTAAGATGACCAAAATTAATATTTTCACTAATGACTAATCCTTCAATTTGATGAAACATTGGAGTATGAGTTTTATCCGCATCGCTTCGATAAACTTTTCCTGGACAGATAATTTTTAATGGCGCCCCTCTCTTTTCAATAGATCTTATTTGGACTGGAGAAGTATGAGTTCGTAATAAATTTTCATTTTCAAGATAAAAAGTATCATGCATGTCTCTTGCTGGATGATCTTTGGGTATATTTAAAGCATCAAAGTTATAATAATCACTTTCTATCTCTGGTCCATCCTCTATGAGATATCCTTGAGAGGAAAAGAAATCTGTAATTTTTATAGTAGTTATTGTTAAAGGATGAAGTTTTCCTTGCGATTTAAAGGTCCCAGGTAAAGTTATATCTATTCTGTCCTTTTCAAGAGATTCATTGATACTATTAATTTCAATTTTCTCTTGAGCTAAAGTTATTAACTCCTCACAGAGGTTTCTTAATTCTCCAATAGTCTTACCGAACCTTGGCCTATCTTTTGAAGGCAAGTTTTTTATACTTTTCGACAGTTCAGAAATCTGCCCTTTTTTACCAAGATACTTTATTTTGAGTTGGGTTAACTCATCTGCAGAGATTTCGTCTAGAAAATCTTTATTAAGATTTGCCTTTAAAGCATCTAAATCCATGCTTCATTATGCTGCATTTTCCTTTGCAAGAGATACTAAATTAGAGAAAGCTTCACTATCTTCAGCAGCAAGCTCTGCAAGAACACGCCTATCTAAATCTATATTCATTTTTTTTAAAGCAGACATAAACTTACTATATGTTAATCCGTTCTCTCTTACGGCCGCATTGATTCTAATAATCCACAAAGATCTAAAGTCTCTTTTCTTAACTCTTCTATCTCTGTATGCATATTGGCCTGCTCGAGTAACAGCCTGTTTTGCAACTTTGAAGGTCCTGCTCCGTGCACCTCTATAACCTTTTGCGAGTTTTAAAACTTTTTTATGTTTCCTTCGAGACTCAACTCCCCTTTTTACTCTTGCCATTATGATTTCTCCCTAAACATTCTTTTGACTAATTTCTCGTCACCGTCTGCAAGTGAAGTAGTACCTCTTAGTTGTCTTTTTGATTTTGTAGACATTTTAGTAAGTATATGTCTCTTATTGGCCTGCTTTCTTTTTAAGCCAGAGCCAGTTTTTTTAAATCTTTTGGCAGCGCCACTATGGACTTTGATCTTTGGCATGATTTTTATTTCCCTTTTAATGGCGATAATAACATAACAAGCTGTCTACCTTCGGGTAAAGGTGCTTGTTCTACAGAACCCAATCCATTTAGGTCTTCTTCGACTCTTTTTAGCAAATCTAGACCAATATTTTGGTGGGCCATTTCTCTGCCTCTGAATCTCATGGTGATTTTTGCTTTATCTCCTTCATCTAAAAATTTAATAATTTTTTTTAGTTTAATCTGGTAATCGTTTTCTTCTGTACCGGGTCTAAATTTTACTTCTTTTACTTGTGTTTTCTTTTGCTTCTTTTTTGAAGCCGATTTTTGTTTTTTCTTATCAAATAAATGTTTTCCATAGTTCATAAGTTTACAAACCGGCATGTCTTTATCGTCATTAAGTTGAACAAGATCTAAGCTTTCTTTTGACGCGATTTTTAAAGCGTCATCTAAGCTTTTTATACCTAATTGTTCTCCAGAATTTGAAATTAATCTTACCTTAGCGGCTTTAATAAACTTATTAATAGGTTGTTTATTTTCTTTTTTGTAGTTTCTTTTTGCTAAAGCCATAATCAGTTAGCTAAAAAAGAAGAAAATCTTTTATTTACCAATCAAACCTCCTTAGATTTAATTTTTTTGTTTAAAATCTTACTAAACTCTTCAACCGTCATCGAACTTAGATCCGAACCACTTCTGTCTCTAATTGCTAAAGTCGATGTTTCTATTTCCTTATCTCCTAAAACTATAATGAAAGGAACTTTTTGCATAGAGTGGTGGCGAATTTTATAAGCGATTTTCTCATTCCTCAAGTCTGAATTAACCCTAAATCCATTATTTTTAAGAATATCGGTGACTTCTTGGGTTTTTTTAGCATGTTTTTCAGAAATATTAATGGTTACAGCTTGTATTGGAGCTAACCACAAAGGAAAATCGCCAGCATATTGTTCAATAAGAATTCCTATAAATCTTTCGAAAGAACCTAAAAAAGCCCTATGTAACATTACTGGAACATGCCTTTCACCATCTGTTCCAATATAAGATGCATCCAATCTCTCTGGCATATTAAAATCTGCTTGTAATGTACCGCACTGCCACTCTCTGTTTAAGGAGTCGGTAAGTACAAAATCTATTTTTGGACCATAAAAAGCTCCATCTCCTTCTGCAATCTCATAAGATATGCCTTGCTTATTTATAGCAGCCTCTAGAGCCTTTTCAGCTTTATCCCAAATTTCATCAGCTCCTACTCTTTGCTCAGGTCTTGTAGACAGTTTTATATCCAGCTTGATGAACCCTAATTCCCTGTAGATTTCTGAAAGAATGTTTATAAAATGTCTAGCCTCTTCCTCAATTTGGTCTTCAGAACAAAAAATATGACCATCGTCTTGAGTCATTTGTCTTACTCTCATCAGGCCATGCAAAGTTCCTGAAGGCTCATACCTGTGACAAGAACCAAATTCTGAATATCTTATAGGTAAGTCTCTATAGGATTTCAAACCCTGGTTATAGACTTGGACATGACAAGGACAGCTCATTGGCTTCAAGGCATTTGTTCTTTTTTCGTTTGCGTGCTCCTCGTCAATTTCGGTTATATACATATTTTCTCTGTATTTATCCCAATGACCAGATTTTTCCCAAAGTTTTCTATCCACAACTTCAGGAGTTTTTATTTCTTCGTACCCTGAAATTCTTAGTTTCTCTCTTATGTAATCTTCTAATATTCTAAAAATAGTCCAGCCTTTCGGATGCCAAAAAACCATTCCCGGAGCTTCTTCCTGAAAATGAAATAAATCGTATTTTTGACCTAATTTTCTGTGATCTCTTTTAGAAGCTTCTTCCAAATTTAAAATATATTGCTTTAATTCTTTATCTGTATTCCAAGCAGTTCCATATATTCTTTGGAGCATTTTTCCTTTTGAGTCCCCTCGCCAATATGCTCCTGAAACATTTAACAATTTGAAGCTTTTTAAATGTCTCATTGAAGTGACATGAGGACCCTTGCACATATCAATGTATTCTTCGTGGTAATAAAGAGCAATAATCTCGTCTTTAGGAATATCATCAATGATTTTGAGTTTATATTCTTCTTTTCTCTCTTTAAAAACTTCTTTTGCTTCTTTTCTAGACACTATTTTTTTTATAACTTTGTATTCTTTTGAGGCAAGCTCTTTCATTCTTTTTTCTATGTTTTCTAAATCTTCTTCAGTTAATTTTTTTTCAAAATCAATATCGTAATAGAAACCTTCATCAATAACTGGACCAATAGCCATCTTTGCTTCAGGATAAATTTGTTTCAAAGCATGCCCGAATAAATGAGCACATGAATGCCTGATGATTTCTAAACCTTCCTTATCGGAATTTCTTATGATTTCTAAAGAACAATCGTTTTTCAGAAGATCTGAACCATCTTTTAATACTCCATCAACTTTTCCAGCAACAGTAGCTTTATATAGCCCCTTACCTATGTCAGCAGCAACTTCTTCAATTGAAACTGGATTATCAAAAGTTTTTTTAGTTTTATCTGGAAGTGTGATTGTGACCATATTTTTGACCTATACGAGGGGCCTATTATTAAATTATAAACAATATATCAAGGGGATAAAAGATGGCTGATCCACTCTTGATTGTCAGTAAGAGTGTATTTTAATCTCTCGTGGGTTCGGTTATCACGCTCTTGCCAAAACTCAACTGTATTAGGCACTACAATATATAAGCCACAATGACTCGGTCTTTTTATTGAGGACTCATCATTTTGCTCAAGGAAGTTATCTATTTGATTTGTTAAATCTTTGTAAGAAGAAATTGTTGAGCTTTGTTTAGAAATGATTGCAGACACTCTAGATTTTAGAGGTCTTGAATTAAAATAGTTATCAGAGTCATCCTCAGATGCTTTTTCTATAAATCCTTCTACTCTGATTTGTTTTTTTAATTCTCTCCACCAAAAATTGATTGCTACTTTAGGATTCAGCTCGATCTCTTTTCCTTTTCGGCTGTTGTAATTTGTATAAAACACTAACCCTTCGTCAGATATTTTTTTTAAAAGAACCATTCTTGAACTGGGCTGGTTCATCTGATCTACAGATGCAATGTTCATGGCATTCCAATCAACAAGATTTGCAGATTCTGCTTCTTCAAGAGTTTTTAATATCTCAATGAATGGTTCTTGAGAAACTTTACCTTTCTCAATCACTTATCTTTTTCTAACCCAATAATCCAAAGAAAGATAGTTACCTCCTCCATAAATAAGAGGTATGGCAAGAATTACAATATACGTAGCTGCCATTTCATATCCGCCTGCATCTGCATTCCAGCCATTCGGAAAATGAAAATAAGCCGCAACAAACATTGCAAAGATGATAGGAACGCTAGCCCATCTGGTAAATAAACCTAATAATAAAAGAATTGCTCCGCCAGCTTCTGCAAGTATTACAAGCCAAGCAAAGAAAGTTGGAAAGATAAAATTTAAATTGTCAGACCCTCCAGGGCCTAAGAATTCAGCAAATCTTGGATTTACACTTGGTATTCCTTCGTTCCAAGAAAGTTTATTAGATGAGGTGCCTGCTCCCCAAAAAATAAAAAAAAGATAAATTCTAATAACGAATAAAATTGCAAAATCCAGAAAACTAAGGCTTTTAAGAAAGTTATCAGTTTTAAAGAGAATGTTTTTCATTAAGTTCATAGGTCTAAATTATCATTTTTGATATCTTTTTTCTAACTCTTCGTAAGCTTCTTGTATTTCAATAAATTTTTCTTTTGCTTTTTCAATAAACTCTTCTGGAAGTCCCTTACCGATAAGAGTATCCGGGTGAAACTCTTTTCTTTTTTTTAAATAGGCTTTTTTTATTTCATTGAAGGAAGCATTTTCATTTACTCCTAAAGTCTCGAAGTAATCGTCTGTTTTATCTACAAATTTTTCATATAGAGACTTATAAACTTTTTCATCAAACCTGAAAATTCTTGGAATTTTTTTTAAAAGCTTATCCTCATTTGGATGAAGAATTCCATCTGCAAGAGCAAGTTCAAAAAGAATCTCATAAAAAACTAGTAATGAATTGGGGCTTGAAGATAGAACCTGATAAAGGTTAGATGCATAATCTTCAAAACTTACGTTATCATCTTTTGCTCTTTGAAATATATTAATTGCAAAATTTCTGTGTTCTCTGTTGAGATTTAACTTATTGGATATTATTTCTTCAATTTTTTTGATTTCACTTTCATCAACTCTGCCATCAGCTTTTGCAATTTTTGCAAGACACGCAAATAAAGCAGCAAAAAAAGCAACTTGTTGGTCGAAATTATTTGGTTTTCTTCTTTTAGATTTTGAAGAAATATTCGAGCCAATAACACTGCCTACTAATGCTCCGATTGGGCCTAAAACTACAAATCCAAGAAGACCGCCCGTTATTCCACCCCAAATACTCATAAATTAATGTTTATATTTACTCATTTTTTTGCTTCAATGTACTTTATAAATAGGGGGATAAACAAGTGTCAGAAAAAAGATTGCCTGCGGTAAGTTATTTAAAAATTCCAGATGATGGAGAGCCTTATCTTGAAGGTTATAAATGTGATAAATGTAGCGCAATTTTTCTGGGAGAAAGATCTGTTTGTTCTAAATGTTTTGCAAGAAATAATATGTCTTCAGTGAAGCTAGAGGAAACAGGAACTCTTCACTCTTTTTCAGTTGTTTATAGATCATTTCCAGGAATAGATGTTCCTTATGTATCTGCCATTGTAGATTTAGATGGTGGCGGAACTGTAAAAGGAAACCTTATTAACATTGAGCCAGACCCTGAAAAAATAGACTTTGGAATGAAAGTAAAACTAACTTACCAAGATGCTTTAGGAAGAAAGGACAAAGAAGGAAACTCTTACTTGAGTTATTTCTTCGAACCAGCATAAAATATACAAAAAGGAGAAATTATGAGTGATGTATACGTTTTAGGAGTTGATATGATTAAGTTTGGTAGATTTCCAGACAGAACGGTGCCAAATATTGGAGCCGAAGCAGCTTTAATGGCTTTAGATGATGCAGGCTTGACTATAAAAGATATGCAAGCTATGTATTGTGGAAATCTTGGCCAAGCTAACGCAATGGTTGGTCAAAGAATTCTGCAAGAGATTGGTCAAACAGGTATTCCTGTAGTTAATTGTGCAAATGCTTGTGCAACAGGAGCTACTGCTTTCAGAGAGGCATGGATGTCCATAAAAGCTGGGATGTATGACGTGGTGTTAGCTGTAGGAGTTGAACAAATGGGTAAAGGTCTTTTAGGTGGCGCCGGAGGCGGAGACGGAATTCCTAAAGAAGGTTTATTAGGATCTGGAACGATGCCATGTGTATTTGCTGAAGCAGGCATGGAACATTCTAAAGATCATGGAACAACTTTTGAGCAATTTGCAAAAATCTCAGTTAAAAATCATCACCATTCCACAATGAATCCTAAAGCGATGTATCAAATTGAAACTCCTTTAGATGTTGTCATGAATGCAGAAATGATTTCCTATCCGAATACAAAGTTAATGTGTTCTGTAAATGTTGATGGTTCTGCTGCAGCAGTTTTAGTTTCTGAAAAAAAAGCAAAAGAACTAGGTATGGAAAGAGCTGTAAAAGTAAGAGCTTCTGCAATGGCAAGTGATCCATATACAGATAGAGACCTTGTTATGCCTGATGTAAATGCATGTACTAGATTAGCTGCTGAACAAGCATATGAAATGGCTGGTGTAGGTCCTGAAGATATTAACTTAGTTGAACTTCATGATTGTTTCGCTACTGCTGAAATGTTGCACTATGAAAACCTAGGTCTTTGTAAAGATGGTGAGGCTGGAAAAATGATTGATGAAGGTCATGTTGAGTTGGGAGGAAAAGTTCCTGTTAATGTCTCAGGCGGTCTTTTATCAAAAGGACATCCTCTGGGAGCTACCGGAATTGCAAATATTTATGAGGTATGCACTCATTTAAGAGGTGAAGCTGGCGAGAGACAAGTTGAAGGTGCAAGACTTGGAATGACTCATGTTATCGGTCTTGGCACAGCTTGCGGAATACATATTTTAGAAAAAGTATAAGTGATTATTGGCGTAACTGGCGATACGCATAATAATCTAAAAAACATCAAAACTATCTGCTCCATTTTCAACGAAAATGGAGTGGAAAAAGTCTTTCACACTGGAGATATTTCTCTTCCAAAATCCTTACTAGTTTTTAAAGACTTAAACTGTCCTTTGGTTGCAATAATAGGGAACAATGATGTATTGGAAAAAAAGAGTCTTGAAATTGCAGCGAAAGAGTTCAACTGTAAAATTTTTGATGAACCTTACTTTGAAAATATTGTTAAAAAAAAGATAATTGTTTTGCATCATCCAGAATTAATAAATGAAAATATGACTCTGGAAAATGATTTAATTTTACACGGACATACTCATAGATATAGACAGGAAAATATAAATAATTGTTTGATATTTAATCCTGGAGAATGTGCAGGTTTTATGAAAGGAAAAAATCAGATAGGTATTGTTAATCTTGAAAATCTTGAGGCTAAAATTATCAACTTTTAGTATTTTTTTTCCAAAATATAAAAGTTAGAGCTGTCACAAATAAAGTTGTCAAAGCAAAAGGCCTTAAAAGTCTCATCAAACCGTTCTCTTCTAAGATAGTTGATTCGAGTAAAAATATAGAAAATATTGGAGCGATATTATTATCTCCTGGATTTTTAAACCAAAAAGAAATCATCAAAGAAAAAGAAAAGCTAAATATTAAAATCTTTAATATTCGTTTTTTAACAATCAAAGAAAGCAAAAAACTAATTGCAAAGGAAATCAAAAAGTAAAATATCCAAAACATTATTTATAAAAAAGTAGAAATGAAATTCTCGGTTAAATTAGTATCTCCAACAATAGTCATTATTTTTCTTTTTGCGTGATTGTCTTTAGGATCAATCTTTGAAAGTTTTTTTAAATGTTTATCTTTAAAAATATAAGCAGGCGGCACGTTTTCTTCTTTAGCCAAATCCTCTCTCCAAATGAAAATTTCTATATTTCTTTTAGAGAATTTATTTTGAATTTTTTTTAATCTTACTTTTTTTAAAGATAGATTTCCCAGTTTAGCTTCTTTTTCAGAATCCAATGTTGCTTTATTCATCAAGCTTACTTTAGATAATGACTTTACTTGATAACCATATATCTCAATAAGAAAATCAATATCATCTAGAGCATATTTAATTTGTTCATCTGATAAAGGTCTTTTTAACCAGTTTGAATTAGTTTCAGTTTTCTTCAACTTAATTCCAAAATGTTTGTTTACTATTTTTCCGTAAGACTTTATCTCTCCTTTAGAGAGAATCTTCTCAGCAATTTGAATATCAAACACATTTTCTGTTTTACAATCTAAACATTTACTTAAAACTGTTGCATCACTTCTGACAGAGTGGAATATTTTGAGATAATTTTCATCTTCAAGATATTTTTTTAAAATTGAGTTAGCAGAAACCTTTAAACAGTCAATAAGAAATAATTTTGTTTCAGTTGCAATTTGAACTAAAGAGAGATTTGGAAAATAAGTTGTCCTCCAATCAAATTCCGTGTCAATACCAAGAATTTTGCTTTTTGAAAGTTCTGAGTCTAAAAAATCAAGGTCATTTTTAGAAAAAATAAAATGAGAATTCCTTTTTCTCTTTAATTTTCTTCTCAAGAAAGATCTTATTTTCATTGCAGTCTAATCTTGTGAGTTGAAATAATATAGTCTTTCGATATCCGACTCTTCTACTTTATCTCCATACTGAATTTCGATGATTTTACATTCTTCTACATGCGGATTAATAATTTGATGCCATTCATTTTTTTTTACATGAAAAACATCATCTTTTGTGAGTTCGTATTCCTGTTTATCATTCTCAGAATTTTTACTATGTTTTATTAAACAAGAACCTTTACTGACGAACCAAATTTCATTTCTAAAAAAATGTCTTTGAAAACTCATTCCCTGATTTGGAGAAATAACTAGCTCCTTTACTTTTATGTTTTTATCTATGAAAAGATTGTAAAAAGATCCCCAAACTCTGTTTTCTTTATCATACGACCAATCCTTTAAAATAGAACTTGATGAGTTTTTTTTATCGTCTCCTCCTACACCGAATTTAAAAACAATATCTTTTAATGACATTTCAGGAATATTTTCTTTTTTCCTGTCACCTCCATTACAAAAAATTATTTGAGCGAAAGGATACTTATCTCTAATTTTTTTTAGACCTTCGATACATGAGCCTAATTTATCATCATCAAAAGCTAGTACCTCATCTATTAAATTTATATTCTCTAAAATTATCTTTCTTTCAAAGAAAGGAAGAAAGTATTTTCCTTTCTTTTTAACTAGCCAATCATCGCTATTTAATAGCGCTATAAGATGATCACCATATTTTTTTGCACCCTTTAGATAGGAAATATGACCGCTGTGAATAGGATCAAATCCTCCGCTTATAACGACAATTTTTTTTGGATTACTCATCGAGTTATTTTTTTTATGTAGTTTTTAAAATCTTTTCCGTATTCTTCATCCTGAAGCGCATAGTCTACAATAGCTTTTAAATATCCTAATTTGTCTCCACAATCATAATAATTACCCATGAGCTTTTTACACATAACCTCATTGCTAGCTTCTATGAAATTCTGAATTGCTGAACTCAATTCAAATTCACCTGTTTTATTTGAAGTTTTATTTTTCTGTAAATAAGCAAAAAAACTGTTTTCAAAAATATATCTTCCAATTACAAAAAGATTTGAAGGAGCTTTATTTATTGATGGTTTTTCAATAATAGACTCGATATTCAAATTATTTATCTTAACAATCCCATAATTTGAAATATCTTTTTTTTGGACTTTTCCAACTAAGATTTGGGATTTTCCACTTATTTCAAAGGCTTTTTTTAACTCAAAAAGGTCATTTTGTTTATCTGAATTTTTAATAAGCATATCTGGAAGAACTACTGCAAATGGTTCGTTCTGAATAATTGGCTTAGCGCATAAAATAGCATGGCCAAGACCCAAAGCATGTCCTTGTCTAATTGTATGTATTGATGTTTTAAGATTTGAAATGGATTTAATTTCCTTCAACAAACCTCTCTTAACTCTTTTTTCTAAGACAGTTTCTAGTTCAAAGCTTTGGTCAAAATGATTTTCAACCGAGGACTTACTAGAATGAGTTATAAAAATAATTTCTTTAAAACCGGCTTCGATAATTTCTTCTACAATATATTGGATAATAGGCTTGGTTACTATGGGCAGCATTTCTTTGGGAATTGCCTTTGTTGCAGGTAGCATTCTCGTCCCTAATCCAGCAATAGGAACTACAACCTTGTTTAGATTATTCAGTTTCAAAATATAACCTTTGTTAAATAAGGCTTATAATAAAGCAAATACCAATTAAAAAATAATTATGATTAAAATCATAAGAGAATATATTATCCGCTTGTCTAGAAATCAAAAGACGGTATTGCTTGTATTTACTGATATTTTGATTCTAAATTCCATTTTTATTGCTGTTTACACTTTTTCTTCTAATGATTTCTTCTATAAATCAATAGAAACTTTTTCGCCTATTTTACTGGAGTATTTAAAATTTTCTTTGTTTCAAATACTTTTAATAAATGCAGTTTCTTTAACAATTATTAGTGTTTTAAACGGCTATAAGTCTTTTTTTAGGTCATCTGGTGTCATGAACTTAGTAGGAACTGACAGAATATTTGGTCTTATATCCTACTGTCTCTTATTGAGTGTAACTTCATTTTCAATATCCTCTATGATTTCAAAATCAATTATTTTGGGAATAGTGAATCTCTTTACAGTCTTCTTTCAGATAGTTTTGATTAGATCAATTGCATACAACTTCCTGTCTCTTAAATCTGAAGAATTTTCTTCTCCAATTTTAATTTATGGTGCAGGTCAAGCCGGAAGAGAAACAGCTGCTTCAATTTCACAAAATCCTAGATATAGGATGATAGGCTTCATAGATGATGATCCTAAATTAAAAAACTTTAATATTCTCGGTTACAAGGTTCTTGGAGGTCAGAAAAAAATAGAAAAAATAAAGAAATCCTTTCCAAATATACTGATAGTAATGGCGATCGTGAGAATTTCTGCCGAAGAGAGGAGGAAAATAATCTCCTCTCTTGAGAAATTTGAGGTTCAAGTTAAAACAATACCTTATAACTATGGAGCTTTGGAAACAAAATTATCCATTGAAGATGTGAGTGTGTCTGATTTGATAGATCGTAAGATCAAAATTCCCGATAAAAATCTTCTTGATAATAGTTTTCAAGATAAGAACGTACTTATTACAGGCGCAGGCGGATCAATTGGTTCAGAAATATCTAAGCAAATTGCAGATCTTAGGCCTGCGAATTTATTTTTTGTAGATTCATCAGAGTTTAATTTATTTAAACTAAAAGAGAGTTTTCAGTCTTATAAAAATCTAGAGTCCATGAATTTTATTTTGAAAGATGTCCAAGATATTCTGGAAATGGAAAAACTACTTAGCAAAAATAATATAGATTACATTTACCATGCTTCAGCTTATAAGCATGTACCTTTGCTTCAATCTAAAGAAAACTTTAGTTCCGCTATAGAAAATAATTTTTTTGCAACTTATGACTTATGTTCTATCGCTAGTAAATATAATGTTAAATCATTTATTCTTATTTCCTCAGATAAAGCTGTGAACCCTGCAAATTTGATGGGCGCAACAAAAAGATTGGCAGAGTTGTCTTTGCAAGCATTCCAAGATAGTGAGGCTAACAAAACAGTCTTTTCTATGGTTAGGTTTGGAAATGTTTTAAATTCTTCTGGTTCGGTAGTACCTCTATTTTGGGAACAAATTAGTAATGGAGGTCCAGTTACAGTAACACACGAAGATGTGAATAGATTTTTTATGACGATAAAAGAAGCAGCAAGTTTAGTTTTACAATCGGGAGCAATGGCAAAAGGTGGTGAGGTTTTTTTACTAGATATGGGAGATCCCATAAAAATTAAAGAATTTGCCGAAAGAATGATTAGACTTTCAGGTAACTCGGTTGCTTACAATGGAGAAGAAAATGGAATAAAAATTGTTTTTTCTGGTCTAAGGCCAGGAGAAAAATTATATGAAGAACTACTGTTGAGTGATAACCCTCTTCCCACAGATCACGAAGATATAAAAAAAGCAGTAGAAGAAAAATATCCGATTGATGATATAAAAAATCTTAAAAATTCTCTAAAAGAGCTTCTTGTTGAGGATAACCTTTCATCAGCGAAAAAACTTATTTCTGAATTCGTTAAGGGTTTTTAAAGTGGTACCCGGGGCCGGACTTGAACCGGCACGAAGTCGCCTTCGAGGGA
>TARA_B100001121_G_scaffold297907_1_pt1 | contig 16703 bp, 12 predicted proteins | sample TARA_B100001121 | Tara Oceans TARA_B100001121 (sample SAMEA2622817) | marine metagenome | biome: marine biome (ENVO:00000447); feature: surface water layer (ENVO:00002042); material: "saline water (ENVO:00002010), including plankton (ENVO:xxxxxxxx)" | depth 5 m
TGATCCACTTCCTCGAGTCGATGCGGTTCGATCTCGCGGGAAGCGGCGTCGACGTCACCATCGTCAACCCCGGCTTCGTCCGTACCCCGTTGACGGATCGGAACGACTTCGACATGCCGTTCCTGGTCGAACCGGACCGGGCCGCCCGGATCATCCGGCGGGGCATCGAGCGTCGACGACGGGAGGTGTCCTTCCCGTTTCCGTTCAACTGGTTCATCAAGTTCCTGCGGGTCATTCCGATGCCGCTCTACATGCTGATCATGGGGATGACATGGAAGCGCATGAAGCGAGACTGAAGATCGCCGTCGTCGGCGGCGGCATCGCGGGGATCGCATCGGCCTGGATGCTGAGCCGGCGGCACGACGTCACACTGCTGGAGGCCGCCGACCGGCTCGGCGGTCATACCAACACCATCCCCGTCGACGAGGACGGTCGCACCGTTCCGGTCGACACCGGGTTCATCGTCTGCAACGAACGCAACTACCCGGTCTTCTACGGGCTGCTGGACGAGTGGGGGGCGACCCTCCGCGACAGCGACATGTCGTTCGGTTTCTCCTGCGAGTCGTCGGGGCTCGGCTATGTGGGCCCCTCGATGCGTGAGTTCACCCGGTACCGCAGCAACCTGCTGCGACCGGTCTACTGGAAGCTGTTCTTCTCGCAGCGCCGCTTCGCGCGGCACGCGCTGGCGGCGCTGGATCGCGGAGATCTCGGCGATGCGACGCTGGGGTCGTTTCTCGACCGCATCGGAATGGATGACTTCTTCGTGCACAACTATCTGATTCCGCTGGCGGCTTCGGTCTGGTCGAGTCCCGACACCGACATGCTGGAGTTTCCCGCCGAGACCTTCCTCCGCTTCTTCCACAACCACGGAATGATCCAGGTCCGGGACATTCCCCGCTGGCAGACGGTGGTCGGCGGCAGCTGCGCCTACATCGACCGATTTCGGGAACGATTCACCGGAACGATCCGCACCGGCGCGCCGGTGGAGGGCATTCGACGTGAAGGCGGGGCCGTACGGGTCGCCGTCGCGGGCGACGCACCGGCGGTATTCGATCATGTGGTCCTCGCCACGCACGCGGATCGTTCGCTGGCCATGCTCCAGGATCCGACCGACGAGGAGCGGAACGCACTCTCCCGGTGGACGTACCATCGCAGCGCCGTCGTCCTGCACACCGATGCGTCGGTCATGCCGTCGGACCGGAGGCTGTGGGCGTCCTGGAACTACCGACGTCCCGTCGGTGCGGCGCCGGCCGATCCGGTTCCGATCACCTACTGGATGAACCGCCTCCAGGGACTGGACTCCGGTCGCGACTATCTGGTGTCGCTGAACCTCCGCCGGCCCATTCCGTCCGAGCACGTGCTCTACGAGATCGAATACGAGCATCCGGCCTACGTGCCGGACTGCATCGACGCGCAGCGGTCGATCCACCGGCTCGAGGGGGCGCGGAACACCCATTTCTGCGGAAGCTACCTCGGCTACGGCTTCCACGAGGATGCGGCCGCCTCCGCGCACGTCGTGGCGCAGCGGCTGGGATGCGGATGATGCGGTCCCGCGTCTTCCGAGGCAGCACGACCCACGTCCGGATCGAACCGGCCCGGCACGCGTTCACCTACCGGCTGCGCTGGCTGGGCATCGATCTCGACGAACCGCAAGATCTGGACCGACGCATGATCGGTTTCGGCTACGACCGGCGACGGCCGGTCTCGGTGCGGGACCGCGACTACGGCGGGCCGGGGCCGGGAACGATGCGGGACCGGGTCCACGCTCTGCTGCGCGCGGGCGGTGTCGACCCCGATCCCCTGCGCATCACCCTGATGACCATGCCGCGGATCATGGGCTACGTGTTCAATCCGGTGAACTTCTACGTCGCCCGGGATGCCCGGGGATCGGTTCGGGCCCTGCTGGCGGAGGTCCGTAACACCTTCGGGGAGATGCACCACTACGTGGGTACCCCGGAAGGGGACCCACGTCCCGGCGAGCCGTGCCGTTTCCGGTTCGAGAAGACCTTCTACGTATCGCCGTTCATCGAGGTGCAGGGCACGTACTTGGTGGGGATCCGCTGCACCGACGACGAGTTCTCCGCATCCATCAGCCTGGAACAGGAGGGCCGCACGATGTTCACGGCCACGATGGACGGAGCGGGACGCGAGCCGCGTGCCGGATCCGCTTGCCTCCTCTTCCTCGCCATGCCCTGGTCCGTCGTGTCGGTCATGACCAAGATCCAGTGGCACGCCCTGCGGCTTCGATTCGGTCGCGGACTGCGGACCGTCGTGAAGCCCCGTCCGGAGGGGCCGGGCACGGTGCCGGCGAGCACATCCTCGGTCTGGTACTGGATTCGCGATCGATTCGTACGCTATGCTTCAAGGCCTCCGAAGGAATCCCGTAAGTCCGCACCGGACTCCACCAAGTCGCCATGACCCAGACCCTGCTTCCCCAGACCGAACCCGACCGACCGACCGAGCAGCCCCGATCCGTTCCGGCCACCGCCGACGGTCGGGATCCGATGACGCTGCCCCAGGCGGTCAGTTCCGGACTGATGGGGCTGGGCGAGGCGTACATGGACGGGGCGTGGGATGCGGATCGACTGGACGACTACCTGTACGAGCGTTTCACGGCCCCGGCCCGTCCCCTGTCCCTGGCCACCCGGGGGCGGATGCTCGCCGCGGCCCTGCTCCCGCGACTCATCGATCGCCAGGCGGGACTTGGCGCGTTCCGCATCGGTCGCGAGCACTACGACCTCGGCAACGACCTCTTTGAAGTGATGCTCGATCGGAGCATGACCTACACCAGCGGCTACTGGGCCGAGGCGGGGGATCTGCACGAGGCCCAGTCCGCGAAGTTGGAACTGCTCTGCCGCAAGCTCGAGCTGGAGCCGGGCATGCGGGTCCTCGACATCGGCTGCGGCTGGGGCAACTTCGCCCACCACGCCGCAACGCACCACGGTGTGCACGTGACCGGCCTGACGGTGTCCGAGGAGCAGGCGGCCATCGCTTCGGATCGTTGTGCCGACTTGCCCGTCGACATCCGGGTGCAAGACTACCGCACGATGGCCGACACCTTCGATCGCGTGGCTTCGATCGAGATGATCGAGGCCGTCGGTCGTCGCAACATCCCCCGGTTCTTCCAATCCGTCGATCGGTGCCTGGCCGACGGCGGCATCTTCGGACTGCAGGTCATTTCCGGCGACATGCTCAGCCGGACCTCCGACCGTCGGATGGACCAGTTCATCCTGTGGCTGCTGAAGTACATCTTCCCCGACGGCTACCTGCCGCATCCCGCGGAACTCTCCGACCTCCGGGGGACCGGACTGCGGGTGGAGGACTGGCATCGATTCTCGGCGGACTACGACCGAACCCTGCTGGCCTGGTCCGAACGGTTCAACGCCGGGTGGGAGACCATCGCGGAGCGGTACGGGGAACGGTTCCGCCGCAAATGGAACTACTACCTGCACGGCTGTGCCGCAGCGTTCCGCGCCGGCCACATCGACGTGCAGCAGATCGTCTACGTCAAGGGCGACCGCCACGAGCGGTACCAGCCGAAACGCTGAATACACGGAGCAACTCCATGCAACGATGCATGCAGGTCCTTCTCATCGGGGCCGTGATCATGGCCGCGGCCATCCTCTACGCCTTCGTGGCGGGCGACTTCCTCGCGGAGGCGGAGACGATGTTTCCGCTTCCGTGGTTCCAGCTCGCCATGGTTGATCTCTACGTCGGCTTCCTGCTCTTCGGAGGCTGGATCCTGTTTCGTGAATCGTCGCGACCGAAGGCGATCGGATGGATCCTGCTCGTGTGCGTGCTGGGCAATCTCGCGTCCTGCATCTACGCGGTCCGCGCGATCGTGCAGTGCGGCGGAGACTGGCGTCGCTTCTGGTTGGGGCATCAGGCCTGATCGGTCGACTCGGGGTCGAGCCAGGTTCCGGTCGTCGTCCGATCCGACGTCTCCCCGTCGCCGGTGTTGACCAGACCCGCCGGTTCGAACAGCAGCACAGCGCACTCCTGGTCCGCGACCGGACGGTGTTCGACGCCGCGCGGAACCACGATCATCTGACCCCGTTCGAGTTCGACCGACCGATCCCGGAACTCCATGCGGAAGGCGCCCGCCAGCACCAGGAACAGTTCGTCCTCCTCCGCGTGGGCGTGCCAGTCGAAGGCGCCACGGAACTTGGCCAGCTTGACCTCCTGCCCGTTGAGGGCGGCGATGATCTTCGGTGACCAGTGGTCGTCGAAACGGGACAGCGCGTGATCGAGGTCGATTCGTTCCATGCCCCGACGGTATCGGTCGACTCCGGGTCCGGCAACCCCGTCAGGGACAGGTTCCCCAGCGGTCGATGAGTTCCAGCAGGTCGAGGACACCGATCGTTCCGTCGCGGTCGATGTCGCCGCTGCAGGTGCCGAGCATGGACTCCAGCAGTTCGAGATCCGCCTCGTCGATCGTGCCGTCGCCGTTCACGTCGCCCAGGTGGGTGGACAGGGTCGGAATGCATGCGGTGGTGTCGTCGCAGGCTCCCGCGGGCTGACAGGCGCCGCCGCCCGTGGGCTGGATCCCGTCGCGGAAGCAGCTGAACCACTGGTAGCTGTGCATGATGTACGCACCGTGCGGATGGAACTTCGACTGTTCGGACGGAGTCATCAGATTCCAGCCCTGCTGCATGGCCGTGCGGAGGAAGCCGGTCCGGTAGGCCGTCGGATCCGATGATCCGGGGTGCTCGTAGATCCCCGTGGTGCCGAAGGAGATCTTGTTGCAGCTGCCCACGTCGAGTCCGAGCTCCAGCGCGATGGCGCAGTGCTTGCCGGCGGGGGTGGCGGCGGCAAGCGTGGAGCCGGCCAGGGCGAATCCGTCGGCGCAGGGCATCGAATCCGTACCGCTGCACTGGGCGGTGAAGCACGGAAGATTGCGGTACGCCATAACGATCAGGGAGTCGAATTGCTGCCAGGCCTGCGGCAGCAGGTTTCCCGTGTCGAGTTCGTCCAGCAGATTCGTGTTGATGAAGCCGGACAGTGTGGCATGTACGTTCGGCGAGGATGCATTGTGGGTCGTGATCAGATCGCGGACGGCGGCGGCCATCGCCACCCAGTCCGAGGCCGTCGCGGCACCCTTGGGTTCCACATCGAGATTGATGTCGATGGTGGGTGTTCCGCCCGATCCGACGTTGGTGGAGAGGGGCACCGGGCACTGGGCCAGATAGGTGAGCAGATTCTGGACGTTGTCGGAGACCGAGGCGGTGTCGTGGCCGGATGCATTGGTCCAATCATCGTCTCCGTAGTTCAGGGAGACATGCAGTCCCGCGCCGTCGACCGCGGTCAGGTAGGCGTCGAGATCGGTGTAGAGGGCCGAGCCCTGCACGACGCCCGCGGCCTCCTGGATGATCCAGCCGCCGGCCACGCTGGGAAGCGACGAGCTCGTGCAGCATTGGATGAAACCGGCCCGATCCACGCTGCTGGTGATCGGCTGCTCGAGCCAGTTCATCATGCCGACGGAGTAGGGGGGCGGTGAAGCGGCGCACGCTGCTCCCGATGCAATGGCTACGCACACGCTGACGAGCAAATGGTTCATGCCTGGTCCTCCCCTTGCTTTGATTAGAGTGGGGAAACCGCATCCGGTCAACGAATCATTCGCAGAAACGGCCTGCGCCGCGTCCGCAACCGTGTTCGGATGTCATTTTGACGACAAGTGCAGCGTCAGTTCGCCGTCGCCGTCGATGACTTCGGCCCAGCGCAGGCCCAGGGCATCGAGCTGCCGGTGCTCGCCGATCTGTTCCAGCGCCCTGGCCGCCGCCGCTCGGTCGTCCTCCGCGATGGCCCGCTGCAGCCCGACGGCGGCATCGATCGCCGCCTGCGGCATCTCGTCGTCGACGACGGCATGCAGTTCGGTGGGCGTGCTCCGTCCGACGACCACCACCGGACCGATCGGCAGCGAACGCACGGTGTCGCCGGCCTGACGGAGGGTCTCTTTGTCGACGAGGATGCGGGTTCCGAAGGCCTTGTTCGCCCCTTCGAGGCGCGAGGCGAGATTCACGGTGTCGCCGATCGCGGTGTAGTCGTTCAGGTCGGGTGGTGCGCCGCAGTCGCCCACGATCGCTTCGCCGGTTGCGATGCCCAGTCGGATGTCCAATCCGACCTCCGGCATGGAGCGTATGGCTTCGGCGCAGGCTGCGGCCGCGGCGCACGCGCGGGCGGCCTGATCCGGCTGCTCGTCGAATGCGGACCAGAAGGCCATCAGTCCGTCCCCGAGGAACTTGTTCACGTAGCCGTCCTGCGCGACCACCCGGCCGGCCAGCGTCGACAGGGCCCGGTTGGCCAGAGCGACCGCTTCGGCGCTGTCGAGGCGTTCGCTGGTCGTGGTGAACCCGGCCAGGTCGGCGAAGAGCACGGTGATCTCGCGGCGGACGCCGGCCATGCTCAGCGCGGAGGGCTGATCGATCAGCGTGTCCACGAGCCGGTCGGAGACCCGGGCTCTGAACTGACGGGTGATCCGCTTCTTGTCCCGCTGGATCAGGATGGCGCTGGTGCTGGTGCAGGCGATCCACGCGCCGAGGCCGCCCGCGGCGGGAGCGACGATCGGGACGAACAGGCCCCAACCGGCGAAGCCGATGACGGCGGCCGCCAGGACGTAGACGGCGACCAGCAGCAGACTGCCCGCGGTGCCGACCCACGGCGTCGTCGAACTGACCAGCAGGATCACGGCGAGCCCCAGCAGCAGGGTGATGATCGCGCTCCAGCCGTCGGCATGGCGGTAGGCGTGTCCGGTCAGCAGCATGTTCGCCACCGCGGCGTGCACGACCACTCCGGGCGTGCGCGGGCCGGCGACGGTCGGCACGAAGTCGGCCACGGATCCGGTCGCCGTCCAGCCGACGAACACGAGGCGGTCGTCGAGGTGCGAATGCAGAGCGGTCTCGAGTTCGGCGATCTCCGCATCACCGGACTGGATCGCGTCGGCGAGCCGCTCCCAGGAACGGAGGGCCTCGGCGTGGGCGAGGCTGTCCTCGTCCGGGAAGACGGTGGCGAGTTCGGTGCCGGGGGCGAGATCCCCCAGGGTGAAGGCGTACTCGTCGGCGATCTCGGCCCGGAAGGAGTCGGCCAGCGGATCATCGGTCCGGAACGACGCGTCCTGCCGCAGCACGCGCAGCAGTTCCAGTGACAGCGTCGCCATCGTCTCGCGGTTCTCCCGCTGAAGGTCCCGGGCCCGGACCAGGTCGGCGATCGTTCCGATCGACAGGTGTCCGGTGCCCACGGGATCGTCCGCGTCCTGCCGAAGCAGATGCATCCAGCCCGTGCCGTGCCCGGTCCAGGGCCAGGCGATGGGATGTTCGAAGCCGCGGCGGGGGAGATCTGCTCCGAGGTGCGAGGTGTCCCCGTCCAGATACACCATGGCGGCGGTGGTCCCGAGCGAATCTGCGGCGCCGGCCCGGCCCGACTGGTAGGGGGCGAACGAACGCACCTGTCCGTCGCCGTCGCGGTTCGAGATGTGCACGTAGCCGAGGCCGCCGGCACGCGCGACCAGTTCGGGCAGGGGCATTCGGTCCATGGCGGAGCCGTCGGACCCCGGGGGGGCGAATCCGCGGAGATCCCCCGCGCCGGCCCGTTCCATCGCGATCGATTCGCTGCGCGCCTGTCGCCGGTAGGCGTCCTGCAGGGCGCGCTCGGCGATTCCTTCGGCCCCGAGTTCCGGATTCGTCCACAGCACGGTCCGCTTGAGCGCCAACGCATTGGTGGCGAAGGCCGCGCGATCCGCGGGCATGAGTGCGGTGGCGGCGGCGGGTTCCAGATTGATGTCGGCGCGCAGCAGATCCAGCGCCTGCTCGAGTCCGGCGGGTGAACCGCCGGCGTCGGCCCATCGCGCCTCGAGTTCATCGTCCTGATGGAGGAGTCCCAGCACGGTGTCGCGGTCGATGGCTGCGGCCAGAGCCGTGTCGTCGGCGGGATCCCGCCCGGCCTCGGTGAAGTCGAGATCCAGCACGATGGTCCGTGCGCCCGCCCGTCGAATCTCCTCGATGCATGCGGCCAGGAGGGTGCGGGACCATGGCCACCGTCCGATCCGCTGCAGGGCACCGTCGTCGATGTCCACGTGGACGATGTCCGGCGACATGGGAGTCGCGGGACGGGGGACGTACTGCTGCTGCAGGTCACGAGTCCGGGCGTTCAGCGGGCCGAACATCCCCAGTGCGTCGAGGAGGACGACGACGAAGAGCACGATGAATCCGACCTGTTGGACGCGGCCGCTGTACTTCATGGCACCAGTCTACGGTGTCGGGGCACGGTCGCGGGGTTCGCTGCGGGGAGGTCGCGGATCACGGGAGCGTGATCTGGCCGCCGCCTTCCTCGATTCCCTCGGGACCACCGATATTCTCGCTCAGGTACTGCAGGTACGAGTTGGGTTCGAGCGGTCCGTCGAAGAAGGATTCGTACATGGCCTGGCCGTAGCACTCGCGGCAGATCTGGATATGCACCTCGTTGCCGGCGAAGGTCTCGCGGCAGAAGTTGTCCACGATGGCCAGGATCGAACGCAGGTCGTCGGGGCCCGGCAGATCACCGTAGTCCCCGTAGTCCCCGTAGTCCCCGGCGTCCCTGGAGTCGCCGTAGGCGATGATCAGGTCCATGGTCTCCGCGATCGCGGCGGGATTCTCGTAGTCGAGCTGCTGGAGCAGCTTCTCCTGGAAGAGGAAGGGGATCGAGCCGATGCCGGGGTTGATGACGTCGGTGTCGTTGTAGTCGGTGACCAGATCGAAGTAGATCGCGGCCGCGATCTCGCCCTGGTAGATGGAGGGGATGGCCTCGAACTCCCCGAAGCCCGGAAGCTGCAGGATGTCGTCGATGTACGGCTCCTCCTCGTCGAGGACCTCCTCGAGCTCCTCGAGGAACTGCTCCTCGATGTAGGTGGTCACCTCCGACGATTGCTGCTGCTGCTGGATGGCCAGATCGATCCGGATGGTCTGGGTGATCGGATTGGTCGAGGCCTGGGCCTCGCCCGCCCCGGAAGCGGCGTCGGCCACGTCCTGCTGCTCGGCCTTGTTGGTCGAGGGCGGCGGGGCGGTGTCGATCAGGGCGGCCAGAGTGGGGTTCTGCCGGCTGGTGCTGGAAACGGCGCCGCCGGAGAGGTAGTACGCAAGCTTGCTGGCGTAGTACTGGACCTCGATGGCGTTCATCATGTTCTCGCGCGATCCGATGATCGACGTGCCGTAGGCGTCGCTGCGCACACCGAATCCGGTCCCCTTCACGGCCAGGGCGCCGGTGGGAGTCACGACGGAGAAGTCGTTGGTCAGCCCGACCCGGTTCACCTTGATGTCGGCCTGGCCGCGTGCCACCTTCACCGCCGTCTCCAGGGTGTCCCCGTTGTGAAGCAGGTTGGGAAGGGTGATCCGCGAGTTGCTGTCGACGAGGATCGTCGCGTTCAGTCCCACGCGGAGGGTGAGCGCCGACTTCAGTCCGGTCCGGATCATCGCGCCCGACTGCAGGGCATCATCCACCGCGGCATCCTGCCACGCGGCCTCGGCACCGGATCGCCACTGCACCTTTCCGTGGGTGTGCATCACGATCGCGGTCAGTTCCTTGGTTTCGCCTTCGGGAAGCGGTTCGACGGCCTCCAACGCGGCCTGCTCCAGCGACTGCAGACGCTGCCGCACGAACTCGGTGGTGGTCGCCGGGGCCGACAGCATGACGGGGGTGCCCGATGCCTCGGTCTGTTCGACGTCCTGCGCCATGAGCGGCACGATCGCGATCGTGCACGTGAGGCAGCCGATCACCGTCGCAAGGCGTGTTGCGTCCTTCGGATTCATGCGTGTCATGTCGGCCCCCTTCATTGCGTATCACCGGCGGTGGTGGTGTTCGACTGGTCCTGCCGTTGCCATGCCCGCTGCAGCCGGTCACGCTCCTCCAGCGAGTCGATGAACGTGATGAACTCCAGGCCGGTCATGGCCTCGTTGGGAGTCAGGCCGGGCAGGATGCCCATCGAGTTCAGCTCCCGTGTGCAGTAGCGGGGGGAGTCTCCGAAGAGTTGCATGGTCAGGCCCCCCCGAATGTCCAGGATGCGGCATCCCGCAACGGAGAGAAGCCCCACGGACGCTGATTCATTCGGCTGCAGGGGCCGGGTGGTTCCCTCGAGCCAGCCTTTCTGCCCGGCAAGGGCCGCACGAGCCTCAAAATCGGCACTGGGATCCCGTCCATCCTGCATCAGGATCAATGCATGAAGGGCGTCGTCGTTGGAAACCACCGGCTCCTCGGCCAGCGCATCCCAGAACGCGAAGTCGTCCAGTTCGGAGGGATGTCGCTCCAGCATGGTCTGTTCGACCATGGTCCGCTGGCACGCCGGTACCAGCGGCAGCAGCAGGAGGATTCCGGTCACGATCAGGATTCGGTGCATGCGATCAGAAGGCATAGCTGATGCCTCCGTAGACGAAGTGGCGGACGTCGTCGAGACCGCTGGGCATCGCGGACCCGGGGAAGAAGACGCCGTACCGGAAGTTGAAGTTCACGTCGGTCATGATCCGCCAGTCGACCTTCCAGTCCATCTCCCAGCCGATCCACCGGTCGTCCGTGGTGGCGACGGTGACCGGGCTGTCGGTGTCGGTCTTGCCGAAGAAGAAGAAGTCGGCTCCGATCCGAAGGGCGTCGGGCCGCTTCGCATCGAGCGGGACGGCGGTGCTGCCGCCGATCCGCAGCATCATCAGGTTGGCGATCTGCGGGGCCAGGGCGAGGCCGGTGTTGATGTACCCCAGACTGTTGAAGGACCGGTCCGTCGTGTTGGGGAGATTGCCCGCGATGGTGCCCGCCGCAGCGAACCGGTCGTCGTCTCCCGAGCCGGCCGCGAGGCTCATGTCGATTCGTGCGTTGGTGTCGTTGCGGAAGGCGTACGACAGGTTGAGCACGCCGGCCCAGGCGTCGATCGGATCGGAGGTCTGCGGAGCCGGGCCAAGCGGGGTGAACGGGCTGCTCAGGGTACTGCCGGTCTCGTGCACGACCTCGAGGGTGTAGGTCAGCTGCGGACCCAGCGTGCCCGTCGCGCCGAACGACAGGTACTCGGAGTCGTACTGGAAGTCGACGGGCCCGAACAGCACGGTGTTGACGGTCTCGTCGTCGTTGTGGTCGCGCTGCACGAGGTAGCTGACGAACGGATTGAAGCCCGGTGCGAGTTCCGCCTCGAGTTTCAGGCCCCAGTAGATCCGGTCGGTGTTGGAGTCGTACTCCGGACGGGTGGGATCGAAGTCGTACAGGCCGCTGCGCGCCGTCTGGCCGAACAGGGCGGTGAAGGCCAGCTGGTTCCAGGTGGCGGTTCCCTGGACGGCGTACATGTCGTTGCTGAAGGCGAGCCCGGAGTTCCAGTTGATGAACTGCCGTCCCACCCGGATCCTGAAGTTCAGATCGCCCGGCGTGCCGGTCTGGTGCATGTTCAGCGCCCGGGTGTCCAGCTCGTACCAGTACCGGTTGCCGTAGGGATACAACCAGCCGTCGCCGTCGGGAGAGTCGCCGGTGTTCCAGTCGTTGTAGAGGAACCGCAGGTTGCCGAAGAAGGTGTGTCCGGCGTCGAACTTGGTCACGAGGTAGAGGTTGGCCTCGTACTGCCGCAGGGTCCGGGAACTGCCCACGGCGTTGTCGATGCTGGCCAGGCCGAGACGGAGCGAGGCACCGAAGTCGAGGGTCAGCCGCTCGGTCACGGACTGCGCCGTGCTCATGGCCTGTCGGTAGGCCATCTCCTGTTCCTGCAGCTCCATCTCGAGGCGGTTGACGACCTGCTGCTGCCGGCCGATGCCTCCCGCCACCTGGGCCGGAGCGATGGACACCAGCGTCGTCGGCAGGACGAGCGCGACCAGAAGCAGCGTTTGATGGATGAGTCGTGGCACGGGTGGGCTCCACGTGGTTGAGGCGGACACCGGGGTCGGCCGACCGGAGTGTACCAAGGGAATGCCGTACCGGCGGGGCAAATCAATCGTTCGTTCGGAACGGAAGGGGCGTGGCGGCGCATGATCGATCATGGCATGATGGTGGGCATGGATCTCCTTGTAACCGGTATCGGCGACGCATTCTCCAGTCGGTCCCACGGCTCCTCGGGCCTCGTGCGGTGCGACGGGGGATGGGTGGCGATCGACTGCCCCGGAATGGTGCTGGCGATGTGGCGACAGGCGGCGGAGCACGCCGGCGTGTCCTGCCCCCCCGAAGCGGTCCGGGATCTGGTGATCACCCACCTCCACGGCGACCATTGCGCCGGCCTGGAGACCATCGGGTTCCTGCACCGCTACATCGTTCCCGGGGACGGCCCGGTTCCCCGGCTGCACGCTCTGCCGGAAGTGCTGGAACGCGTCTGGGAACGTCTGGCGCCGGCGATGGATGGCGGCGGATCGGACCTGGAGGACTACTTCGAGCCGCGTCCCCTCGAGCCCGGGCACCCTGCGGTCATCGCCGGCTGCCGTGTGGAGTCCCGCCGGACCCGGCATTCCGTTCCGACCGCCGGCCTGCTCTTCTCCGATGCCGCGGGCTGCCTGGGATGGTCGTCGGACACGGAGTTCGATCCCGAGCACATCGCCTGGCTGGAACGGGCCGACTGCATCGTGCACGAATGCGGAAACGGCGGGAACCACACCACGTTCGCGCAGCTCCGATCCCTGCCCGAGCCGTTGCAGTCCCGGATCCGGCTGATCCACATGCCGGACGACTTCGAGCCGGCCGAATCCCCGCTGGTTCCCCTCTCGGAAGGGGAGCTGATCGAGGTGCGAACCGGAGCCGTTTCCGACTTCTGATCGTTGCCCCGGGCACCACGGGCGAATACGATGTTGGTCCATGAACGATCAAGCATCCACCCACGATTCACGCGGATCCGCACCCGCCGCGGCGGGCTCGGTCTTCGAGCCGTCCGACACCTTCATCCACCGTCACATCGGTCCCGACGGGCTCGAGATCGACCAGATGCTCGGCCGCATCGGCGTCGAGTCGCTGGACGCTCTCGTGGACCGGGCGATGCCCTCGACCATCCGCAGCGAACAGGAGTTCGACATTGGCTCGCCCCGCAGCGAGCACGCGATGCAGCAGGAGCTCCACTCGCTCGCCTCCCGCAACCGGCTCATGCGTTCCTGCATCGGGATGGGGTACCACGACACGATCGTGCCGCCGGTGATCCAGCGCAATGTGCTCGAGAGCCCGGGCTGGTACACCCAGTACACCCCGTACCAGGCCGAGATCTCGCAGGGCCGTCTCCAGGCGCTGCTGAACTACCAGACGATGATCAGCGATCTCACCCGGCTGCCGATCGCCAACGCCTCGCTGCTCGACGAGGGGACGGCCGCCGCCGAGGCGATGCTGATGTGTCGTGCGATCACGAGCATGAACGAAGGCGTGTTCTTCGTCGACGAACAGTGCCACCCCCAGACCATTGCGGTCCTGCAGGGACGCGCGCGGCAGCAGGGCATCGAACTGGTGGTGGCCGATCCCACCACGTGCGATCCCTCCGGGCTGTCGTGCTTCGGCGTCCTGCTGCAGTACCCGGACACCCGCGGTCGAATCCACGACCACGTTGGACTGATCGAGCGGATCCACGATCACGGCGGGCTGGTGGTCATGGCGGCCGATCTGCTGTCGCTGGTCCTCATCAAGGCGCCCGGCGACCTCGGTGCGGACATCGCCGTCGGCTCCGCGCAGAGGTTCGGAGTGCCGATGGGTTACGGAGGTCCGCACGCCGCCTACATGGCGACCCGCGAATCGTACGTCCGCAAGATGCCCGGTCGACTGATCGGAGTGTCGGTGGATGCGACGGGGGCACCCGCCCTGCGGATGTCGATCCAGACCCGCGAACAGCACATCAAGCGGGATCGGGCCACGAGCAACATCTGCACCGCGCAGGTCCTGCTGGCCATCATGTCCGGCTTCTACGCGGTCTACCACGGTCCCCATGGGCTCCTCCGCATCGCGACGCGCGTCCACAGCCTGACCACGTCCCTGGCGGCCGGCCTGCGTCGACTCGGTCTCGACTGCGGCGACCATCCCTTCTTCGACACCCTTTGCATTCCGGTCGATCCCGACCGGGTGGAGGACGTCCACGCGGCCGCCGTCGCCCGGGGCTACAACCTCCGTCGCTTCGACGGGGAGGGCTGCATCGGTGTGAGTCTCGACGAGACGACCACGCCGGCCGATGTGCTCAACATCCTGGCGTCCTTCAACGGCGGAGCGGACATCGACTTCGATCCGTTCGAGTCCGCCGAAAACGCCACCGACGACCTGCCGGTGGAGATCGCACGGCGCAGCGCGTTCCTCGAGCACGAGGTCTTCAACACGCACCACTCCGAAACGGAGATGCTCCGGTACATCACCTGGCTGCAGGGCAGGGACCTGTCCCTGGCCCAGTCCATGATTCCGCTCGGCTCGTGCACCATGAAGCTCAACGGAACCACCGAGATGCTCGGGGTCACCTGGCCGCAGTTCGGAGGCATGCATCCCTTCGCGCCGCTCGATCAGGCCGAGGGATACCTCGGTCTCATGACACAGCTCGAGGACTGGCTCGCCGATCTCACCGGATTCGACGCCGTCTCGCTGCAGCCGAACGCCGGTTCGCAGGGCGAGTACGCGGGACTGGTCGTCATCCGCGCCTACCACGAGCAGCGTGGTGATTCGCAGCGCAACGTCTGTCTGATTCCCGCCTCGGCCCACGGAACGAATCCCGCCAGCGCCGTCATGGCCGGTTTCGAGGTCGTCCCCGTCGACTGCGACAGCGGCGACATCAACCTCGAGGATCTGCGGGCGAAGGTTGCCGCCTACGCCGACCGGCTGGGCGCGATCATGGTCACGTACCCGTCCACCCACGGCGTCTTCGAGGACAGCATCCACGAGATCTGCTCGCTCGTGCATGATCACGGCGGCATGGTGTACCTGGACGGTGCCAACATGAACGCGATGGTGGGGCTCAGCCGTCCCGCCGATCTCGGGGCCGACGTCTGCCATCTGAACCTGCACAAGACCTTCTGCATTCCCCACGGGGGCGGCGGTCCGGGCATGGGTCCGATCGCGGTGCGTTCGAGTCTGGCCCCGTTCCTGCCCGGCCATCCGGTGGTGACGCCTCCGGGCACCGGCCCGGACGCGGTCGAACCGATCTCCGCGGCACCCTGGGGCAGTCCCAGCATCCTCCCCATCTCGTGGATGTACATCGCACTGATGGGGGCCTCGGGTCTCAAGCGTGCCACGCAGGTGGCCATTCTCAACGCGAACTACATGAAGCACCGGTTGCAGGACCACTACGACATCCTGTTCACCAACGAAGCCGGCTTCTGTGCCCACGAGTTCATCATCGACTGCCGCCCGTTCGAGAAGAGCGCCGGCCTGCGGATCGACGACATCGCCAAGCGGCTCATGGACTACGGATTCCACGCTCCGACGATGGCCTGGCCGATTCCCGGCACGCTCATGATCGAGCCGACCGAAAGTGAGTCCCGCGACGAACTCGACCGCTTCTGCGACGCACTCATCGCTATTCGCGAGGAGATCCGCGCCATCGAGGACGGTGCGGCCGACCGGGAGGACAACGTGCTGCGGAACGCTCCGCACACCATGGACATGATCGGTTCCGACGACTGGTCGCATTCCTACACCCGCGAGGACGCAGCCTGGCCGCTGCCCTGGCTGCGCGGACACAAGTTCTGGACCTCCGTGGCCCGGGTGGACAATCCCCACGGGGACCGGAACCTGGTCTGCACCTGCCTGCCCATGGACGCCTACGGCAAGGGCTGAGCACCGAACCTTCAAGGAGCATCGCCATGCGGAACCGCATCGCCCTCACGGCCTGCGTCGTACTGTCCCTCGTCCACTCCGCGCGGGCGGCTCTGGAACTGCCGTCGATCTTCTCCGACCGCATGGTCCTGCAGCAGGGGCGGGAAGTGCCGGTCTGGGGCCGGGCCCTGCCCGGCGAGCAGGTGCGGGTCACGCTGGAGGGCGTCGATGGTGCGACGGCCCGGGCCCGCGCCGACGCCTCCGGTCGGTGGATGGTCCGCCTGCCCGCCCTGGCCGCCTCGAGCACCCCGCGAAATCTTCGCATCCGGACCATGCCGGTGTCGCGCAATCTCGAGCCGGAGGAGCGGGTCGTCACGGACGTGCTGGTGGGCGAAGTCTGGCTGTGCTCCGGCCAGTCCAACATGCAGTGGACCCTCGACCGGTGCGGCCAGTCCGACATCGACCTCTCGGCGGCGGACCACGCGCAGATCCGGATGTTCAACGCGGCGATGACCAGTGTGCCCGAGCCGCAGGACGATGTGGAGGGGGCGTGGGTCGTCTGCGATCGTTCCACGGCCCCCGGCTTCTCGGCGGTCGCGTACTACTTCGGCCGCTCGCTGCAGCGGTCGCTCGATGTGCCGATCGGTTTGATCCACGCTTCGTGGGGGGGATCCACCGCCGAGGCGTGGACGACCCGTTCGACCCTCGAGTCGATGCCGGAGACCGGTCCGATCCTCGAACGGTTCGCGCGTATGAGCGTGCCGGACCCCGACACCGAGGACTTCACGTCCATCCTCCACGACGACGCCGAATGGGAGACGGTGGTCCTGCCCTCGACCTTCGCCGATCAGGGACACGACATCGACGGGGTCATCTGGTACCGGCTGCATTTCGACCTGCCCCGGGCGTGGGACGGTCGTGAACTCGAGGTGACCCTCGGTCCGATCGACGATGCGGACGTCGTCTGGCTCAACGGATTCAAGATCGGAGAGACGATGAACGCGGGCGCCGACCGGCGG
>TARA_B100001121_G_scaffold29578_1_pt1 | contig 16697 bp, 16 predicted proteins | sample TARA_B100001121 | Tara Oceans TARA_B100001121 (sample SAMEA2622817) | marine metagenome | biome: marine biome (ENVO:00000447); feature: surface water layer (ENVO:00002042); material: "saline water (ENVO:00002010), including plankton (ENVO:xxxxxxxx)" | depth 5 m
ATTAAATATAATCAAATGGACAATCTGAAAAAATTAGTGCATATTTTTTCTTTACAAAGAAGCTATGAAACAACTTGAATCTCAATCCTTTCAAACCAAACTAGACTTAAATTCTGAAGAATTTGAGAATAATAAGTCAACCATGCTTGAAATGATTTCTGAATTAAATCAATTATTAGACGAGGCTGAAGCAGGTGGTGGTCCGGATCATCATAAAAGACTAGCAGCAAGAGGAAAGCTTCCTGTTAGAGAAAGAGTGTTTCATTTTTTGGATCCAGATAGTCCTTTTTTAGAAATTAGTGGTTTAGCAGCTTATAAGTCTGAATATCCTATTGGAGGGGGAGCTTTTGCTGGTATAGGAGTTTCTTCAGGAATTGAATGTGTAATTTTTGCCAATGATCCTACAGTTTTAGCTGGAGCAATGCATTTCTATTCTGTAAAAAAATGGATGAGATGTATGCAAATTGCTAGAGATTGTCGAATTCCTTTTATTCAATTTGTCGAATCTGCAGGAGGTGATCTACGACCAAGAGCTGGTGCCGCTGTCGGTGGAATGGGTCACTTTGCAGAGTCAGGCAGACAATTTTATGAAATTACGGAACTTTCTAAACTAAATATTCCTACTGTGACTGTTGCTTTTGGAACTGCTACAGCCGGAGGAGCATATCAACCAGGAATGTCAGATTATAATATTTTTGTTAAAAACCAGGCAGATGTTGCTCTTGCTGGGCCGCCTTTGGTTCAAATGGCAACTGGTGAAATTTCTTCAAGAGAAGATATCGGGGGAGCAAAAATGCATGCTGAAAAATCAGGCTTGGCGGAATACTTAGCCGAAGATGACTTAGATGGTATAAGAATTGCACGAGAAGTAATGTCCCATTTAAATTGGGATAAAGAAGGAAATAATCCTAGATTTGAAAAAACTCCTCCAAAGTATAGCCAAGAAGACTTGTTGGGTATTATTGAGCCTAGTTTGAAAACGCCCTTTGACATTAGAGAAATAATTGGTCGAATTGCTGATGGATCTAAATTTGAAGAATTCAAACCTTTATTTGGACCAACAATAATCTGTGGTTTCATTTCTATTCATGGATATCCAGTAGGCGTACTTGGAAATAACGGTATGCTTTTTCCAGATGCTTCTCAAAAGGCAGCTCACTTCATACAGCTTTGTAACAAGAGAAATTTACCTTTAGTTTTTCTTCAAAATATCACTGGATTTATGGTTGGAAAAGATTACGAGCAAGATGGTTCGATAAAAAAAGGAGCTCAAATGTTAAACGCTGTTTCAAATTCAAATGTCCCTCATCTTACAGTCATAGTAGGAAACTCATATGGTGCTGGAACTTATGCAATGTCAGGAAGGGAATTTGGAAATTCTTTCACTTTTTTATGGCCTACAGCAAAAATTGCTGTCATGGGAGGAGAGGTAATTGCAGGAGTAATGTCTATTGTAAGACGAGGTCAGGCTGCAAGAAAAGGTCTTAAATTCGATGAAAAAGCTGATGCAGAAATTGTTAAAAATCAACAAATCTCTCATGACAAGGGTTCCAAAGCTTTAAGAGCTACAAGCGTTATCAGTGACGACGGAATAATTGATCCTCGAGATACTAGAAATGTTTTGGGAATGTGTTTGTCGATTGTTAATAATAAAGAAGTTAAAGGATCAGACGGTTTTGGAGTATTTAGATTATGACAATAAAAAAATTGTTGATTTCAAACAGAGGAGAAATCGCAAGTAGAATCATAAAAAGTGCTCATGATATGGGAATAAGCTGTGTAGCGATTTACACAGATGCTGATAAAAATACTCCTTATGTTAGAGAAGCAGATCAATCCTTTAAACTTTCGGAAACGTATTTAAATGCAAGGGAAATTTTAGAAATAGCTAAAAATAATGATGTGGATGCGATACATCCTGGATATGGATTTTTATCTGAGAATGCTAATTTTGCAAATAATGTTAAAAAAGCAGGAATAAAATGGGTAGGCCCTTCTGCAAATGCCATAAAAAAAATGGGAGACAAAATTACCGCGAAAACCTTAGCTGAAAAAGCTGGAGTCCCTACTCTACCGTCAGGTTCTTCAATGAAAGATGCAAACAAAATTGGTTATCCTATCCTTGTTAAAGCTGCTGCTGGTGGTGGTGGAAAAGGTATGCGTATTGTCAAAAGCTCTAAAGATTTAAAAGAGTCTATTGCGTCTGCTGAGAGAGAAGCTGAAGGTGGCTTTGGAGATAAAAGAGTTTTTTTAGAAAGATACATTGAAAAGTCTAGACACATAGAAGTACAGATTCTAGGTGACTCCTTTGGTAATTTAGTACATCTGGGAGAAAGAGAATGTTCTATTCAAAGAAGACATCAAAAGGTAGTTGAAGAATCGCCCTCTCCTATGGTTGATGCTTCTATGAGACAAAAAATGGGAGATGCTGCTATAAAGCTAGCTTCAAAATTAAAGTATGAATCAGCTGGAACTGTTGAATTTCTTGTAGATGAAAAAACTAAAGAATTTTGGTTTTTAGAAGTCAATACAAGACTTCAAGTTGAACATCCTGTTACTGAAGAGGTAACTGGAATTGATCTTGTAAAAGAACAACTAAGAATTGCAGAAGGTGAGTCTCTTGGTTATGACCAATCAGATATTGATTGGTTTGGAAATTCTATTGAAGTGAGGCTTTATGCAGAAGATCCTAATAACGATTTTTTACCGGTTACTGGAAAGATAATATCTTTTGAGCCTGCGCAAGACCCTTTTGTTAGATGGGATGTGGGAATTGAATCGGGTTCAATCATTACTCCTGATTTTGATCCGATGTTAGCTAAAGTTATTTCTTACGGAGAAAATCGAATGGAAGCAGCAAAAAGACTAGCTCTTGCCCTAGAAAAAAGTCATTTTGGAGGAATGCAAACTAATAGGGAATTCTTAGTTTCTATTTTAAGATCTGAAAGATTTTTAAAAGGAGCCACAACTACGGATTTCATTGCAAGAGAAAAACTTAATGGTGAAATTGACCTTTCAGAAGAAGAAATAAAAAATTACGCGAAAGCAGCAAGTTTATGGATACAAGGATTAAATAGAAAAAATGCTTCTGTTTTAACCAATATGGACTCAGGGTGGAATAATGCTAGGTTACCCTATCAGGAAGTTAAACTTTCATTAAAGGAAACAAATTTTGTTATTAATTACAAGAAACTAAGAAATGGTCAGTTTGAATTTTCAGATTCTGTAACGGCATTAATTTTCGATTGGAAAGATAATTTTATAGATGTAGAAATATCAGGATCTAGACTCAGATCAAAAATATCTTTTGAAGATAATCTTTTATTGATACATACCCATAAGGGTGATTTGCTTTTTGAAGTTTTACCGAAATTTCAGGTAAAAGAGTCAGGTACTATTGAAGGCGGTCTAAGTGCTCCTATGCCAGGAAAAGTAGTAGAAATCCAAATTAAAAAAGGTTCTTCTGTTAAAAAAGGAGATACTTTGATTATTTTAGAAGCAATGAAAATGGAACATAAAGTAAGTGCTCCATCCTCTGGAAAAATTAGAAAAATTTTAGTTTCTAAAGGTGAGCAAGTCGAAAACGGCCAAACCTTAGTGGTCTTAGATTAATCCCACTTGGGTTCTCTTTTTTCTAAAAAAGCAGCAATCCCCTCTTTTGCATCAGGACCAGCAAAAGTTTCAGCACTTTTTTTTCCTAAATAAGGTAATGCTTCATCAAAATTCATATTATCCTGTTTCACATATGCTTCTAAACCAAATTGCATTGTGCCAGGGGCAAGACTAGCTAAATCTTTTGCTAATTTTTCGACAGTACTGTCTAAAGCCTCAGGCACTACAGATTCATTTATCAATCCCCACTCTTTGGCCTTCTTAGCATCAATTGCTTGGCCGCGCATACAAAAATCTAATCCAACTCGTTTTGGCATGACTCTGAATAAACCAGCCATCACCATATGAGGCCAAACTCCGCGAAGAATTTCGGGAGCCGAAAATTTTGCAGACTCAACGGCAATTGCATGAGTGCAATTTGTAACCATTAAAAGAGCTCCAGCATGAACTGAACCTTGAATCTTGCAAATAACTGGTTTGTATAAATGTCTAATTGAAAGACTTATGTCATCTGATCCTTCTAGCCTTGGAACATTAGACTCTTCCTGTCTTCTATTTAGGTCTGCTCCTGCACAAAAAACATCTCCCTCTGCTGCAATGATTATGACTCTTATGCCTCTTTCTTGCTTTGCATATGCAAGAGCATAATTTATTTCGTTCATCATCACGTTGTTAAGAGCATTTTTCTTTTCAGGTCTATTTAAAGTAATAGTCAAAATGTGATTAGAAAAATCTATTTTTGTTGCTTGAAAGGTTAGGTTTTCTATTGATAATTTTTTACTGGTCATTTCACTTTATTTTAAAATAATTTTAGGTACGTTAATTTTTTTTGCTCTTAAATATTCTCCTAAGGACTTCGCTTGCCCATCCATTCTTGTTGATGAAGAAACTCCATCTTGTAAGATTCCATGAATGTAAAAATTTAAGGATAAAATGTTTGGTAATTCAAATCTATCAATTTCAAAAGAATTCAAATCGGGAAGCAATTCCTTCAATTTATCTACAGTCAAAAAATCAAATAAGTATCCGTATGCATCTGGAGTTTTACTCCACACGCCAAGATTAGCACAACCTCCTTTGTCACCAGACCTAGTACCGAATATATCCCCAAAAAAAATTTCCGTATCTGGTATTTCTGAAATTTTTTGTACTTCAACAGGTTCCTTTTGATAATAAACTTCTTCAAAATCCATTTGACTTGTAGGAATAACTTCAATTGACTTACCATCAAAATGCACTTTTTCCTTAATGAATTTACTATCGACTAAAGCTGGCCAATATTCAATATAAGGACCACTAGGGACTACTCCGCTTCTTCCAGTCCATCCTGGAAAGTTAGCTAAAGCTAATTCAATTATCTTAGCGCTAAATAATCTTCCTACTAATTCAGAATTTTGAGACATCACATCAATTCTAAGGAAGGCTTGAGCCTGTTCATTACTTTCTGGATTTTCTTTATCAGTTCTATGCAACTGAATATCAACTTTATCAAATTGTTCTTTGCCTCCAACGGAATCAAAAATAGTCTCCGTAATTAATTTAGCTTTTTCTTCTATATCCAAACCTGTTAAGAGTAATTCAGTACCGTTTCTAAAACCTCCCGCAAGGTTGATACAGACTTTATGATCTTTTGGCGGACTGCTTCCTCTACAACCAGAAACAAAAACTCTATCTTCAGATTCTTGTTCGATTTTTAATGTATCAAAATGAGAAATAACATCTGGATTTATATAAGCCGGAGAACCTATTTCGTAGAGAAGTTGTGCAGTCACGGTACCAACTGAAACTAACCCTCCAGTATTTGAATGTTTTGTAATAACAAAACTACCATCTTTATTTATTTCAGCTATTGGATAGCCAATATCTTTAAAAGATGGGACTTCTTTAAAAAAAGAATAATTTCCTCCTGTAGCTTGAGCACCACATTCTATGATGTGTCCAGCTGCAAGAGCTCCTGCAAGTTGATCATAATCGTTCCTTGACCAATTAAATTTCCATGCAGCTGGGCCTATGACCACGGCGGCATCAGTTACTCTAGGGCAAATAACTACATCAGCACCATTATCTAAAGCCTCTTTAATCCCCCAAGCTCCTAAATATGCATTTGCAGTAAGTGGTTTTTTCTCATAAGAAAAAAGTTCATTATTCTTATCTATATTTTTTAACATCTCTCCAGACGAAGAAAGCTCATCTAGTCTTGGCATCAAATCATCACCATCAATGTAGGCTACCTTTAAATCAAGGTCTAACTCTTTGATAATATTTTCAACTTCAGATGCCATTGAAGCTGGATTTAATCCTCCTGCATTAGATACAATTTTTATTTTTTTATCATTGCAGAGTTTTGCTACATCTCTGAACTGTTTTAGAAAGGTTCCTACATATCCTAAATTTTCCCCTCTTTTGATTTTTTGGTTATACAAGATGGTCATGGTTAATTCAGCAAGATAATCTCCTGTTAAAATATCGATTGGTCCGCCTTCAACCATTTTTTTTGCTATGGATAAATTATCTCCATAAAATCCACTACAATTTGCTATCTTAATGACTTCTGACATTTAATTTTTTATAGTTTTTTGATCTGAAATACCTGCTAAATAAATTCCAACTAAAAGAATAATAGCACCGAAAATCTGCTGCATTAAGAACATTTCTTGAAAAAGTAAAAAAGCTAAAAAGGTTGCTGTTAGAGGCTGAATAAGGAGTATTAAAGAAGAAAATTGAACTCTTATTAAAGTTAGACCATAAATAATTAAACCTTGACCTGTAATTTGTATAAATAACCCTTGAAATAAAATATTAGACCAACCAAAGATTGTTACAGGAATAGTTTGACCAAATTCTAAAAGACTACCTAGATAGAGAGGAATACATCCAAAGAGAGCAGAGAAAAACATCAAATTAAAAGTCTCATAATTTTCTGAAAACTTTTTTACCGATATTAAATATCCTGAATAAAAAACTGCAGCAGTCAAAGACAATAAATCACCAGTAAAAGATTGGTGTTCGTTTTGTTTAAATAAAATTAAAAAAACTCCTCCAAGACAACAAAAGCCAGCAAAGTAAAAAAATAAATCTAATTTATCTTTAAATAAAAAATAAGAAATTATTGCTACATAAATTGGAGCTGTATTTACAAATAAAGAAGCGTTGGCTACAGATGTCTGATTTATTGACCAATGCCATAAAGTTATGTCGCATCCAAAAAATAATCCTGGTATTGCAAGAAACGGAATATCTTTGTAACTAAGGTTGATAAATTTCTTTTTTGCTACTCCGTATACAAATAAAATAAATGTTGCAACAAGAAATCTATAAAATCCTGTTAAAGATGGAGTGATTTCACTTGTTCTGACTAAAATTGGAGCTACACCTATAAGCATAGCTCCTATAGATGTTGATAAAATTCCTATTGATCTCGTATTTAGATTTATCATTTTTACGGGAAGAATAGATATACTGTAACAATGTCGATTAAAGAGCAAAAAAATTCTCCTAAAATTCTTTCAGTATCTCAATTGAATAAAACTGCAAAACTTTCTCTTGAGAAAAAATTTCACAATATTTGGGTAAGAGGAGAAATTTCTAAATTTACAAATCACCAACAATCAGGTCATTGGTATTTTTCTTTAAAGGATCAAAATGCATCTATAGACTGTGCAATGTTTAAATCAAAAAATTCTTATCTAAAAAATATCCCTGAGATAGGAGATGAAATTACTCTTAAAGGAAAATTATCTTTATTTGAAGCTCAGGGAAGATATCAATTTATAGCAGAAATCTTAGAATATTCAGGAGAAGGTGACTTATTAAAAGCATTTGAAAAATTAAAAATCAAACTTTTAGATGAAGGTTTGTTTGAAGAGTCATTTAAAAAAGAAATTCCTGATTTGCCTATGCATATTGGTGTAGTGACATCGCCGACTGGAGCTGTTTTACAGGATATTAAAAACGTTTTGAGAAGAAGAGCTCCCTTATCAAAAGTAACATTATCTCCATCTACAGTTCAAGGGGAGAAAGCGGAGAGTGAAATTATATATGCATTGAAAATGCTTCAAGAGTTAGATAAAAAGGAAAAAATTGATTTGATTATTATAGCCAGAGGCGGAGGTTCCATAGAAGATCTTTGGTGTTTTAACAGCGAAAAACTGGCTAGAGAAATTTATGCCTTTGAAATACCAATTATAAGCGCTGTTGGACATGAAACAGATTTTACGATTTGTGATTTGGTTTCTGATTTAAGAGCTCCAACGCCATCAGCAGCTGCCGAAATAATAAGTCAAACTCATTCGCAATTGAAAAATAAGATCAAATTTTTAGAAGACTCTCTTCAATCATCTCTTAATGAATACATTGGATATAAGGAAAATAAATTTATCGAAATTTTTAAAATCTTAAAAAAAGTTAATTTTAATTTAGATCAAAAAATTTTTAAGGTAGATGAAGTATTTAATAAAATGATCTACTTAAAAAAGGAAAAACTTTCCTCTAAAAAACTAAATTTAGCATTAAAAAAAGCTTCCTTAAGGAAACATAATCCATTTATAAAATTATCAAATCAAAAAGCTATCTTATTAAGTAAGAAAACATCTTTAAAAAACGTATCAATGAATTTATTTTTAAATAAAAGAAATATTTTTAAAACTTTTGCCTCAAAATTACAAGCCTTCAGTCCTCTTGAGGTTTTATCAAGAGGATATACTGTATCAACTAAAAATAATCAGCTTCTTGATAAAACAAATTTAAAAAAAGGTGATGAAATTTTTACCCGAACTCAAAAAAATATCATATCTTCCAAAATCATAAATATAGATGAACTTGAATAAGAGTCTTTTTGCATTTATTTTAATATTTTTATTTGGATGCTCTTCAAACTCAATTAAAAAAGGTAATTCTTGCTTATTTCCAAAAGAAAAACTTGAGCTTGGAGGCCTTATAAATAGATTAGTAGCTAAAGATAATTTTGAAAAGTCTGATAATAAGTTTATTTGTGAAGAACATAAAAATTATAGACTTGTCTATCCTATTCCATATAACTCTAAAAATGAAATCTCCATCATGGGTGAAAAAATAGTGCTATCAAAAAAAGTATTTAGAGAGTCCAAAATTATTATTAAGGATAATAAATTCAATCAAATTTCCAAGGAAAACTTAAAAAGAATTGAAGATGAAAGAAAAATTTTTACCAATAAGATAGTCACATACACGCCAAAAAAATATCGCAATATTAAATTCAATTTTCCAGCTAAAGGAATAGTATCAAGTGAATATGGTGTTAAACGTTTTATCAATGGTTCTCCTAGAAATCCTCATTTAGGTCTCGATATAGCTGCAGAAACAGGAACAAAAATAATTTCTCCAGAAAATGGGAAGGTGATTTTTGTAGGTAATTTTTTTTATAGAGGTAAAATAATAATTATTGATCATGGAAATGGAATTATCTCTACCTACTCTCATTTAGATAAAATCTTTGTTTCTGAAGGAGATAATGTTTCAAAAAACATGAAAATTGGAACAATTGGAGCAACCGGCAGAGTGACTGGACCCCATCTTCACTTTGAGATTATTATGTTTGGAACAAAGATAGACCCAATGCTATTCCTTTAAATTGATAAAAGTTCGATTATTTCTTCCTCAGTTTGGGGCCCCACCAATGTGTGCTTTAAATTACCATTTTTATTGATTATGAAAGTAACTGGAAGATTTTCTGGAATAACCCAATTGTAAATTTTTGAAGGATCTGTCATCAGGGAATCTACTTGGACATTGAATCTATCTAATTGTTCTTGTAATTCGTCTCCATCTAACATATCAAAATTAATTAAAAAAACTTTTAACTCGTTAGGAAAATTAGACTGAAGATTGTTTAATTCTGGTATCTCTTTGATGCAAGGGGGACACCAATCTGCCCAATAGTTATAAATTATCCATTTTCCTTTTAAGTCATTAAGAAATATATCTTTTCCCTCAAATACAATAAGATCCGGTTTAGCACATGAGAATAATAAAAAAATGAATAATAGATTTTTAAGAATAAGCTTCATTATCTTTATATAATACTGTCTAAATGACCTTCTTAAAAAAATTTTTTAAATTTATCGATATAACTAGAAAAGTTGTTTTGAATTTATTCTTCCTTTTTGCTTTGTCCTTTATAGCAATCATTTTTTTAGTCGAGGGAAAGAAAGAAGAAGCTGGATCAATAATTATTTTTGCTCCAAAAAAAATAAATGAAACTACAAATACTAGTTTTTCCTTTTTTGAAAAAGAAAATTATCAGCTAAATTTATTTGAAATAATTTCGGCTATTGAAACATCCGCCTCAAAGCCAGATGTCGAAGTTCTTTTTATGGATCTAACTTATTTGGATGCATCGTTTACTGGGATTCTGGAAATTGGAAGAGCTATTGAAGTTTTTAAGAAAAAAGGAAAAAAGGTAATTGCCTATTCTGATTTTTTTGATAAAAAAAATTATCTTTTAGCTTCTTATGCCGATTCCATTTTGATGCATCGTAATGGTATGGTTCTTTTAGATGGATTTTCCTCTCAAAAACCTTTTATTCGAAAATTTCTTGAAAAGCTTGATATTGGAATAACTACTTACATTTCCGGAAAATATAAATCTGCTTTGGATTCGCTTACAAGAGATACCTTGTCTGAAGAAGATAGACTTCAAACATCTTTTTATCTTTCTGAGGTATGGAAAGCCTGGAAAGAAATTATTATAAAAAATAGAAAAAAATTATCAGGCCAAGAGATCGATAAATATGTAAATAACTTTGGTGTATTCACTAAAAAATTTAATGGCGATACTGCTGAGTTATCAAAAAGTAAAGGTTTAATAGATATTCTCACTGTAAGAACAGAGCTAAAGGAGTACTTATCATCTTTAGTAAAAAATAAAAAAATATCTTTAAGGGATAATTTAGCCTTGTCTTATGATAAAAAATCTTCAGAACATAAAATAGCTGTTTTAGTTGCTTCAGGAGAAATAATTGATGGTGAATATTTAGAAGGTGCTATATCAAGTGAAAATTTTTCAAGAGTTCTAAACAGAATTAATCAGGATAAGTCTATAAAAGGTTTGTTGCTCAGAATAAATTCTCCAGGAGGTAGTGGTTTTGCGTCAGAAGTAATACGACGAAGATTAGAAGTTCTTAGCAAAAACATTCCTATTGTAATTTCTATGGCTGATATTGCAGCCTCGGGTGGTTATTGGATTTCTATGAACAAAAATAAAATAATAGCGAATCCTTTTACGTTAACCGGATCTATTGGTGTTTGGGCGGCATTACCAAATTTTAAAAATTCTTTGGAGAATATAGGAATTCTTTTTGATCAAATTTCTACCAATGAACTTAATATATCTCTTTTAGAGCCTCCTAACGAAAATTTATCTACATTTATGCAAAGCTATGTTGATGGTTCATATGATAAATTCATCAAACTCGTATCAAATAATAGAAACTTAACTCTTGAAAGTACAGAAAAAGTAGCTCAAGGAAGAATATGGTCAGGTAAATCTGCAGTTGGAAAAGAACTTGTCGACTCATTGGGTGTTTATCAAGATGGTATAAAAATATTAAAAAATGAATCAGGACTTTTAGATTATGAAATTAAATTTGTATCTACTTCGCCAGGTATTGCTGAAGACTTGCTTGCTTCTTTTAATTCTTTTTTAAATAAATCTTATAGCCTCTTCGGTTATATGAGAAAAATAGAAATTCAAAAAGTACCAACAAAAAAAATTATTGATACAAATTTAATTTGTTTGGCTTGTCCAAAATTAAATTAACTCTTAAATAATTTTTTTAATTAAATTGATTGATATAGATTTTTTCTCTTTGAATGAAATTTCATCGAGTTTTTCTGCTAAATTCAATAAGCTTGTCAAATCTCGAGCATGATGAGTAAATATATACTTCATCTCTTTCTCTTTTATAATTAACCCTCTTTGTTGTAATTCAAAATTTATTAAATCCATTTTTTCTTCATCAGTAGGATTAAGGATATCAATCGGTAAAATGGTACTCAGTCTAGACTCTAAATCTGGTAGTTTTATATTTAAACTTTTAACGAAATCATTACTTAAAAATAAAATTTTGGAATTTTTATTAAGGCAATAATTAAAAGCATTAAATAAAAAAGACTCTGACTCATTGCTTAAATATTCATTTGATAAATTTTTTACAAAAACTATAGGATAATTAAAATTTTCTAGATTATAAGCATCTTTTTTTAGATCAACGATTATGGGCTTTGTATTAAATGAATTTAAAGCGGCTTGAAATAAATAGTTTCTAACTAAATCTTCTTTAATACTCACTAATAAAAAATTTTCTTTATTTGAAAAAAATGATTCAATTTCAGAAACTATTTTTTTTAAGAATTTAAAATTCTTTAATTGATCTAAAGATCTTTCTTTGGGCAAAGAAATGTTTAAAACTTTTTGACTCATTAAAAAAATATTTGAGAAATAACTTTTCTTCCTGGATATATTAAATATTCAATAACACTGTAAAGAGAAGTAATTATCAATGTAGTCATTAAGAAATTTAAGAATAAAGATGGTACAAAATTAAATGTTATTTCTAAAATAATAAAGCCTAAATAAGTCATCAAAACAAAACTATTAAATTTCCCAGAAAAATAAGGTCTTATTTCATAATCTTTAATAAGAAGAGACGATAAAATAACGCCGACAATGATGAATAAGTCTCTGCTTAATAAAAACATGGTCAAATAAATATTTATTTCTCCAACAAGGGATAGAGATATTAAGGTAGCAATTACCAAAACTTTATCTGAAATTGGATCAAATATTTTCCCGAATCTACTTTCCCAAGAATATTTACGTGCAAGAAATCCATCTAAGTAATCAGATACTCCCGCTATAAAAAAGAAAAATAGAGTCAGTTGATAATTTTGCTCTAAAATACTTATAACAATAGGATAAACTAGGAAAAATCGAAAAACTGTCAAAAAATTTGGTATTGAAGAAACTATCATTTATCACCGTAAGCTAGAAATACTTTGCGTTTCTCCTTTCCTAAGAAATTTAAATTATCAATTTCAATCAAATAATCTATTAGATTTTTTTCTTCCGATAGCAAATAAAAACTGTAAGTAGCTGAGTTATTTCGAAGTGATAACAAACTTAGGTTACTTATAAATAATATATTCTGTAATTTTTCTTCAAGGTTTTTGTGTTCAATGAACTTATTTAATCCACTAATTTCAACATAATAGGGTTGTTTAGATTTATATTTTGGTTTTAATCTTTGCTTGCTGTATAAGTTATCAACTAAAATGTTGAATCCAACTGTCGGCTTGTACCTAGTTTCAGTATCCAATCTGGAAGACTTTTTATCAATTTCCCTTGGAAGAAAGCACCATTCATTAATACTTGAGATTTCGCAAAAAAACCATCCGTCAGAAGGATATCTATCATTAAAAATAGTCAAACTTTCTGTTTCTGAGTTATTCTCAAGACTAAAAAGACGTATATCCTGAGAGTCTAAAATAGGATAAATGAGAGTTATCCCCCTTTCATTAGCAATGTTATTCAATTCTTTTTTAGTAAACTTACATTTTTGTTCTAAAGATTTAGCTGCTTGAAGAGATGAGAAATCTGATTTGCAAAAAATCCAGGCTGCAACTTTAGGGTTTTTGAGAAAGGAAATACCGAGATTCAATCTTAATAATTTTTCTTGAAGGGCTTTCAGGTCAATTTTTACTTCTAAGGCCTCCTCATTTTTATAATTGATGAATTTGTACTCTTTTATATACCTATCTGGATTTAATTTTTTAAAAGTTTGCTGATTTAGATTGAAGTCTCTTTGACTTCCTAGAACTTTGAGAATAGATTGGTTAAGAGCTTTACGAAGCAATTCAGAAACATCTTCATCATTTCCTTGAACAATTGTTGAGTATTCTTCACTAATCAAAATTGAAAAGAAGAAAAAAAGAAAAGTAAAAAAAATAACTTTAATAATTTTTGACATTAAAAATGATTATAATATGTTTTTTTATTAGAACTTAACTTCAAAAGACTTTGTCAAAATCTAGAAAAACTTCCTATGCTTCTTCAGGAGTAAGCATTAAAAGAGGTGATCAATTAGTAGATATCATAAAACCTCTAGCTAAAACTTCTTTTAGAAAAGAAATTATTGGATCAATCGGAGGATTTGCTGCTGCATCTTCTCTTCCAAAAAAATATAAAAATCCAATTTTAATTAGTTGTACAGATGGAGTTGGAACAAAAATTGAAATTGCTGAAGCATTAAAGATTTATAACACTATTGGTATTGATTTAGTCGCAATGTGTGTAAATGATTTGATTACATTACAAGCCGAGCCTTTGTTTTTCCTAGATTACCTTGTTACAGATAAAATAAATTTAAAAAACTCCAAGTCAATTTTTAAAGGAATAGTCAAAGGTTGTAAAGAGTCGAATTGTGCTTTAATTGGAGGAGAAACAGCCGAACATCCAAATGCTTTTCCAAAAGGAAAGTTTGATTTAGCCGGATTTTGTGTCGGAGTCTTAGAAAAAAACTCAAAAAGTCTAATTAATCAGGCTAAAAAGAATGACGTTTTGATAGGTCTAAAATCAAATGGGCTTCACTCAAATGGTTTTTCTTTAATTAGAAGACTCATTGAAAAGAAGAAACTCAAGTTAAACCAAGAGTTTAAAGGCTCTTCTCTAGGCAAAACTCTTTTAAAACCTACAAAAATATATGTCAGCGAAGTTTTGGCTTTAAAAGATAAAATAAATATAAATGCTATTAGTCATATTACTGGAGGTGGATTTTCAGGAAATCTTGAAAGAATAATTCCAGATAATCTTTCTGCGCTCGTTTCTTTGGGGTCAAACTACCCTTTCAATAATGATCTATACAGTTTGATTGAGTCAAAATCTAATTTAGATAAAAAAGAAATGTTATCTATATTTAATTGTGGCATTGGAATGATCCTTTCAATCAAGAAAAATGATTTAGATAAATGTAAAAAGATTCTAAAAAAGTTTAAATTGCCTCACATTGAATTAGGTGTTGTTTCATCTAAAAAATCTAATAACAAAATTACATTCCTTGAATGAATAAAAAAATAACTCTTGCAGTTCTCTTATCAGGAGCTGGCACAAATCTTCAAGCAATAGTTGATTGTATAAATAAAGAAAAATTACAGGCTGATATTAAAATAGTAATTTCTAATAATGAAAATGCTTTTGGCTTGGAAAGAGCAAAAAAAAGTGGTTTAAAAAGTTTGTATATAGGTCATCAATCATTTAAAGATAGAGAAGCTTACGATCAAAAACTTGTTCAAGTAATTTCAAAAGAAAATGTTGATTTTATTGTATTGGCAGGTTTCATGAGAATATTGGGTTCAAATTTTGTAAAAAGCTTTCCTAATAAGATAATAAATATTCACCCTTCTCTTTTGCCAAAATATCCTGGTTTAAATACACACAAAAAAGTATTAGATAATAAAGATAAAGAACATGGTGTAACAGTCCATCTTGTTGATGAAGGACTTGATAGTGGACCAATCATAGGATTTATGAAGCTTGAAGTAGGTAAAGATGCAAATGAAAGTGAACTTAAGAATAGAATTCATAAATTAGAACATTTCATTTATCCAAAAATTCTGTCTGACCTCCAAAAAGGGAGAGTTGTAATTGACGATAGTAAAATAAAAATTGACGAAGTCTTCTATGAAAATGGGAAAGAGTACTTTAATTAAACTTATCTTTTATTTTTTTTGTAACCAAATCTTTTTATTGGATTTAGAGCCTTATGAAAATTCATATTTCTCCAAACCCACTGGAAATGTAAAAGAAACTTTAATACGTCTATCGGAGAATAAATGGAAGATTTCTTCTGAAGGCAAACATCCGCTTTTTAATATTAAACAGGAATCAACTTTTTCTATAAATGATGGAAATGTTATTTTAGAGTCTGGTTACAGAAATCTTGATATTTTAGGTGGCATTAGGAAGGACTATCAAAGTTATAAAATAGAAAAAAAAGATAACAAAAATTTTGTAAACTTTTCTTTTGGAAAAAATGAAGGCTCGTTTGAAATTTTTGAAAACTTTTATGACAACCTAACTCTTCAAGTTCAAATTAAATTGAACTCTCTTAAAAAAGATAAAATAAAAATAAGTTATTTTGATAAAGGTAAGATTAAAAAAAAGATATTTCTGAGTCAAAAAACTGAAATTTTATATAAATCAGTGCCGACTGAAGTTTTTGAATTTACTGAGCAAAGAAGTGATAAGAGATACTTTAAATTTATGATAAAGAATGACTCGAAAAAGGAAACGTTGAGAGTTTTCCAAGGAGGTAGAGGCTTTAATGTTGAGTGGGAATTAAAATAAATTATGCTTTTGGGAGGGTTACTCCTTTTTGACCCTGATATTTTCCATCCCTATCTTTATAACTGGTTTCGCAAATTTCGTCAGATTGAAAAAACAACATTTGAGCAACTCCCTCATTAGCATAAATTTTGGCAGGAAGACTTGTAGTATTAGAAAATTCAAGTGTTACATGTCCTTCCCATTCAGGCTCAAGAGGGGTTACATTGACAATAATCCCACATCTAGCATAAGTTGATTTGCCAAGGCAAATCGTTAATACATCTCTTGGAATTTTAAAATATTCAATTGTTCTTGCTAAAGCAAATGAATTAGGAGGGATAACACATTCATTTTGAATAATATCTATGAAGCTTGAACTATCAAATTTTTTTGGATCGACAGTAGCCGAATGAATATTTGTAAATACTTTAAATTCATTTGCACATCTAACATCATAACCATAACTGGAAAGTCCGTAGGAAATTAATTTTTCATTGCTTTCTCTATTAAATTTAACTTGATTAGATTCGAAAGGAGTAATCATATCTTTTTCAAGAGACATTTTTTTTATCCAATTATCAGATTTAATTGACATCCTACTATTTTAATTCAGTTCTAAAAGAAATTGCTCTTCTAAGTGTATTGTTATCAACATAATTTAAATCGCCTCCAGCAGGGACTCCTTGAGCTATCCTAGTTACAACAATATCTATCTTTTTTAGTTTGT
>TARA_B100001121_G_scaffold101083_1_pt1 | contig 16641 bp, 15 predicted proteins | sample TARA_B100001121 | Tara Oceans TARA_B100001121 (sample SAMEA2622817) | marine metagenome | biome: marine biome (ENVO:00000447); feature: surface water layer (ENVO:00002042); material: "saline water (ENVO:00002010), including plankton (ENVO:xxxxxxxx)" | depth 5 m
TTGTTAAGATAATTTTTGCATCAATTATGATGGGTATTTTCTTTCAATATTTGATCTTGTTATTTGAAAATCAATTAAGTTATACCTATTTCTTTAAGTCTGCTTATTTATTATTATGTGTTTTATCTACAATAATTTTTTATTTTGCAGTGTCATATTTTATCAAAGCTTTTAATTATCAAGATATTAAATTAAAGTATTAGAATATGAAAAAAAAAATTTTCTCCGGTGTTCAACCTACTGGAAATTTACATTTAGGAAACTATTTAGGAGCAATAAAAAATTTTGTTGAATTAAATAATGCTCCTGAAAATGAATGCGTATTTTGTGTTGTTGACCTTCATGCTATTACAATCAAGCAAAACCCTGAAGAATTAAAAAATAATATTCGTGAAACAGTGGCTACCTTTGTTGCGAGTGGAATTGATCCAAAAAAAAGTATAATTTTTAATCAGTCAAGTGTTAGCGCACATTCAGAGGCGGCCTGGATTCTTAGTTGTGTAGCAAGAATGGGTTGGCTGAATAGGATGACACAGTTCAAAGAAAAAGCAGGTAAAGACAAAGAAAAAGCCAGTGTTGGATTGTATTCTTATCCAGTGCTTATGGCAGCAGATATTTTATTATACGATGCTACACATGTTCCTGTAGGAGATGACCAAAAACAACACTTGGAACTTTGCAGAGATATAGCTCAGAAATTTAATAATGAATTTGATGCAAAAGATTTTTTAAAAGTACCAGAACCCTTAATTCAAAAAGAATTTTCAAGAATAATGAGTCTAAAGGATGGATCAAAAAAAATGAGTAAGTCAGAAGACTCAGATTTAAGTAGAATTAATTTAACTGATGACAAGGATCAAATACTAAATAAAATTAGAAAAGCCAAGACTGACGCATTGCCTTTGCCAAGCAGTGTAAATGAGTTAGATAAAAGATTAGAGGCTAAAAATTTACTTGGTATTTATTCTAGTCTGACAGGCAAAGACATCAATCAGACAGTCGAATATTTTTCAGGGAAAAATTTTTCCGAATTTAAGGAAATTTTGAGTGAAATTTTAATTGAGCAAATTGAGCCTATATCAAAAGAAATAAAAAAATTAATGAAAGAAAAAAGCTATTTAGACAAAATTTTATTAGACGGTTCTTCAAGAGCCAGTAAATTTGCATCACAAAAAATTAAAAAAATTCATGAAACAATGGGTTTTTAAAAAAATTTTAAAAAAAAGACAAATTATAAAGTTTAATTTTTAGGATTTTTAACTATATATAAATATATGTTCGTTCAGACTGAAATTACACCTAATCCAAATTCCCTTAAATTTTTACCAGGGAAAATAGTTTCAAATGGAGGATCATTTGAAATAACAAAAAAAGATCAAATAAATAATAATCTTATTAATGATTTACTTTCAATTAATGGTGTTGAAGGAATTTTTTTAGGAAAAGATTTTATTTCTGTGAATAAACAACAAGATATTAATTGGGATGAAATCAAACATATAGTAATTTCTTTAATTAATGATTTTTATTCGAGTGGAAAAGAGTATGTAATTGATAAAGATTTAAATACAGAATCTAAAAATTTACCAGAAATTGAGAAAAAAATTATAGAGATATTGGAGCAAAAAATTAGACCTGCAGTTGCTAGAGATGGCGGGGATATAAAATTTAAAGAATTTAAAGCAGGCGTTGTTAAAGTTCAGCTGCAAGGTAGTTGTTCTGGATGTCCGAGCTCAACAATGACTCTTAAAAGAGGAGTCCAAAATCTTTTGTGTCATTATATACCCGAGGTGAAAGCTGTTGAGGCCATATAAATTATGAGGAGAGGAATTTATAGTAACAATTTAAAAGTTTTTAAATATTTTGATAAAAGGGAATTAGGTTCAATACCTCGAATATTTATAGGATCAATTATGGTAATCCTATTTTTTTATGCAGCACCTATAGTAATAAATTTTGCAAAAGAAGGCAGTAAAGAGTATCAAAATAATTCCAAAGCTGTTCTTGCATACACTTTAAATAAACCTGACTCAATTGAAGGGAATAATGAAATTTTAAATGAAAAAGAATTATTAATTGATATTTTTAGTTTAAATGACCTAGAAACTGACACTGTTAGATTAAACGCCTCAACAATCAAGCAACTTTTTGAGGATACTGATTATAAATTAGAGGATGTAAGAGAGAAAAAATTAGTTAAACCTGTTGCTCTAACATTACTTCCTGAAGAGATCAAAATGATCGAAAATACAAAAAAAAGAAAAGAATTTTTTATTCAGATCGTTTTACCTTTAATTTTAAAGGAAAATAATAATATCAGGATAGACAGAAAAAGACTTTTTAGCATTATAAACAAAAGTAATAATACTGAGCTTGAGAAAAAATGGCTTGATAAAAAATATAGACAGTATGGTGTTCCCTCGAAAGATTTATCAATATTGAAAATCAGAATGGATGAAATCCCAGTGTCTTTAGCTATAGCTCAAGCGGCAAAGGAAACTGGATGGGGCACTTCAAGATTTGCTCAAGAGGGAAATGCATTATTTGGACAATGGACGTGGTCTGGAGAAGGATTGAAACCAAAAGAAGCTGATGGAGACAAGGGTCATAAAGTAATGAGGTTTAATGTTTTACAAGCTTCTGTAAGAGCTTATCAGAGAAATCTTAATACGCACTCATCATATAGAGACTTTAGAAAAGCTAGAGGTGAATTGAGAGATTTAGGAAAACCCTTAGATAGTTTGGTTCTTGTCAGTTATTTGGATAAATATGCGGAAACAGGAAATGAATATGTTGAGGTTTTACAAAAAATAATAAAACAAAACAACTTAAAGGACTTTGATGATGCTAAATTACTACCTTCTAGTATTGAGCTAGAAAGTTTAATTTAATTTTACTGTAAATTGCGTACCAAACCATCGCCATTTCCCGTTCTCATTTAAAGAACAATTTATTCTACCTCTTCTTGGTAAAAAAGGCTCTCTAAAATTAATTGTAAGTTTATTATTTTCTACTTCAACTTTGGACTTTTCCCACACACCACCTTCATTTGAATAACAATTAATGTTACTAATATTTTTTTGGTCTTTAAAAAATTCTACATAAAACTTTGGAGGATTAGATGAACTAAGTAATCTTTTTTCTTCAGGATATAATCTTTTGTATTCGAGAGGGAAATAATTTATGATTGATTTAAATCTTTTCATTTCTCCATATTTTTCATTAATAGGAAATCGTGGAAGCTCATATTTATCCTTATTAATGTCAATTACTCCAGAATGCTGGCCAAACGATAATTTAAAATTATTAGAAATATAATCTTTCATAAATTTAGAATATTCACCAAAAGGATAAGAAAATAATTCTGGAATATATCCCAAATTTTCTAAAAATATTTTACTTGCTGTCTCAATATCTAGAATAAATTCTTCATTAGTGTCATCTATCAAATATTCATGTGTATGAGAATGATGACCTATTAGAGCAAAATCATATTTTTCAATTTCTTTAATTTGGCTCCAAGTCATATATCCGCTTTTTCCTATTGGTTCAGTCGACACAAATAGAATGAATGGAATCTTATTTTCTTTGAGATAAGGCCAAGCTTCATCATAAAAAGATTTAAACCCATCATCAACTGTAAGAAGAATTTTTTTTTGATCTTTCGGTGTGTCAAAATTCTTAATAAAGTCTTGTGGGTCCATAAATAAAAGTCCAGAATTCTTGATTAATTCTATATGATTCTTGAAAACATCCATTTGTATGTTTGTAGATGGATATTTAGATTCATTAAACCGGTGATACATGATAGACAAAACACCATTATCATTTGAATAAAGTTTGATATTATTGTCTTCTGCATTAGAATTAAGAGTAAAAAAAATAATAGTAATGAAAAAACTTATTATAGATGCGGTTAATGAAAATATTTTTTTAGTAATCATTAGCGATAATAATATTTATAATGTTAGTCATAAAAATATCAAAACTAATTATGAAAAATTAATCATTCTAATAAATGATTTTTTAAATTCAAATGGGCTTAAAATTAGTGATATTTCAACTTTTTACGTAAATAGAGGCCCAGGTAGTTTTGCTGGTATAAGAAATTCCATATCCATAGTAAAAGCAATACATTTAATAAATAAAATTGATTATTATTGCTATAGTTTTCAAGATTTTAAAGATGAAAATAATGTTAAATATGAAAATATTCCCAATCTATGCGATAAATTTAAGATTAAAAAAAATTTGATTAAACCTATTTATATAAGTTAAAATTAGAAAATTATGTCAGATAAACTAGAACAAAAATTTCAAAAAAAAGGTCTAAAATTAACAGATCAGAGAAGAACTATTGCAAGAGTTATACTTGAGTCAAAAGAAGCTTATGGTGAGTCAGACCATCCGGATGTAGATGAGCTGTATAATAGAGTTTCAAAAATTGATCCAAAGATAAGTATTGCCACAGTCTACAGAACTGTAAAACTTTTCGAAGAAGCGGGGATTCTCACAAAACATGATTTTAAGGGTGGTAAAGCAAGGTACGAACTTAATGATGATCATAATCATTTGATAGATATAAAGACAGGTGAAATAATAGAGTTTGTTGATGAGGAAATAAACCAGCTTCAAAAAAAAATTGCAGAAAAGTATGGCTATACTTTGGTAGATCATAGGCTTGAGCTTTATGGAGTAAAAAAGAAACCTCAGTAAAATGGGTCAAAAAATATTCATTAAAACTTTTGGATGTCAAATGAATGAGTACGACTCTAATAGGATTTTTGATAGTGTTAAAAAAATTGGTTTTAATAAAACTGACCATTATGAAGAAGCAAACTGCTACCTTCTAAATACTTGTCACATTAGAGATAAAGCAAAAGAGAAAGTCTATCATGAGATTGGAAGAGTTAAAAAGATTTTTAGATTTAAGAAGAAACCTTTAGTAATTGTTACAGGCTGTGTGGCTCAGGCTGAAAATGAGGAAATGTTAAAAAGGGAACCCTATATAGATTTTGTAATAGGCCCACAATCTTATCATAAAATAAATGATGCTATATTAAATTATACAGAAAAACAAAAATTTGAAGAAACAGAATTTGATGCTGTAACAAAATTCAATTATCTTAGTAAAATTAAAAATCATTCGGAAAAAGTAACTTCATTTTTAACTATCCAAGAAGGGTGTGATAAGTTTTGTCATTTCTGTGTGGTTCCATATACCCGTGGGCCTGAATATTCGAGGCCTTTTAAACAAATCATAAATGAAGCAAAAATTCTTGAGGACAATGGCGCAAAAGAAATAATTTTACTTGGTCAAAATGTTAACGCATATGAAAGTAATGGCACAAGATTATCAGATTTAATTCGTGATATAGAAAAGTTAAGAGGTATTGAACGAATTAGATATACGACTTCTCATCCAAAAGATATGACTGATGATCTAATTAATATATACAAAGATTCAAAAAAATTAATGCCACTTCTGCATTTACCTGTTCAAAGTGGATCTGATAGAATTTTAAAACTCATGAATAGAAAACATAAAATTGATGAATATTTTGAACTTTATGAAAAGTTAAAGAGAATTAATCCAAAAATTGAATTCTCAAGTGATTTCATAGTTGGCTATCCTGATGAAAGTGAGGAGGATCACAAAAAAACTTTAGATCTAATTAAGAAAATAAAATTTATAAATTCTTATTCATTTATATTTAGCCCCAGACCCGGAACCGTTGCATCCAAATTAGATTTAATTGATAAGAAAACATCATCAAATAGACTGAGAGAAATACAGAATCAACTTTCTGAAAATCAACGTGAAAAAAATGAATTATTAAAAAATAAAATTATAAATGTTTTAGTAGAGAACCAGACTGAAGATAAGAATAATCTTTTTGGAAAATCTGAGTATATGTCGCCAGTTATTTTCAAAGGCCAAAAAGAAAAAATCGGACAAGTTGTAAAAATAAAAGTTTCAAATATTAATAGAAATACTCTTTTTGGAAATATTGTTGAAACTTTAAAAAAAAAGGTAGCATAAAAATTGAGCGGATATACAAAAAAAAAAATTGATGTTAATTTCAAATTTGTTTATTCTGACAATAATTCATTAAGTGTAATTTTTCATGATAATGATTTATTGATGGGAATATGTGGTGAGTTTAATAAAAATTTAAAAGAGCTCGAAAAAATCACGAATTCAAGCCTTTATTCAAGAGGAAATTCGATTTTGATTAAATCTACACCGGAAAAGAATGAAATTTTAAAAAATGCAATTCAATTTTTATCAAATCAGTTTATAAACAATGGAACTATTGAGCATAAAGATATAATTTCTTCTGTAGATCAGTTTATGATTAATGAAAAAGTAAAAAACCAAAATATAACAGACATAATTAAAACACCCAAAAAATCTATAATCCCAAGATCTGAAAAACAGAAGAAATATGTGAGAGCCTTAAGACAAAATGAAATTATAATCTCAGCAGGTCCTGCTGGTACAGGCAAAACATTTTTAGCAGTGGCAGTTGGATTAACGATGTTGTTAGAAAAAAAAATTGAAAGAATTATTTTATCAAGACCAGCAGTAGAAGCTGGGGAAAGACTTGGATTTTTACCTGGAGATATGAAAGAAAAAGTAGACCCTTACCTTCGTCCATTATACGATTCGCTATATGACCTTTTTCACTTTGAAAAGATACAAAGAATGATTGAGATAGGTGATATAGAAATTGCACCTCTAGCATTTATGAGAGGAAGAACTTTAAAAAATTCATTTGCTATTTTAGATGAAGCACAAAATGCAACAGACACACAAATAAAAATGTTTCTTACTCGGATTGGTGAAAATTCAAAAATCGTAGTAAATGGTGACCCATCTCAAATAGATCTTCCTCACAAAAAAATGTCTGGTTTAGATAAAGCTAAAAAATTATTAAGTCATATAAATGAGATTTCTATAATCGACTTTGACCATTCTGACGTTGTAAGACACCCGCTTGTGTCAAAAATAGTAAAAGCTTATTCAAATAAAGATGATTAGTGTTAATGTTCTCTCAGAGGACAATATCTGGTCAAAAAAAATAAAAAGAAAAAATTATTTTTTTAATTCGATTTGTAATGCTTTTCCAAAAAAATATAAATTTACAAATAAGAAAGTTAATTTTACTTTATTACTGTCGAATAACAGACAAATAAGAAAATTAAACAAAAAATTTAGAAATAAAGATAAACCAACAGATATTCTTTCTTTTCCAGTAGAAAAAAAAATACGCGTAAAAAAAAATCTTTATTTGGGCGATATAATAATTAGTTATAATTTTATTAATAAACCAAAAATTAAAGAAATTAGATTATTAAAATATAAAGTAACTAAAATTTTTATTCATGGTTTTCTCCACTTACTTGGATTTGATCATAAAAAAAACAAAGATTATAAAAAGATGATAAATGAAGAAAACAGAATTTATAAATCAGTAATATCTAAAATATCCAAATTTAATAGAATTGAAAAAAATCATTAATTTAGAACTTGTTTATTTATTTTCTTTAGGAGCACTATCTTCTTTAAGCTTACCTCCATTTAATTTATTCTTCATTAATTTCATCAGTTTTAGTTTATTTTTCTATTTTCTTATTAAGAAAAAAAAATTCAAAGATACAACATTTTTTATTTATGGATGGGTATTTGGTTTCGGTTTTTTTTTAACAAATCTGTATTGGATAACAATATCACTTACCTTTGATCAAAGTCTAAAATTCTTAATACCATTTTCATTTATACTGATTCCAAGTTTCATATCGGTATTTTATGGATTAGCCATTTATATTTTTTCAATTTTTAAATCAAAAGATATAATTAGTTCTTTTTTTCTATTTTCACTTTTATTTGGGATTGTAGAATTTATTAAAGGAAATGTTTTATCTGGATTTCCTTGGAATCTTATAGCTTTCAGTTTTTCTAATAATGTTGAAATTTTAAGTATTATCTCAATTATTGGAACATATGGATTTAATTTAATCTGTATTTCTCTTTTCTCGAGTCCGGCAATATTTTTTTTAAGACAGAATAAAAAACATTTGATTGTCTTAGCAACTTTTATTTTAATGCCTATATTAGCTTATATTTATGGTGATAATTATAAAAAAAATTTTTTAGAGTCAGAAAAAAAATTAAATGATTTCACAATAAGAATTATAGCTTCAAATGTAAGTTTAGAAAAATTTTATAAAAATGTTGACCCCGCACTTATAATAAATGATTTGATTAAAATAAGTGATCCAGATTTAGATAAGAAAACCTTATTCTTGTGGCCCGAGGGCATAGTGCCAAATATTTCACAAGCGGACTTGATAAATTATAAATATTTATTTGATGAAAATTTTAGCAACAATCATCTTATTGCTTTAGGAATAAATAAAGAATATTCTCAAAACGGATTTAAAAAAATTTATAATTCATTTTCAGTTTATGATAATGAGATAAATTTATTACACTCATATGAAAAAATAAATTTAGTTCCTTTTGGGGAATTTCTGCCATTGGAAAGTCTATTAAGTAAAATTGGATTAAAAACAATTACAAATAATTACCAATCATATTCAAAAGGAGAAAAAAGAGAAATAATATTTTTAGAAAATGATAAATTTTCATTAAGAATATTGCCCTTGATTTGTTACGAAATAATATACTCTGGCAGCCTCTATAAAAATGATAATTTTGATTATTTAGTAAATATTTCAGAAGATGGATGGTTTGGAAAATCTATTGGACCAAAACAACATTTTGTCCATAGTATTTTTAGAGCAATTGAAAGTGGAAAATATCTTATCCGTTCTACAAATAACGGTATGGCAGCAATTATAAATCCAATAGGAATTATTGAGAATCAAGTAGATTTTGGAAAAAATGGATACATTGATTTTAATGAGCAAAGAAAAATACAATCAACAATTTTTTCAAAATATGGAAATAAAGTTTTTGGTTTAATCATTTTATTGTATATTTTCTTAATATTTTCATTTAATAGAAATCATCATGAGTAATTTAAAAAATTTTTTATTTACAAGCGAGTCTGTTTCTGAAGGACATCCTGATAAAGTTTCGGATAGGATTTCTGACATGGTCGTAGATCAATATCTTTCACAAGATCCCTATTCTAGAGTTGCGTGTGAAACATTAACCACAACCAATAAAGTGGTACTAGCTGGTGAAGTACGTGGTCCTGAAATAAAAAAAGATGAATTAATTGAAAAAGTTAGGATGTGCATAAAAGATATTGGTTATGATCAGGATGGTTTTACATGGAAAGAAGCAACTAGTATTGAAAGTCATTTACATTCTCAATCAACAGACATCGCTATGGGTGTAGATTCGTCTGGCAATAAAGACGAGGGTGCTGGAGATCAGGGAATAATGTTTGGTTATGCATGTAATGAAACTAAGGAACTTATGCCCGCACCTATATATTACTCTCATAAAATTTTAAGATTAATGGCACAAGACCGTAAATCAGGTAAATTGGAAAATATTGAACCAGATTCTAAAAGCCAAGTTACTTTTCAATATGAGAACGGCCAACCTACAAAAGTAAAGTCGGTAGTAATTTCTTCTCAACATTCTCCAACTGTAAATCAAGATCAAGTAAAAGAACTCTTAAGACCTTATATGATCAAATCAATACCTAAAAATTTTTTAACTGAGTTCAATGAAAAGGAATTTTATGTTAATCCAACTGGTAATTTTGTTATAGGTGGTCCAGATGGGGACTGTGGATTAACAGGTAGAAAAATTATTGTAGATACTTATGGTGGAGCTGCACCACATGGAGGTGGAGCATTTTCAGGAAAGGACCCTACAAAAGTAGATAGATCAGCAGCTTATGCTGCTAGATATATAGCAAAAAATGTTGTTGCTTCAAAAATTACAGATAAATGTTTGATCCAACTTGCATATGCTATAGGAGTTTCGAAACCTTTATCAATCTATATTGATTTGTTTGACAACGACAAAGACAAAAATAAATTCGTAGAAGATAAAATTAAAGAGAATTTTGATTTAAGCCCGAGGGGAATAAGGGAAATGTTAAATCTCAATAGACCAATTTACGAAAAGACAGCCGCCTACGGTCATTTTGGCAGAAGTCCAGAGGAAGATGGGGCATTTTCTTGGGAAAAGATAGATAAAACTGCGATTTTTCAATAATAGTTTATATTGAATAAAAAAAAAACTTTAATATATTCCAGGTAAATTATTGAATTTACAAAATGGGCTTAAGCCCATTTTTTTTTGGAATAAACTTAATTATGTTAAATAAAAGAGCTGATAAATTAGAACTTTTAAGAATTGCAGAAGCTGTTGCACTAGAAAAATCTATAGATAAAGAACTGATAATAAGTTCAATGGAGACCGGAATTGCAAAAGCTGCTAAAGCAAAATTCGGTCAAGATAATGAAATAAAAGTTTTAATTAATAGAGATAGTGGTGATATTGAAATTTTTAGAAAGTTAGTAATTTCAGAAAGCCCTGAAAATTCAAATATTGAGATTAAACTCGAAGATGCAGTGAATTTAAATCAATCTAATAAAGATAAAAAAATTGGCGATGAAGTATTACAACCTCTACCATCATTTGATTTTGGAAGAATTGCAGCACAAACTGCAAAACAAGTTATTAATTTTAACGTAAGAGAAGCAGAGAGAGAAAGACAGTATAATGACTTTATTGATAAAAAAGATACTATTCTAAGTGGTATTGTAAAAAGATTAGAATTCGGAAATGTAATTGTTGATCTTGGAAGAACTGAGGCAATTATTCAAAAAAATGAACTTATACCCCGGGAAAATATTAAGGCCGGCGACAGAGTTAAAGCATATTGTTACGACGTTAGACGAGAACAAAGAGGTCAACAAATTTTTTTAACTAGAGCTCAACCAAAATTTATGGAGAAGCTTTTTGTTCAAGAAGTACCAGAAATATATGATGGATTAATAGAAATTAAATCCTCTTCAAGAGATCCAGGTAGTAGAGCAAAAATCTGTGTAAAAGCAGTAGACACATCATTAGATCCTGTTGGAGCCTGTGTAGGAATGAGAGGCTCAAGAGTTCAAGCAGTAGTGAATGAGCTACAAGGAGAAAAAATTGATATAGTAAATTGGTCTGAAGATCCTGCGATTTTAGTTTCAAATGCATTATCGCCAGCTGAGGTCCAAAGGGTTAATGTTGACAACGAAAGAAAAAAACTTGATGTAATTCTTACTGAAGAAAATTTAAGTAAGGCAATAGGAAGACGAGGTCAAAATGTTAGACTAGCGACTAAACTTTTAAACTTTGAAATAAACATAATGACAGACCAAGAAGATTCAGAACGAAGACAACTAGAGTTTAAAGAAAAGACAGAAAATTTTGTTAAAAATTTAGAGCTTGATGAAACTCTTGGTCAATTATTAGTAGCAGAAGGATTTTCAAATATTGATGATATTAAAGATAGTTCTGTGGAAAACTTAGTTAAAATAGAAGGTATAGAGAAAGATACTGCAGAGGCATTAATTGAAAGAGCAAAAGAATTTTATCAAAAAGATCAAGAAGACACTTCACAAAGAATAAAAGATTTAGGACTAGAAGATGCTTTGATTAATTTAAAAGGTTTAACGCCAGGTATGTTAGTAACTTTGGGAGAGCAGAAAATACTTAAATTAGAAGAGTTTGCAGATTTAGCTTCCGATGAATTGACTGGTGGGTACGATGTAGTAAAGGGCGAAAGAATAAAAATTCAAGGCTATCTTGAGGACTTTGCTTTATCTAAAGAAGAAGCAGATGGACTTATAATGTCTGCAAGAAATATAATTTACAAAGATTGAGTGATGATTTATGGAAAACAAAAAAACAAAATTAACTATCTCTGGTACAACCAAAAAATCGATAAAAAATATTGAATTTGCTAAAACTAAAGGAAAAAATTCAGTTATAATTGAAAAAAATAAGAGCAATTTCATAAAGAAAGGATCTAGTTATAAATCCTCTTCAGGTGGAGTTAGGTATAAAAATACCAAGACGTCTTTTTCAAAGGGCACTCCATTTAAAGCTCCTTTTGTTCCAAAAAATTTACCTATTAATAATGATTTTGAAAAGCGGAAACTTGCTGAACAAAGAGCCACTAAAAGACTAAAAGGTGATAATGAGGGAAAAAAATTAAAATCAGGGACAAAAAAAAGAGAGTTAAAACTTACAGTTTCAAGAGCTCTAAGTGATGAAATTGAGGCAAAACAAAGAAGTTTAGCGTCGGTAAAAAGAGCAAGAGAAAAAGAAAATAAAAATTCTAATAAAGAGGATAATAAGGAGAATTTAAAGACTGTAAAAAGAGATATTAATATTCCTGAGGCAATAACAGTACGAGAGCTAGCAAATCGTATGGCAGAGCAATCAAGCAATGTAATTAAATACCTTTTTGGTATGGGTGTAACAGTTACAATTAATCAAACCTTAGCTGCGGATACAGCTGAATTTTTAGTTAAAGAGTTTGGTCACAATCCTATTCGAGAGGAAAAAGCAGAGGAGATTATTCAAAAAATCAAAGCTTCTAGAACAGAAAACTTAAAAAATAGACCACCAATTGTTACTGTAATGGGACACGTTGATCATGGAAAAACTTCAGTGCTTGATGTTTTGAGAAGTGCAAATGTTGTTTCTAGCGAATTTGGTGGAATAACACAACACATTGGTGCTTATCAAATAGAAAGTAAATCAAGTAAATTAACTTTTATTGATACCCCAGGCCACGCAGCTTTTACTGAAATGAGAGCCAGAGGTTCTAAACTTACTGATGTAGTTGTTCTTGTAGTTGCAGCAGATGATGGTGTTAAACCTCAAACTGTAGAGTCCATTAAACATGCTAAAGCTGCAAATGTACCTATAGTAGTTGCAATTAATAAGTGTGATTTACCTGAGGCAGATCCACAAAAAATTAAAAATCAATTATTAGAACATGAGCTAATCGCTGAAGATTTGTCTGGTGATACTTTAATGGTAGAAATTTCAGCTAAAACAAAGCTCAACTTAGATAAATTAGTTGAAGCAATAGTTTTGCAAGCAGAAATCTTAGACTTAAAAACAGATTTTGAATCTAAAGCAACCGGAGTAGTGCTAGAGTCAAAAATAGATATTGGCAGAGGCCCAGTTGCAACAATAATAGTAACAACAGGTACTCTTAAAAAAGGAGATTTTTTTGTGAGCGGTTTTAGATGGGGCAAGGTAAGAGCGATTATAAATGATAAAGGTAAAAATATTGATTACGCTCCTCCATCAACGCCAGTCGAAATATTAGGTATCAATGGAGCTGCAAAGTCAGGAGATGATTTTATTGTTTTAGATAGCGAGAAGGAAGCAAAAACATTAAGTGAAAATAGAGCACAAGAAAAAAGAGAAATTAAAAATCCATTGTCTTTCGCCACACAAGAGTCAGCCTTTTCTGATAAATCATCTGAAGAACTTAACTTAATTATTAAATCAGATGTCCATGGTTCATCAGAGGCAATAAAAAATGCCATTAGTCAAATAAAACATGATGAAGTTAAGCCTAAAATTATTTTGGCAGATATTGGAATGGTTACGGAAACTGATGTTACACTAGCTAAAGCTTCAAATGCTGTCTTGATAGCTTTTAATGTTAAACCAAGTAAAGAGGCAAAAAAATTAGCCGAAAAAGAGAATATTAAAATTTCCTCTTATAATATTATTTATGAAGTTCTAGATTTTATAAAACTTAGAATGTCAGGTTTATTAGCTCCTGATGTTCAAGAAAATATTATCGGAACAGCTCAAATTTTAGAAATATTTAAAGTTTCTGGAGCTGGAAAAGTTGCAGGATCAAAAATTATTGAGGGTGAAATACTAAGTACCTCAAGTGTTAGAGTTATTCGTGATGGAGCAATAATATTTACTGGAAAAGTTGGGAGTATCTTTAGAGAGAAAAATCAAGTAAAACAGGTAAATAATGGGCAAGAATGTGGAATAACACTAAAAGACTACGTTGATTTTCAAAAGAACGATACAATTGAGGCTTTTAATGTAACATCAAAAGAGAGAACTATATAATGGCTGATAGAATAGGAAAACCCATATCTCAAAGGCAGTTAAGAGTTGGTGAGATGATCAAACAATCTTTAAGTATGATTTTTTTAAAAAATGAGGCTAAAGTGCCGAATTTAGAAACTAATACTATAACAGTTACTGAAGTTAGAATGAGCCAAGATTTAAAGATTGCCAAAGCATATGTATTACCTCTGGGAGGAAAGGATGCTGAAGAGACTGTGTTTAAATTAAAAGAATATTCATTTTTAATAAGAAAAATTTTATCTCAGAAGGTTGTAATGAAATTTTTACCAAAATTACTTTTTAGAAAGGACGAGTCTTTTGAATATGCAGAAAAAATTGAAAATTTAATAAAACAAACAAATAAATAGGAAAATAGTATGAGTAAAAAAATACATGAGCTAGCAACACACGAAAAAGACACTGGGTCTTCTGAAATACAGATTGCATTGTTAACAGATAAAATTGAAACTCTTTCAAATCATATAAGACAATTTAAGAAGGATAGGCATTCATCAGTTGGACTTTTGAGGGCAGTAAATAGAAGAAAAAAACTTCTAGATTATTTGAAGAGAACAAAGGTAGATTCTTACAAAAATGTATTATCTAAATTGAATTTAAGAAAATAGATATTAAGTAAGGTAAGATAGAGAGAAATGGAACGAAACGAACGAAAAGAAATGGAAATGAAATGTTTAAAGTATATAAGAAGGAAATTGAAGTAGCAGGAAAAAAGATAGTTTTAGAAACAGGTAAAATAGCAAGACAAGCAGATGGTGCAATAATCGCAACGTGCGGAGAGACAGTTGTATTAGCAACAGTAGTAGGGGCAAAAAAAATTAATCCAGACATCGATTATTTTCCTTTATCAGTTAACTATCAAGAAAAATATTACGCAGCAGGAAAAATTCCTGGTGGATATTTTAAAAGGGAAGCAAGACCCACTGAAAGCGAAACTTTAATATCCAGATTAATTGACAGACCAATAAGACCTTTATTTCCTGATGCATTTAAAAATGAAGTTCAATTATTACCTACAGTAATTTCTTACGATAAAGAAAATGAAGCTGACATTTTATCTATAATAGCTTCATCAGCAGCTTTAGCAATTTCGGGCATGCCGTTTATGGGACCAGTTGGTGCTTCAAGAGTTGGATTTATTGATGGTAAATATGTTTTAAATCCCTCTAAAACTGAATTAGAAAATTCAAAACTTGACTTAGTTGTAGCTGGTACTAAAGAAGCAGTATTAATGGTTGAGTCCGAAGCAAGTGGCTTGACTGAAGAAGAAATGCTAAATGCAGTTAAATTTGGTCATGAAGGGTTCGTACCAGTGATCGAAATAATTGAGGAACTAGCAAAAGAATGTAGGAAACCACAATGGGAGGTTGAAAAAAAAGATCTTTCTGAGGTTAAGAAAAAACTTGAGGAAACTTTTACCAAAGATCTAAAAAAAGCTTTCGCTACAAAAGATAAGCAGGATAGATCTAATCAAATTTCAGAGATTACAGAAAATGCTAAAAAACTTTACGAAGATAATGAGAATTATACTGATTTAGATGTTAATTCTGAGCTTAAAAATCTTGAAAAATCAATCGTAAGAACTGATATTTTAAAAAATAAAAATAGAATTGATGGCAGAAGTTTATCCGATGTAAGACCAATATCTTGTGAGGTTGGTATTTTACCTAGAACTCATGGATCTGCATTATTTACAAGAGGTGAAACTCAGGCAATCGTCACAGCTACTTTAGGTACCTCTGATGATGAGCAAAGAATCGAAAGCTTAGATGGTTTACAAAGAGAAAGATTTATGCTGCATTATAATTTTCCTCCTTTTTCAGTTGGTGAAACAGGAAGAATAGGCACTGGCAGAAGAGAGATAGGTCATGGTAAGTTAGCCTGGAGAGCAATACATTCTTCATTACCTTCGAAAGAAGCTTTCCCTTATACATTTAGAGTAGTGTCTGAAATTACTGAGTCTAATGGATCATCTTCTATGGCAACTGTTTGTGGAACATCGCTTGCTTTGATGGACGCAGGTGTTCCAATCAAAGAACCAGTTGCTGGTATAGCGATGGGTTTAATTAAAGAAGGTGAAAATTTTAGTGTTCTGTCGGATATTTTAGGAGATGAAGATCATCTTGGTGACATGGACTTTAAAGTTGCAGGAACTAAAGATGGAATTACTTCTCTTCAAATGGATATAAAAATAACAGGCATAACTTTTGAAATTATGGAGCAGGCATTGAGTCAAGCTAAAGAGGGAAGAATCCACATTTTAGGTGAAATGAATAAGTCATTATCTAAGTCGAGAGCTGATGTTGGAAAACACACTCCAAAAATGGAAAAAATTAGTGTTGATAAAAAAGATATTGCTGCTGTTATTGGAAAAGGTGGAGCAACTATTAGAGAGATTGTTGAAAAATCAGGTGCCAAGGTTGATGTAAATGATGAGGGTGTAGTTACAGTTGCGGCCCCAGATGAGGAAGCAAGAAACATTGCTATGCAAATGATTAAAGACATTACTGCTAAAGCTGAGTTGAATA
>TARA_B100001121_G_scaffold10004_2_pt1 | contig 16600 bp, 12 predicted proteins | sample TARA_B100001121 | Tara Oceans TARA_B100001121 (sample SAMEA2622817) | marine metagenome | biome: marine biome (ENVO:00000447); feature: surface water layer (ENVO:00002042); material: "saline water (ENVO:00002010), including plankton (ENVO:xxxxxxxx)" | depth 5 m
CAAGAATACAAAGAATCACTAGCCGATATGTCCATATCAATATGCCGTCTAGATGGAGAAGATTTAGCGCTTTACGATTTCAGTGATTCAAGAATTGATAACGTTGAACACATTTACTTAAGAGGTTTACCAAAAGGAATGTATCAGCTTAAAGTGACCACTAATGCATTCAGTCATTTTGGAATAGCTTGGAGAGCTGAACCAGGCAATTTACCAGAATTAGAAATCAATATGAATCTTCAAGATGTCAGGATTGAATGTAATAATTTAATAAAGGGAAAAGAATTTACTCTCCAAAGTTCTTATGACTTTGAGAATTGGGCCACAAAACACACATTCACGGCTAATGAAACTTCACACGAAATTATAGAAAAAATAAACAATCAAAAAAAGAAATTCTATTACAGAATTTTATGGAACCCTATTAACTAGCGAGCTCTACAACAACTCCAACTGACCTTTTTTTCTGACCACTTTATCTACTTTATTCTTTGTTAAAATATTTCCTTTGGACGCTCTACCCTTGATAGAAACATCAGCAAAGTTAACTTCAAATTCTTTCACTCTAAGCCTAGGCGCAGGCTTTAACACAACATTCACCACAGGTGTTTCTTTATCCGATTCATGCGCTGAAAAGAAAAGTACTCTCGTGCCATTATTTCCTTTTGTAAGATCATACATTTTTTCTCTGGTAACCCCTTGCACCGTAAAACGTTTTACTAAAGTGGCACCATCTCTACCATCCCTATAAATCATACAATAGTATTTAGGCTCATCTTTCTTGAAGATAGCAACATGTGCAGGATTCTTCCCAACATAGGTTTTCTCGGCAACTTTTGAAACCTGCATTGTTCCCTCTCTGCCAAAAACAATTAAATCATCCATTCTTGAGCAACGATCAACCGAAACGCCGCTGCTCTTAAGCCCCCACCCGGCAAAGCCTGTCTTAGAATTCAAATATATAGTCTCAGTTGCTACCGCCACATTTTTGGCAATCACCTTACTGAAACTAGAAACTTCGGTTTTTCGTTCTCTTCCTTTACCAAATTTCTCTTTTAGCTCTTTGTAATACCTAATCGTGTATCTGGTAATTTGTGAGATGTCTCTCTTCACCTCTTTGATCTTGTCCTCAATTCCTTTAATAAGTTCATCTGCCTTAAAGGAATCATACTTGGAAATTCTCTTTATTTTTATTTCTGTTAGCTTTACGACATCCTCTTCCACCACCTTCCTTCTAAGCTTTTTTAAATATGGCTTCAGGCCTTTCCAAATTTCCTCAATAACTGACTCCCAAGTGGTACATTCCTCAATACGACGATATATTTTATTTTCGATAAAAATTCGCTCTAAAGAACTATGATGCCATTTATCTTCAAGTTCTCCGAGCTTAATTTCTAACTCCCATTTTAGAAGGTCACGAGTCCGCAGAGAAGATTTTTTCAACAAATCATCTACAGTATAAAATCGTGGTTTATCTTCCTCTATGACACATGAGTTAGGAGAAATTGTCACCTCACAATCAGTAAAAGCAAACAATGCTTCAATCGCTGTATCCGGATCTAGACCTACAGGTAAATGAACATTTATCTCAACCTTTTCCGCAGTAATATCCTCAATCTTTGATATCTTTATTTTTCCTTTTTCATTAGCAGATACAATATTATCCATCAAACCCCCAGCCGTAGTACCAAAGGGTATTTCAGTGATTTTAAGGAGCCTCTTGTTCTTTGTTTTTTCAATTCGGGCTCTGACTCTTACCTTTCCTCCTCGTAATCCCCCGTTGTATTCAGACGCATCCATGATTCCACCTGTTGGAAAATCAGGCATTAATTTTGTTCGCTTTTTACGTAAGACATCAATGCATCCATCAATCAGTTCATTGAAATTGTGAGGCAATATTTTACATGCTAGACCAACGGCTATGCCCTCTGCGCCATGCGCTAAGAGTAAAGGGAACTTAAACGGTAAGTTTACTGGCTCTTGATTTCGTCCATCATAAGAGGCTGCCCAATTTGTGGTTTTTGAATTAAAGGCAACGGCTAGAGCAAACTTTGATAACCTTGCTTCGATGTAACGAGTTGCCGCAGCTTTATCCCCCGTCAATATATTACCCCAGTTTCCTTGAGTATCGATCAGTAAATCTTTTTGCCCCATAGCAACCAAGGCATCTGCGATGGATGCGTCTCCATGAGGATGGTACTGCATTGTATGTCCGACCACGTTCGCAACTTTATTGTATCGGCCATCATCTTTTTCTTTTAGTGAATGAAGGATACGTCTCTGAACTGGCTTGAGTCCATCATTCAGACTTGGGACAGCTCTTTCCAAAATGACATAACTCGCATAGTCGATGAACCATGAAGAATACATATCATCGATATGTATGACTCCTGCTTTTTCTGGATCCCTATCCTTGGGCTTAGGCCTTTTACTTTTGCTTGGTTTTTTCGTATTAGACCTTGGAGATTTTTTAACAGTCTTTTTGGTTGCCTTTTTTACAGTTCCACCCTTAGGAACTTTCTTTTTAAGTACCTTTCTTTTGATGATTTTTTTAACGACTTTCTTTTTTGCCATGCAAATTTATCTAAATGACACCTTAATAAGTATTTCAGATTTGTTAAATAAATAACAGGCTCAGATAATCAGTCAAATCAACTCTGATCTAAGAATTAATAAATTTTCTTTTAATTCAGATGAAAATTTAAAAAACATCAAGATCACTTATTGACGCTATCCATGAGGTTGGTAGTCTCATTTAGAATGAAAGCGATGGTAATGACAGGGTTTGGCACCCCAGAAGTTTTTGAATTAAGAGAGATTCCCAAACCTCTAATTAAACCAGGCTATGTTATAATCAGAGTCAGAGCCAGCTCAGTAAATCCAATAGACTATAAAATTAGATCCGGCCTCTTAAAGAATCTCTCACCTGAAAATGGCGTACTAGGATTTGATGTTTCAGGAACAATTGATGAGGTAGGTGATGGCGTTAGTAAATTTAAGAAAGGCGATGAGGTCTTTGGTTGCAGTGGGGCAATTACCGGAAACCCAGGAGCTCTAGCTGAGTATCAGTTGGTTGACGAGAGACTACTCGCTCTAAAGCCGGACAGCCTTACCTTGGAAGAATGCGCAGCATTACCACTTGTAAGTATTACCGCATGGGATGCTTTAATTAGAGGAGCTAAAATTAATAAAACTGATAAAGTCTTAGTTCATGGTGGTGCCGGAGGAGTCGGACATCTAGGCGCTCAGCTTGCTAAAGCCTTCGGGGCAGATGTTTATTCAACCGTTTCCTCTGATACAAAAGCAGAAATAGTCCGAAATTATGGCGCTACTCCAATCAATTATAATTCGGTAAGTATTACTGAATACGTTAATGAACACACTAAAGGTGAAGGTTTTGATGTAATCTTTGATACTGTGGGAGGAAACGTCCTGAATGATAGTTTTGAAGCCTCAAAATTAGAAGGCAGAATAACATCAGTTAACACAAGAATTAAATGCGATCTAACAATTCTTCACCAAAAAGCTCTGTCTCTTCATGTGGTTTTCATGATAATCCCTATTCTTTACGACCAGGATGAGGGAAAGAAAAGGCACGGTGAAGTATTGAAGGAAATTGCCAAGAAAGTTGATTCAGGTTTTATCTCACCGTTAATTCATGAGCAAATATATTCTTTTAATGAAATTAGCGATGCCCATACACTACTGGAGGAAGGCAGAGCCATTGGAAAAGTGATTCTTCGAGGTTTCGATTAAAAAATAAAATTAGAGAATCCGTAAATAATTCCATGACCGATAACGCTGAACAAAAAGCGCATTTTATTATTTCCAAGATTGATCACTTTTACAGTAAGACACCTGCTCTAAAAGAGATTAATCTCACTATTAATGAGGGAGAGAAAGTTGCAATAGTCGGACCCAGTGGAAGTGGAAAGACAACGCTACTCAGCATGTTGAACGCCAGCCTTCAACCCACACAGGGACAGGTTATTATACAGGGTAAAAGTTCGAGCCAGTATTCTTCAAAAGAACTTAAATCCCTACGTTCAAAAATTGCTCTAATACCGCAGAATCTTGCACTAGTTAGCAGTTTCAAGGTTTGGCAAAATGTTGTTACTGGAAATATAGGTAAGTATGGATTTTTTAAATTATTAAAAAATCTTCTGGCGCCAGCAAAGAAAACCCTAATCGATATTCATAGTATATTGGATAGAGTCGGAATTGAGGAAAAACTTTTTTCAACAACTTCTAATCTTTCAGGGGGCCAAAGACAACGGGTTGCTGTTGCAAGAAGCATATTTCAATCTCCCTCTGCTATCCTCGCGGATGAACCCGTTTCTAGTGTCGATCCTGCGCGTGCGAGGAGTCTAGTTGAATTACTTTTGAAAGTTGCAGATGAAGAAAAAACTACATTGATAATGAGTCTTCACAATTTGGAGTTGGCAATGGAAAAATTTCCTAGAGTAGTTGGAATGCGAAATGGATCGATTCAATTTGATCGAAGCCCTGATCAAATATCAAAAGAAGAACTACAGAAACTTTATCAACTTGAGGAAAAGGAAATTCTTGAGGATGGCTGAAATAAAATCGCTTCCACCGCTGTCCTATAGAAGTACCCTTTTTGGTAAAAGGAGATCTTTATTATTGTGGATAACAACAATAACAATTATTTGTGGAGCTCTCATCGGACTGAACCCAAAATCACTCTTTAATGAGAATAGCTTTAAACTGGCTATAGAATTTTTTAAAGCATCTGCGAGCCCAGCTTTTGATTACGAAAAACCTGTAAATGGAGCTGACCCGTTTTTGAAAACGGTTTTTGAGTCGGTGTTATCAACATTCAAATTCGCAGTTTTAGCAATGAGTTTCTCTATTCCCTTGGGAGCTTTTCTTGCCTTTTTCTCAACAACAGCTTGGTGGCCAGAAAAGCTGAATGATAAACCCTATAAATTTTTTCTCCGCACCTTACATATAATTTCAAGATCATGGATAGCCTTTGCCAGATCAATTCATGAACTTATTTGGGGAATAATCTTTATAACAGCAATGGGCTTATCGACCGAGGCGGCAATAATTGCGGTAACAATCCCTTTTTCAGGAATATTAGCAAAAATATACGCAGAAATATTTGAAGAACACACTAAAGACGTTCAGACGATGTTTCGGTCAATTGGAGCGGGCTACTTTGGCTCTTTTATTTTCGGAATCGTTCCTTTAGCAATTCCAGACTTGGTCTCATACACTTTCTATAGATTAGAGTGCGCATTGCGGACTGCAGCTGTATTTGGTTTTGTTGGCATTGAAACAATAGGGTACAGAGTCAAGTTATCGTCTGATGAATTTCATTATCACGAAGTTTGGACATATCTCTATGCGCTATTTTTAACAGTAGCTCTAATCGAGTGGTGGGGAGCTAAAATTAGACAAAGTCTTAATACAAATCTCAACTAAGATGTCAGAGGAGAATCAAATAAAAAGAATTCAAGAACTTAGAAAGAATAGAGAATTTTCAAAATTTCTAAGGTTCAGCATTGCTCTTTTAATCATTGCAATTCTTTGGTCCTGGACTGCCGAGACTCTTCATGAATCGGTTATCAGCGAAGAACAAAGATCGCAAAACCTTAATAATTTCTTAAAGAAAATTGTACCAGATCCGGCTCGGGATTCAGGAAATTGGTTCGACTCAATACCCTGGATTTCCAATGTCATCTTTGAGGAGGAAGGTTTCATAGCTGGCCTTATGACTTTTGGACTGGCCACGACTGCGATCTGGATATCTGCAAGTATGGCATTTATTTTATTACCTCTAGCAGCTAGAAATTTAGCCACAAATCGTCCATTAGGAGTGAATGAAAGCACCAATTTAGGCATCGCAATATTTTGGAAAATAATCAATAAATTATCACGACTTGTTTTTTTATTTACGAGAAGTTTACCAGAGTACGTTCTTGGTTTTTTATTACTATCCATACTTGGCCCAGACCCATGGGCATTAGTTCTTGCGTTAGCAATTCATAATATTGGGATTCTCGGCAGGCTTGGCTCTGAAATCATTGAAAACAATCAATCAGAGGCCCCGAGAACTTTTATCTCTCAAGGAAGCAGCCGTCTTAACACCTACTCCTCAGCTCTAATACCTGAAACTTTTTCTCGGATGCTTATCTATTATTTTTATAGATGGGAGACTTGTGTTAGAGAATCGACAGTTCTGGGGATGCTTGGTATCGCTTCCCTCGGTTTTTTAATTAATGAAGCCAAGGCAGGCCGGGACTTTGACAAAATGATAGCCTTGATACTTATGGGCTCTTTAATTGTTATTCTTGGTGATCTCTTTTCTTATTGGATTAGAAAAAAATTGCGCCTGAATAACGCATAAAAACACTCATTCTGTAAAATCATCTACTTATCATAAGTATGATTAATCTAAAAATTGCAGATATTTAAGATATATATTAGATTAATCTCCCTCGTCTATCCCCAACCAACAATGAAGAATTTTTTTCAGCTCACCATAATCCTGATTTTCATTAATCTGATTTCTGCAACAAACGGACAAATATATTCATATAAAGAGGATCCTTTTAAGCAACTACATGAATTATTACCTTCACCAAATGATAATCGTCTGGCATCAGGTGCTCCAGGTCCTGGTTACTGGCAGCAAAAAGCAGACTATCACATTAAGGTCACTTTGGATGATGAAAAACAAAGACTAATTGGATCTGAGACCATTGACTATAGAAATAATTCTCCACACCAACTTAATTACCTATGGGTACAGCTCGATCAAAACCGTTTTGATCCCAACTCCGAAGAACTATTAATTCAAGAAGCACCTGGATTAGAAGGCATCAGCTTTAACAGATTAAGATCTCAACTCTACCGCAGATCATTCAAGGGAGGGCATCAAATAAAAAAAGTAACTGATAAAAAAGGCAATGAAATAAAATACAATATAATCGGGACAATGATGAGAATAGATCTGGAAAATCCAATACCTCCAAAATCAAATTATGTTTTCAATATTGATTGGGAATATAATATTATCGATGCAGACTTAAATAGAGCACGCGGCGGGTATGAGTATTTTAAAGAGGACAAAAACTACATCTATGAAATAGCCCAATGGTTCCCCAGAATGGCTGCATATACTGACTATACTGGATGGCAAAACAAACAATTTTTGGGCAGCGGAGAATTCACATTGGAATTTGGAAATTATAAAGTAGAGATAACGGCACCAAATGATCACATTGTTGCTGCAACGGGTGAATTACAAAATGCTAAAGCCGTCATGAGTGACACCCAAATAAAACGTTGGAATGAGGCAAAGAAAAGTGGTGAAATAACATTTATAGTTACTCCTGAGGAAGCGAAAAAAAATCAGTCAAAAAAAACCAAATCCACAAAATCAAAGACATGGGTTTTTAAGGCTGATAATGTCAGAGATTTTGCATGGGCCTCATCAAGGAAATTTATTTGGGATGCCAAATATCACGAGTTTTCCAAAAATAAAAAAGCCTGGGCAATGTCTTTTTATCCAAATGAAGCTGAACCTTTATGGAGTAAATACTCAACGGAATCGGTTGCCCATACGTTAGATGTTTTTTCTAAATTTACCTTTGATTATCCTTATCCAGTAGCAATAAGCGTCAATGGTCCTGTATTTGGAATGGAATATCCAATGATTTGCTTTAACGGGCCTAGACCTGAAAAAGATGGAACCTACTCAGAAAGCACAAAAAATGCTTTAATCGGAGTGGTCATTCATGAGGTTGGTCATAACTGGTTTCCAATGATAGTTAATTCAGATGAGCGCCAATGGACCTGGATGGATGAGGGTTTAACCACATTTCTTCAGTTTCTTGCTCAGGCAGAGTGGCAGCAAAAATGGTCATCAGGCAGAGGAAAGCCAAAATCAATTACCAGTTATATGGCTAGTTCAAAACAAAGACCCATAATGACCAATTCTGAATCAATACATCAATTTGGCAGTAACGCTTATAGTAAACCTGCCGCGGCTCTAAATGTTTTAAGGGAAACAGTGATGGGTAGAGAGCTGTTTGATTTTGCATTTAAAGAATATTCTAGAAGATGGATGTTCAAAAGACCAGAACCTGCGGACTTTTTCAGAACAATGGAGGACGCCTCAGGAAAAGACCTTGATTGGTTTTGGAGAGGGTGGTTCTACACCACTCACAATGTTGATATAGGCATATCATCATTGCGACTCTATGAAATAGACACCAAAAACCCTGATATCGAAAAGCCAATACAAAAAAACAAACGAGATGAACTCAATGCGAAGGACCTGATTGATCAAAGAAATCAGTCAATCCCCAAAGCTGTTGATAAAAATAAAAGTCTTTTAGATTTTTATAATAAGTATGACCCACTTGATATAACTGGGGCAGATAGAAGAGGATACAATGATTGGATAAAAGGATTAGATCCAGAGGAACTGAAATTGCTATCTTTAAGAAAGAAATTTTATGTAGTTGAATTCGAAAACATTGGAGGACTTGTATCCCCAATCATTCTCAACATAAATTATCAAGATGGTAAAAATGAAAGAATAAGAATACCTGCGGAAATTTGGCGAAAAAATAATGACCGTGTTAGCAAGTTAATTATTTCCGATAAAGAAATAACTCAAATTGAACTTGATCCGCTATTAGAAACTGCAGACACAGACCGACATAATAATTTCTGGCCTCCTAAAGCAATTGAGTCACGGTTTCAAATTCAGAAAAGAAAGAAATCTAAAAATCCTATGCAAAAAGCTAAAGAGGAAGAGGACAGACTAAAAAAAGAAAATCAAAAATCATCAAAATCTGATGAATAAAGGGCAAGTCTTTCTATTTTTAGTTTATTCATCACTATGCTTAAGCTACTCAGCTCATGGACATCCTGTACACGCAACGTTTGCCGAAGCGCAATGGAATCCTAAAACATTTGAACTAGAACTTTCCCTCAGAGTCAGAGGCATTGACTTAGAGTCAGCAATCTCAAAAACAACCAACCAAAAAGTCGATTTAGAAAAATCAAAAAATATCGATCAACTTATTGAAGGTTATCTGGCCAAAAATTTGTATGTTTTATCACCAACGAAAGAAAAAGTTTTCGCTAATTACCTAGATAAAGATGTAGGCATTACCAACACATGGGTGTTCTTCTCTTTCAGCTTAAATAAAGACCAGGCAATACAACAGTGTAAGATTATAAACACAATTTTCTTTGATGATCTAGAGGGCCAAAAAAATGTTATCGAATACAGAATGGGAAAACTCAAAAAAATTATCTCATTTGAAGAAAATACCCGAGAAGGAAATTTTCAATTCGAAGGGAAAAAATAACTCATTCTTGTTCATCCAAAAAGCTGGTTCTACAGAGCTCAGCATATAATCCTGAAATCGATAATAAATGCTCGTGAGACCCCTCCTCAACTACGGCACCACTATCTAGGACATATATATAATCAGCTCCACGAACAGTGCTCAAACGATGAGCTATCACAAAACTCGTTCTATTCTTCATTAGTCTTTCCAATGCTTGTTGGATTAACCTTTCCGTCTCCGTATCTACGCTTGCCGTGGCCTCATCCAAAAGTAATATCGGAGGATTCCTCAGTAATGCTCTTGCAATACTGACTCGTTGCTTTTCGCCAACACTTAATTTTACACCGCGCTCACCGACTTCGGTATCTAAACCATTGAGTAATTTTTTTACAAAATCATAGGCATTGGCAATCTTTAAAGCCTCCCAAATTTGATCCTCAGAAGCCTCTCTGTTCGCAATAAGAAGATTATCCCTAACCGTTCCATTAAATAGAAAACTTTCCTGAGTAACATATCCAATTGAACTTCTGAGTGATTCCTTTGAAAGTGTTTTTATATTTACATCATCAATAAGAATCTCACCTGAATCGTACTCATAGAAACGAGTTAGCAGATTAATGAGTGTCGTTTTTCCAGCTCCTGTAGGCCCCACGAGGGCAATAGTCTGCCCTGGCTCTGCATTCAAATCGACCTCACAAATTGTCTCATTCCCATCACCATAGTTAAACTTTACATTTTTATAAACTACTCTACCGCCAATGGGCGCTTTTAATTCTATCCCATCTGCTAGGCCAGGTTCATCTTCAGAATCAAGTATTTCAAAAACTCTTTCCGCCGCAGCGCGACCAGATTGGAGCATTTGATTCAATTGATGCAGCCTGCCAACAGGTTCATAGAAGAGCGTCAAATAAAGAAGAAACGCCGTAATCTCACCTGGAGACATTTGACCTTGAATTGCTAAATTACCTCCAAATCCAATGACGAGAATAAAACCAATTCCACCAATAAAACTCATAGAAGGGTTATAGATTGCCCAGGCAAACATCGTTCTTAAAGTTGCCCTTCTTACTTTGTCACTAGCTGCGTTGAAGCGCTCGAGCTCTCTTCTTTCCATGGTATATGCCTTAATTTGTCTTATACCTGCTATATTATCGTGTAACAGAGCATTCATTTCAGAAGTTGCTTTTCTAACAGCTCGATACCGATCCCTTGTACTGGTGTATATCATCGCACCAATAAATAAAAACGGTACGGGAACAATGGCCCAAGCAGCCAAAGTTGGATTAATCAAGAACATCACGAGACTAACAGCAACGATTTGTAACAAAGCGACGAGCCCCTGCTCTATTCCATCAATGAGAACTCTTTCCATGGATGTAACATCTTCTGCAACTCTTGTCATAATATCACCAGTAGGGCGATTATCGAACCACTTCAGAGGTAGTCTTTGAAGCTTTTCATACAAATCACTTCTTATATCAAATATCACTTTCTGCTCAAAAGTGTTATTGATCATAATTCTTAAAGAATTCAGCAGATCTCGTCCAAAGTAAGCAAGACAAGCCAATAAAGTGTACTGAATCAGTAAATCTGCACGCTGCTTGGGAACAGCCTCATCTAATACCAATCGAGCAACGTTCGGAAAAACTATTGCCAGCAATGTGCCAACTACTGCACAGATTAACTGCAATGACCCCAATTTTGGGTATTTTTTTAAGTAGGAAAAAACTCGAAATATTGTCTTCAATAGCGGAAAATTAAAAGTTACCTGCTAGCTAAAGCCCAAAGAAGCCTTGTCTGCAAGTATAGGTTAATTAAAGAAACCATTGGATTATTGGCACCATAGAGTCAAAATATTTATTGTGCCCAAACGTAACATCTTTGTCAGGCAAGAAAATAGCTTCTGGAGAGCCGAAGGTAAGTGGGCCAGGTTCAGTTTATTAATCATCTTTTTAGTATTGCTGGGATTTTTGGGTACAGCAGTAAAACCATGGGAAATAATTCAAAATAGTGGTATTCCTGATGAGCATTCTAACAATCATTTTTCGATAGGGCTATGGTATGGCATTTTAGGAAGTTTTATCATTTTATTGATGTTGTTAATAACTTGGAAGAAATGGTCTCTTCCAAAACCAAATATCAAAAAATCCGGCGATAAAAGAGCCGAAAAAAGTCAGCCTTCTACTTATTGGATACTCATTTTATTGATTGTTATTTTTGGAGGATTTCTAAGATGGGAATTGGTAACAGGCAGCCTTAGTTGGGAGGAATATAGAACACTTGGTGGATCCTCAGAAAGGAGTACCCCTGTTGAATCCTTAACTTTTTCTGAGAATTGGAATAACATTCTATTGGATTACCCTTCTTCAGATAAAAGCCACCTTTTATCAGCGATGCTTAAAGTCTCACATAGCGTTTGGGCATTTTTTGCAAACGCTGAAAAAGTGCAGTTCAGTGAATTCGCCTTAAGATTACCTAACTTTTGTGCCTCTCTTTTTTCAATTTTATTAGTTGGCATCTTACTTAAAAAGTGGGGATTTGGAGGTGCCGGCATTCTTTGCTCATTTTTATTAGCTATGCATCCATGGCATATCGAAAGAGGCATTCTAGTAGGACCTGATGGAATTCTAATTTTTTTAATACTGATAAATATTTTATCAATAACTTATTCCATTAACGACCAGACTGGAAAGTGGCTCAGCTGGATAACATTCAGCATAGTCCAATTCTTAATATCATATTTAATTCCTCAGGGAATATTTATTGTCATTGGATTTATGATTTGTGCGGTAGTTCTCGTTATTCATAAAGAGGCAAATTACTCAAATCGTTCTTTCTTTATTAACCGAATCATTGCATCGCATGCTCTAGGTCTTGCAGCATTCTCACCCCTACTAATCACTAACATTATACAAATTAGTGAGTGGGAAAAAATTCCAACATATGGATACGAATACTTGGGAAATACAATTGACTCAATATCAAAGACTCTCTGGGGAATACCATTTTATACACCTCAGGAAACGATCAACTTATCAACAAATATAGATTCAGTTGGCATTTCATTTATTAACAATCCGATCATAACTTCTATTGTTATTTTAACTAGTATTACCGCAATTGTGACTGGTTTTATTCAAACATGGTTACACAGGGAAGGTGTCGCTAAAATTTTAGTCACTATCACCATGCTAGGAACTTTATCTATATTACTAAGTTCAATAATTTCACAACATCCTCAACACCGCTTTATCAGCTTGATGATAATCCCCATTTTAATATTTATGAGCATCGGCCTAATTCAGTCACTGACGCTTTTTAAAAATAGATTTTTACTTAGCTCGTGCCTTTTATTGGTTCTTGTGGGCCTCCAATTAGCAATAAATAGCAAACAACGAAAATTAACTTTTAACCTTTCTTATTCTCCACAAAAAGAAATCAATAAGCACCTTCAACAAAGAAAAATAAATTTGGATAAGCCTATTGAAATTGTCTCTTATGGTTTCGGGGGAGATCTTATGAAACTATATTCCCCCGATTTAAAAGTAATCAGATCAAGCGACGAACTGAATGAAGTAATAAAGAAATCAAAAAATCAAAACCAAGAGGTTCTAGTTCTTTTTGGATATAGACATCTTAACTCCAAGAATTCTGAAAAGAAAAACGCGATAGCTTTATTAGATTCAAGAACTAAATTTCATATGTCTAGAAAATTCATCGGTCTTGACCCAATGAGTGAATATGAGATCTTTAGACTCTTACCAGAGACTAACTAGCAATATAGCCAAGCTGATTGACTAACTCATTGACATCCTGCTCTGCTTCCTGAAGCTCAGCGATAGGGTCCCATCGGCCCAGTGTTAGAGCATCTTTTGCGGCCTTTGGTATTTCAACTGATATATGAAGATCACCAACAACCACTTCAGAATCAATGACGCTTAAATGAATTTCTGCATCAGGATTTGCATCAATGATATCCGTAATTTTCTTTATATCGTCGGCCGAAGCAACGGCACAAGGAACACCAAGGCCGCAACAATTACCGAAGAAAATCTCAGCAAAACTTTCAGCAATGATTGCGCGAAAGCCGTACCTGTATAAAGCCTGAGGAGCATGTTCACGAGAAGAACCACAACCGAAATTAGCATTTGAAATCAAAATTGAAGCCTCTGCAAATTTAGGTTCGTTCAGTGGGTGCTCTTTGTCATTTCCATCATCATCCTTACGAACATCATAAAAAAGAAATTCTCCCAAACCATCAAAGGTGACACATTTCATGAAACGGGCAGGAATTATCCTATCAGTGTCAATGTCATTACCTTGAACATAAACACCCTTACCTTTAACTTCTTCAATCTTTTCTAGAGCCATGATTTATTTAGTTAATTAAAGTGAAAAAACTTCACGAGCATCACTAATATGACCATTGACTGCAGCTGCAGCGACCATAACAGGGCTCATTAAGACAGTTCTACCAGTAGGACTTCCTTGTCGCCCTTTGAAATTTCTGTTTGAGGAACTCGCACAGAGTTGATCCCCTACGAGTTTATCAGGATTCATTGCTAGACACATTGAACAACCTGCAGCCCTCCACTCAAAACCAGCTTCATTGAAGATTTTATCTATACCTTCTTTCTTCGCCATCAAATCAACGACTTGAGATCCAGGCACTGCTATTGCTTTAACTCCCTCAGAAACCTTGTGACCTTTGAGATACTTCGCAACCTCTCGAAAATCTGACAATCTCCCATTAGTACAGCTTCCCAAAAAGGCTACATCAATTTTTGTTCCTTTAATGGGCTCTCCGGGCTGCAGCTTCATATAGTCAATTGCCTCTTGAATTGACAATCTATCATTTTCGTTTTCCTCAACTGCTGGATTAGGAATTAGGCCCTCAATCGAAAAGCCCTGATCAGGGCTAACCCCCCATGTTACGGTAGGAGCGATATCATCGGCAGAGATATTAATAATATCGTCATATTCACAATCGGGGTCTGAAGCAAAAGACTTCCATTTTTCAACAGCTTGATCCCAATTATCATCTGATGGTGAGTATGGGCGACCTTTTAGATAATCAAAAGTCTTTTGGTCGGGATTAACATAACCACAGCGGGCTCCACCCTCAATTGCCATATTACATACCGTCATTCTTTCCTCCATTGAAAATGAATCGAACAATGACCCACCATATTCATAGGCAAATCCAATCCCCCCGTTGGCTCCAAGCAAAGCAATAATGTGAAGTGCAACGTCTTTTGCATAAACACCTGGCTTGAGATTACCTTCCACATTTATTCTCCGAACTTTTAATTCCCCCAAGGCCATGGTTTGGGTTGCTAATACATCCCTGACTTGGGTCGTACCAATTCCAAATGCAATAGCGCCAAAGGCTCCGTGAGTCGCAGTATGAGAGTCACCACAAGCGATAGTCGTTCCAGGTTGAGTAATCCCTTGTTCAGGCCCTACAACGTGAACAACACCTTGTTTTCCAGAAGCCAGATCAAAATAGGTCACTCCAAACTCTTCAGCATTCTTTGCCAACTCCTTAATCATGGCGTCAGCCAATGGATCACTAAAAGGTTCCTCTCTTTGATCAGTTGGAACAATATGGTCTACAGTGGCAAAAGTTCGCTCAGGATATTTAACTTTAATACCAAGATCCCTAAGCATCCCAAAGGCCTGAGGGGAGGTCACCTCATGAATTAGATGAGTGCCAATCAACAATTGTGTTTGTCCGTTAGACAATTCACGAACTGCATGGGCATCCCAAACTTTCTGAAATAGGTTCTTAGCCATAAAAAAAGCGTAGGAGGATTAACCCAATAAGAGTGCATATTCAACAAAGGATCGTCAAATTGGCGATTTTTCCATAAAAATACCCTTAACTTTCAGATATCGTCAGAATACTGAAAAAAGGATGCAATTATTTAAGATAACTTAATTATAAAGAAATCCTTGACTATAAGAGATGCTAAGCAAATAATGTCCAAAAATGAAACCGGGTATTTTACTTGCAAGTCCAGAGGGTAGAAAACTTATCAGGAAAAAAGAAATACTTAGAGCTCTTAACGAGTATGACAATCTTGCGCTATCAGCCAAAGATCAGGGTTATTTAAATTTGGCAAAAAAAGTACTCCTCAGCGAAGAGGAATTAAAAACAACGGCTTCATAAAGTTTCTGCGCATTAAGGAAAACAAATTCTTGTTTGCGCCATCTCATTGGAGGTATGACTTTAGCTGACCCTATGAAAAACTCATTACTTAGGACATCAGTCATCGGAAGTTATCCCTTTCCTAGTTGGCTTTATCATGCTGTAAATAACCTCAAGGAATTTGGAGCTGATGATATCGCTGAAATGAAAGATGATGCCACCACCTGTGCCATTCAAGATCAACTCAGGGCTGGTCTTGACGTAATTACAGACGGAGAGCAGACTCGACTTGATTTTAATTTATCATTTTACGGACATCTCAATGGAATTTCGATGGAACCTGAGTCACCGAGAAAATTCGGTCCACCTGCGCATGACCAAAGAGGCAAACATGAAATCATCGATGAGTTATCCGCGCCTAATGGCTTAGGTACTGTTGAAGAATTTAGAAGATTAAAGAGGCTAGCACCTGAAGGGCAAGCTCTTAAAATGAGCGTGCCAGGCCCATTTACAATGAGCGGTAGATTAATTCCAAACGAAAGATACCCTGATCGATTTGCTATCACCGAAGCACTATTACCTATCATCAGCAATGAACTTGAAAGTTTAGTCGCAGAGGGTTGTGAAGAAATCTGTGTCGATGAACCATCCATGAGCTGTTACGGTTATAAGGAGGACCCCAACCGATTCGTTGATATTTTCAACAGAACAGTAGAAGCTGTCTTTGGCAAAACTCGACTATGCACTCACCTCTGTTTCGGCAACTTTAAAGGGCATGCCGTCGGGTATAGAAGCTACAAACCTCTTTTCCCATCATTTTTAGATCTAAGAGTTGATGAAATGCATTTAGAAATGGCTAACCGAGAGTATGCCGAACTTGAAATAATATCTGAAATTCCGGAAAAAATCGATGTTGCTATAGGAATAATAGACGTGAAAAGCTATTTTATTGAACCACTTGATTTACTGGAAGACAAAATAAAGGAGTGTCTAAAATTTGTTGATGCTAATAGATTGGTTTTAACCCCTGACTGTGGACTAAGTCAAACAGCAAGATGGGCGGCAAAAAAGAAGCTAATCAACATGTGTCAAGCTGCACGAAACGTGAGAG
>TARA_B100001121_G_scaffold123915_1_pt1 | contig 16587 bp, 13 predicted proteins | sample TARA_B100001121 | Tara Oceans TARA_B100001121 (sample SAMEA2622817) | marine metagenome | biome: marine biome (ENVO:00000447); feature: surface water layer (ENVO:00002042); material: "saline water (ENVO:00002010), including plankton (ENVO:xxxxxxxx)" | depth 5 m
TGCGATTGAAGCATTAGAAAATGGAGCTAAAGCATTAGAAAAAATGAGGACGGAGTACAAGGCCAGGCGTGATTACATGGTTAATGAATTCAATAGTATGGGATTACCATGTCATTTGCCTGGTGGGGCTTTCTATGCTTTTCCTGATATTAGAGGAACAGGATTGTCGAGCAAGGATTTTGCAACAAATTTACTCGAGGCTGAAAGTGTAGCTGCAGTGCCGGGAGATGCATTTGGAGTTAGTGGAGAGGGTTTTTTAAGATGCTGTTACGCAACCGATATTAATTTAATTAAGTCGGCTATGCAGGGGTTTATGAGGTTTGTTGAGTCGGTGAAGTAATGAATGATTCGCAACCAGTTGCCCTTACCGAGAATCAAATTTCTCGAAAGGCTTTAGCCCATATTTTGCCTATCGCAGTGTTTATGGGTTTTTTGTTAGTTATTCCAATATTGGAGTTTTTTGGGTTTTTAGTTAATAATAGGGATGCCTATCCATGGTATAGATATGCACCTGAACAATGGTTGTATCCACTGCAAACAATAGTTTGTCTGATCTTAATCAAGAAGTGCTGGTCTCATTTTAATTTTGGTCGTGTTAAAGGATTGGGTTTTGCCATTTTAATGGGGATTGTTGGAATAACTCTTTGGATATTGCCTGGGCATCTTTTCATTTCAATGGATATGAATGAAGGGTGGTGGAAATTTTTTGGTTTTACTGAGAGAGTTGACGGGTTTTATCCCTCAGATTTCTTGGGTGAGAATAATAACTTCTTTTGGTTTGCTATCTTTATGCGTTTTGTACGGATGGTCGTAGTGGTTTCAATTGTAGAGGAGGTTTTTTGGAGAGGCTTTTTGATGAGGTATATCCTTGATAAAGATGGTAATTACTGGAACCAGCCATTCGGAAAATTTTCGATTAAGAGTTATTTAATAGTTACTATTTTGTTTGTTTTGATACATGCTCCTTCAGATTATTTTGGAGCGTTTATGTACGGAACAATTACCTATTTGGTTGCGGTGAAGACAAAGAATTTAACTGCATGTATTATCATGCACGCATTGGCAAACCTTTTGCTTGGATGCTACGTTTTAATTACTGGAAATTTTGGCTACTGGTAAATGAAGATAGGAATTGCTCAAATAAACTCTGTTGTAGGTGACTTGAAATGGAATGCCGATGAAATTCTGTCAAAGTACAAAGAATTGGTGTCACTAGGTGCTGATTTAGTTGTTACTCCAGAGCTTTCAATTACTGGCTATCCCCCCAGAGATTTACTTTTTAAGTCGAAGTTTATTGATGACAATCTTTCAGTAATCGAAAATCTTTCTCAGAGTATTGGGGATATTCCAATTATTGTTGGGTGCGTGGAATACAATACACAGGACTCAGGTAATCCTTTTCAAAATACCGCTTTAGTCATCCAAAATAATCAAATTATAGGAAGGGCGACAAAGAGCCTTTTGCCGAGTTACGATGTGTTTGATGAGGCAAGGTATTTTCAGCCATCAAAAGGGGTTCAAGTGCAATCGATAGCAGGCAAGAAATTTGGAATTACAATATGTGAGGACATATGGAGCGAGGATTTTCTTCCCTCAAAACTATATGTGAAAGATCCTGCAGGTGAACTTGCAAAACAAGGAGTTGATTTTCTTATAAATCTTAGTGCCTCACCGTTTCATATTGGAAAACATAAGGAAAGGCATGCGATGTTATCTTTTCTAGCTCGCAGGATTGAGACTCCGGTCATCTACTGTAATGCAGTAGGTGGAAATGATGAGCTTATATTTGATGGTAATTCTTTGGCTTACTCGGCAGAAGGAGAATTGATTGCTCAAGGGGCCTCTTTTAAGGATGAATCTATTTTAGTAGATACCGAATCTTCAAAAATTGCAATTAAAGAAGGTGATAAATTGAAGGAGGTTTATGATGCTCTGGTCTTAGGGCTTAGAGATTATGTTTCGAAATGTGGTTTTAAAAGTGCTCTTGTTGGTTTAAGTGGCGGTATCGATTCTGCGTTAACGGCGGTGATTGCTGAAAGCGCTTTGGGGGCTGAAAATGTATTTGGCGTAACTATGCCAAGTGAATTTAGTTCTGTTGGTAGTGTTGATGATTCATTGAAGCTAGCAGAAAATTTAGGAATAGGCTTTCAGGAGGTTCCGATTACTAACTCTTTTTCGACGATTAAGGAAGATTTGCATGAAGTGTTTCGTGATTATGAGGAGGATATTACAGAGGAGAATATGCAGGCAAGAATTAGAGGTATTTTCCTGATGTCAATTTCTAATAAGAAAGGGCATCTACTTTTAACAACAGGAAATAAAAGTGAGCTTGCAGTTGGATATTGCACAATTTATGGGGACATGTGCGGAGGGCTTGCGGTTATTAGCGATCTTCCGAAAACATTGGTTTATGAACTTTCAAAATGGATCAATCGAAATGATGAGGTTATTCCTTGGAGTACGATAGAGAAAGAGCCAAGCGCTGAACTTAAACCTAATCAGAAAGATCAGGATACTTTACCCGATTATGAATTATTGGATCAAATATTGGAGTTGTATGTAGACCAATCTTTGAGTGTTAGTTCTATAATTGGTAAAGGATATGATAAGGATTTGGTAAAGTGGATTGCGAGCAGAGTTGATATGAATGAGTGGAAAAGATGGCAGTCAGCTCCAGGTTTGCGAGTTACTTCAAAAGCATTTGGAGTGGGTCGTAGGATTCCAATAGCACAAAGATACAAAAATTAATTCACTACAATTGATTCAGTCTCAAAATTTCCTAAGTTGAATAACAATTGTGTAGAGACTTGACCAATGGTCTGATGCATTGAATGGTTTTCAGATGATTGATCCCTGTGAATTTGCAAATCCTCAGCTCCGCGACTTAATCCCATATGAGCCGGGTAAACCGATTGAAGATGTTGCTCGAGAACTTGGCCTTGATCCGGATAACGTTATCAAGTTAGCTTCTAATGAAAATCCCCTTGGACCTTCTCCTAAAGCTATTGAGGCTATGAAATCATTAGCTTCAGATGTTCATGTTTATCCTGATGGAGGCGGCTGGAAATTAAGAAATGCTATTGCAGAAAAGTTTTCTTTATCCATGGACAATATTGTTTTGGGTAATGGGTCGAACGAAATAATTGAATTCGTTGGTCATTCGTTTCTGAAGCCTGGTGATCAGGTCATTGTCGCAGAGCATGCTTTCGTAGTCTATAAATTGATGGCAACTCTTTTTGGGGCAGATACAGTTGAAGTAAAGGATCCAAATTTCGTTCATGACCTTGAGGCTATGGCAGCCGCTGTCACTAGCAAGACGAGACAGATATTTATTGCAAATCCTAACAACCCAACTGGAACTCTTGTTAAACAAGAAGAGATTGATAGATTCATGGATGCTGTTCCTGAGGATGTAATCGTTATATTCGATGAAGCTTATTATGAATTCTTGGACTCTCCTCCTGACACGTTAAAATATATCAGGGAAGGAAGAAATGTGATTGTAATGAGAACATTCTCAAAGATTCAGGGGCTTGCTGGATTGAGGATAGGGTATGGAATTACTACGCCCGGATTAGCTTCAATTTTACAAAAAACAAGACAACCCTTTAATGCAAACTTACTTGCTCAGGAAGCTGCTTTGGCGGCATTAGCCGATGAGGAACATCAAGAAAAGACAAAGGAAATTACCGATGAAGGGCGAGAGTTACTTCAGAATGAATTTGAAAAAATGGGGATCGAGTTTGTGACAAGTTATGCGAATTTTGTTCTAATTAAAGTAGGCGATGGAGATGCCGTTTTTGAAAAAATGCTACAAAAAGGGGTCATAGTTAGAGCTATGAGAGGATATAAGTTACCTGAATGGATTCGTGTTTCGATTGGGACGAAAGATGAGAATATGAAGTTTCTTGAACTTTTAAGATCAATTATTACCCAATAACCAAAGTCCTATTGTGGAGGATACAATTGTTGCTATAGCTACGCCTACTGGGCAAGGTGCTGTTTCTTTGATTCGAATTTCAGGAAATGAATCTACTCAAGTGGCTAATAAAGTCTTTAAGTGCAATAAATTAGATTGGTTATCAGTTCCTAGAACTCAGTATTTTGGAGGGATCTATAACTCTAAAGATGAAAAGGTTGATAGCGTCCTGACAACATTTTTTAAGGGGCCAAATAGTTATACCGGTGATGATGTAATTGAAATAGCCTGTCACGGTGGAATGTTAATTACTCAGAAGGTTCTTGAGACGATAATTGAAGCTGGAGCTAGGCTTGCTGAGCCTGGAGAATTTTCTAAGAGGGCATTTCTGAACGAAAAAATGGACCTAACTCAGGCTGAGGCGGTTATGGATCTTATTACTGCTAAAACTTCATTGGCAATGCGTGCAGCCAATTCTCAACTGGATGGAAACTTAGGAGATCGAATCAATTATTTGAAGAGTGAGATACTAAATATTTTGGCTCACGTTGAAGCTTATATTGATTTTCCGGAGGAGGATATTACGCCGGAGACCGTTGACTCAATTGTTCTCAAATTACAGGAAATAATATTATCAATCAGTGGCCTAATTGATACATCTGAACAAGGTAGAATTCTTAGAGAAGGTTTATTGCTTGCGATAGTAGGGCCGCCTAACGCAGGGAAATCAAGCTTGATGAATAAACTTTTAGGATATGAAAGAGCAATTGTCAGCGATTTAGCTGGGACTACGCGTGATACTATTGAAGAAACGGCTAATATAAGAGGTATTCCTATTCGTTTAATAGATACAGCTGGTATCAGAGAAGTTGATGACCTTATTGAGGGAGAGGGTGTTGCTCGTGCAAAAAAAGTAATTAAAACTGCCGATCTCGTTTTATTGGTTCTGGATGGTTCAGAGGAGGTTGCAAATATTGAAGAATTAAGAAATGAATTTCCAGCTGATTTAAAGCAGATCGTAGTAATTAATAAAAATGATTTGGGAGTTCATGAGTCGCACCAATCAATTGATGCGATACGTATCTCTTGTGTTAATGAGTCGGGAATAAATGACTTGTGTGAGGCAGTTTCTAATTATTGCTTGAGCGGGATGGAAGTGTTTGGTGATGATTTGGTGGCAGTTAATTCAAGGCATAGATCTTGTCTTGAATTGTCTCGCAAACATCTAATTGAGGCTAAGGAAAATTTAAGGAATGCGGTAGAAGCCGAATATGTATCATTGGATGTTAGGTCCGCGCTTGATTCAGTTGGAGAAATTGTTGGTAAGGCTGATGTAGAGGATTTACTTGGTGAAATTTTCGGATCTTTTTGTATCGGAAAATAGATTAATTTGGAGTCACTCCTTTTTTTAATATGATATTGGCATATTTTTCTGTATCGCCAGTTGCTACGATAGCAAAGACAGATTTACTTTTTTTATAGAAATCAAAACGATCAATTTTATTAATTACTATTTCTTTCTTTGAGTGGGCTTGAATGATATTTAAATAATTATCCTCTACATTTGGATTTACCTTATCCCCAACAACAGGTGACATCATTGAAACTGGATTATCGACATAATCATCTAGTGCAAAAAGCGGAAGAATAGCGCTGAGCAGGTCAGTAATCATTAACCCGTCTGCTCTTAGGCAAGGTGGGCCAAGGCTTTCTGAAGGAAAGTGAGCGTCAGCTAAAATGATTTCATCACCATGCCCCATCATTGATAAGATTCTTAAAAGGTCAGGGCTAATTAATGGCGAGATTCCGATTAACATTTATATAAATCAAAAATTATAATTACCCTTCAGGACTAGAAATTTTCCATAAATGCCCATCACTTCGAACGTATATTGAATCGTTAGCAATAGCTGGTGTTCCAAGGATAGTTTCGCCTAGTTCAATAGTGCCGCTAATTGTTCCCTCTTTTCCTTGTAAGTTAATTGCTTGAAGGAGCCCTTTTCGCTCTGAAGCAATATACATATGAGTTTTGGAAGCAACGGGAGATCCGCTAAAAGGGCCTTCCAAACGAAGTCTCCACAGCCTTTCTCCAGTAGCTTTATTTGCTGCATTGAGAACACCTGCTCGATTTATAATGTAAATGTTATCATTTATAATTATAGGGCTTGAAGTGCCAGGTCTGAGCTGTGCTTCCTGCCAGATAATTTCTGGGGTGTTATTGTCCTCTCTGGGTTTGAGCGCGGTTATTCCGTTTGAAGGAACATAAACAATCGAATCATCTTTCGAGGTTACGCTTGATGGAATGGTTGAAGCGCCTTCACCGTAGGCCCACTGAATTTTTCCTGTTTTGGCTTTTACGCACGTTAGGCCCTCGCTTCCTTGGATAGCAATATCTTCTTCATTAATTCTAATGGGTGTAGTCCAGTTAGCTTTCTTTGTTCTTGGAAATTTCCAAAGGTTGGATCCATTTTTTAGATCGATTCCGGCAACAAATGAATCGCTATCATTTTCTATTTGAACAATTAATGTGTTATCAACAATTATCGGAGAACTAGCTAAGCCAAGGCTGTTGCTTGCGTTTGGATAATCTTGCATCAAACCTCTTAGCCATTTTAAATTTCCATCTAAATCTAAGCATAGAAGATCATTGGATGAGTATAATGCATAAATATATTTTCCATCGCTTGCAGGAGTAGGAGCAGCGACACAGGTTTTTTCGTGACAAACGGTTCTGCCAGTGGCCCAAAATTCACGATTCCATAAAACTTTTCCATCCCTTGAATTCAAGCAAATTACATGAAGTCTAGTCTGGTCAACTGTTGAGGCTGCAGTCAAAAAAACACGATTCCCGATAATAATTGGGCTAGACAGTCCTCTGCCTGGTAGCGCTGTTTTCCAAGCTATATTTTTTTCTGCATTGATATTAGTAGGAGGAGATGAATTCAATGCCAAACCCTGATGATGATTGCCTCTAAATTGGAGCCAATCATCAGCGTGTACTAATTGGCAAGTAAGCAGTACAAGTGATAGGCAAGATGTTTTGAAGTTTATTGTCATGATTTTTTTGGTCTTCTGGGTCGGCGATCTGTTTGTTTTTTAGTGGGTGTGGGCATCCGATTTGAAGCAAGTATGGCAACCCCACTTTGGTTGCAGATTCGCAATTGGAACTCCCACTGCACCGTCCATTCTTCGGTTTGTTCGTTTTGGCATGCTTTCACTAAAATAGTGTTTTTACCTTTTTTTAAATCAATATCCATCTTGTACTGATCGATTCTTTGCCCTCTATGATACTCATCGCGACCAAATATAAATTTTCCATTAAGCCAAACCTTCCATGCGTTTTTGCAACCTAATCTTAACTCAGCGCTTCTAGCGCTACTGGATTCAAATTCGGTATATGCATAGGCGACGCTTTCTTTTAATAGCCCAAAAGGTTTATTGAAGTCGATTTTACCGAATGGGTCGTAACTCTCTATTGGTTGCCATTTAGTCATTCCTTTTTTGCCTTTATATTCTGCATTGAGATTAATTTCATTTTCTGGAGGAAATATCATGTCAAATCCTGCTCTATTGGAGTTATCAAATGGCCCGATCGCATGCCATCTCATTAAAAATCCAAAATGTTTTGGAAGATCAACATTAACACCAAGATTTTTTAAGGATGTTGATAGTGGTTTTATCTGATTAGCTTCGACTGCTGAATTTAGAGCCTGTCTGTATACTAAAATAGCTGAATTTTTTTTGCCTGTTTCCTCTAGTGATTTACCTTTTTTAATAAGTAAATCGATGGCATCTCTTCTAAGCTCGGGGCTTGGGTCATTTAGTAATCCTGGAATGATTTCCGCAGCTGCTTCTGGGTCATTTTCTTTTATCAATTCAAATGCAAATCGTCTTGCTTTGGATGGGTTGTTTTCATTTAAAAAGTATTCACCAAGAAAGCTGCTAGAATCATATTGATCAGTTTGCATGTTTTTGAAGATAACTTCAGCAGCTGATCGAAGCCAGTTTGAGGCAACTGGTTCTGCTTTATTCATTGCTTCAAATACCATCATTAGTGTTTCTTGATTTGAATTTGAGGTGAGTTTCTTCCATGCTTCTGCAGCATTAACATTACCTTTTCCTTCAGGTCCTATTGCCAGTATTGAATTAATGGAGTCATTTACTGCAAGTGCAGGGAAAGAGAAAAATGACAAGATGATTAATAAAAATCCACGTTTCATGTTTTTATTTTAATAGATTAGAGATAGTTAGATCAAGGTTCGCTATTAAAAAATTGAGAATTGTAATCTGCTAATATTTGCTAATAATAGTTTTATCATTGGTTATTAACAATGACTAATAGTTATCAAAACCTTGAACTTTGTCATCCTCCTCGATTTTATCGGCAGTGGGAAGTCATTAAGAACCCTTCTAACTTTATTAATAATCTAATAAGTCAATATGGTGATTTTATCCATTATCGAGGATTGATTGATTTTTATTTAATTAATAATGCTGAGTTAATTAAAAAGGTTTTAAATGAGACGCACCGCAACTTTGATAAAAATACAATAATCTATAATAGATTTAGAAATGCATTTGGTGACGGGTTGGTAACCGCTGAGGGTGATCATTGGCGACGCCAAAGAAAGTTAATCCAGCCAGCCTTCAAGCCTCTATCGATCAAAAGCTTTTTTGATATAATGGTGAAATCAAGTATGCAGATGATTGAAAGGTGGAGAAGTGAATATGTTTCACTGACTAGTTTTAATCTTACTGAAGAAATTAATAAATTAACTCTTGATATTGCTGGAAAGTCATTACTTAGCAATGGTTTTAACAAGGCCGCCAAGAGAATTATAGGTTGGACGCATTCAATTAATAAATATAGTGCAGGAATCCCTCTACCTTTTATAAGTCATCCAAGTTTTCCAAGTCCACTTAATTTAAAATTGAATCGGGCTTTAAAAGAATATAAGTCATTCATTTTTGAAACTATAAAAGAACGAAGAAACAGTTCACCGAAAGATGATTTACTTTCAGTCTTCTTAAATATGAGAGATGAAGAGACTGGAGAAAAAATGAAAGATGATGAAATTGCAGAGGAGGTTCTTGGAATAATAGTTGGAGGTCATGAGACTTCTGCAACTGCCCTCGTTTGGACGATATTTGAATTGTGTTCTAATAGTGCTGTTAATGAAAAATTATTATTAGAAATTGATAAAGTTACAGGCAGAGGAAAAATTGATTTTAACAAAATAGGGGAGTTCAAGTATATGAAAATGGTCATTCAAGAGTCCATGCGATTGCATCCTCCATTTTGGTTTGAAAATCGCAATGCTCTTTCTGATGTAGAGCTCGGTGGGGTTTCTATTCCTAAAGGTTCAATGATCGCGTTTAGTCGGTATGCCCTACACCGTAATAAACGTTATTGGGACTCACCTGAAGAATTTATTCCTGATCGATTTGTTTTAGATGACGATAAGATAAATATGTCTGCATACTTGCCGTTTAGTAGCGGTCCAAGAATTTGTATAGGCCGACATTTTGCAATGATGGAAATGACGGTTATTTTGTGTTTAATATTAAAAAATTATAAGATAAGTATTTGCCCGAACTATAAGCATAATGTGGCAATAAACCTTACAATGGAGCCAAAAGGTGGGCTTCCGGTCCGATTAGAATCAAGGTAGGTAGAGGTTAATTGGTTGGGGTATATTATTCATAAAAAGATCCTGCATTGTTTTATTTAATCTTTATATTGATAAAATCGATTAGGGTTAAATTGCCAGTCTACCTATAATGAGCAAATTGAGAATCTATAAATAAAGAATGAATAAGTTTCCATACATCCCTCAACCGATGAATGAACTTTTCGCGAGGGAAAAATCTAGAATAGATTTTCTTTTTCTTAGACCAATATTATTAGTATTTTATTTTATTCTTAGGATTATTATTTTCCCAATTAAGTTTTTTATTCATCGACGTCCATATGGATTTGAAGGGAAGTGTATAGATGGTTTTTTGGCCTTCGGTTTGAAGTATTTGGCAAGTCATGAGGCGGCAGAGCTTCTTATAAGGCATATCCAGATTGAACCGTTAATCTATCGTTTCCTGCTTCAAAATATCAAATCAGATGACGATAAATCTAAAAAAGAATTGGATGATAAAATCAACAGTGAAAAATATGCTGAATCCAAGAATAACCAAAAACTTAATGGCATAGACGGTGACTTTAGTGTTCTTTCCTTCAAGGAAATGATAGTCAATAATCTGACAATAGGTCATGATGAATTGTCTTACGAAGTTGCTGATCGCTTTGATAGGGACGGTTTTTTATCGGGTATTGAAAAATTGCGCAACGCGAAGCCCGAGGATCACAATGTTTATAGTAAACAGATTCTTGAATACAATAAAAAGTCATCATTTCAATTATTAGGGTGCACTAATGTGGTAATGTTAATAGTCATCGTGATAACAATTTTTGGAGACCTTAAGACGACCGTTAAAGCTCTAAATTCATTCGGATCAGACTCGGTGGTATTGTGGGCAATGAAGCATATTTATGCAGATAATAAGGAGGTGTCCACTGACCTTGATTTTTATATGCAGGTTTATAACAACAGGAGCCATTACAATAGCAGCGTGTTTTTTTCTGATCCTAGTCAGTATTTATATTATCATATTGTTTTTGATGAGTTTGTTTATAATACGTTACTAACAAAGTCCCCAAACGAAGCCGAAGTGTGAATTCTTAACAATGAATTGTTACATTACCAGAACAGGAAGTTATCTCCCGGGGGCAGCGGTTGATAACGAAAATATGTGTCAATTTATTGGTAACCTAGATGGGGAAACGGAAATTCGGGATAAGATCCTAAGAATGAATGGTATTAAACAAAGGTATTACGCCTTGGATAATCAGCAAAAAGCAACACATGACGTTTATGAGCTCGCGAGTTTGGCGGCCGTTGAATGCATTCAAAATTTCAATGAAAAATCATCCATTGGATATCTCTCCGCAGGAACAACTAATGCACCTTTGGTTGCACCAGGTCTTGCCAGTATTCTGCACTCGAGGCTAGCCCAAAAAAAACTGATTAATACATCATTGGAAATAAACTCAAATTCTGGTATTTGCACCTCTGGCTCTCAATCAATAGTTAATGCTTGTAGGGCTGTAGACAATGGATACCATGATACGGCTCTTTGCGTGGGAGTTGATCAGCCCTCGGAAATATTAAAGTCATCTGTTATTAAAGTTCCCTCCGACCGTGAATCGCATGAAGATATTAAAAACTCGAAATGGTTCATGTCGGTGTTCTTAAGATTTATGCTTTCAGATGGGGCTGGGGCATTTCTGATTCAGAACAAACCAAACCCTGAGGGAATATCATTTAAAGTAAATTGGACTTACTCAGAATCATTTGCACATGAGGCGCCTCTTTGCATGAAGCTTGAAAGTCGCTCCCTTCTTCTGAGTCAGGATGTTAATATCCTTAATCGTTTCATGGGTTTACCTCGTCATTCTGCTGCAAATGCATTAAAGCGTTATAATGAGAATCTAACGGATTATAAAATAATTCTTCCTCATTTATCGTCATTCTTCTTTAGGCGATTAATCACAAAGACTATAAGAGAGTTAGGAACTAGTTCAGACGGAAAAGTAGATTATTGGACTAATCTTGAGTATGCGGGAAATACTGGGGCGGCAAGCATATTCATCATGCTTGATGAGTATGCTAAAAATAATAATCTAAAAAATGGTGATAAGATTTTATTATTTATTCCTGAGTCAGGCCAGTTCAATTTTGTCTATATAAGTTTAACTCTAACTAAGTGACAAAAAATAGCGATAGAAGAAGAAAAAGCCTAGCAATCGTTGGTGCAGGAAGTAGTGGGCTGGTTACTCTTAAGATGATCCGTCAAAAAATGCCGGAATTGGAAGTTTTTTGTTTTGAAAAGAGTTCTAATACACTAGGGGCTTGGGGGAAGACCTATAAAGGTTTTGTATCTACTTCGACAAAATACACGACTCAATTCGCTTGTTACAAAAAATTTGATTCTACTGTGCCTTCTCAGAATGATAGGAAATTTAGTGAATTTTTTAAAGACAGTGAGTATGGAAGTTATCTTTCTAGCTTTAAGGAGGAAAATCAGCTGGACGGATATATTCATAAAAATCATTCTGTTGAAAAAATAGTTAGAATTGATAGTTCTTGGCAATTATCAGTAAAGTCTGAGAGTGAAGTAAAAGAGTATTTATTTGACTATCTGATCATTTGTACTGGTCTTGCTGAGAGGCCAAAAGAGATTGAATCGCAAGTTTCAGTCCTGCTTTCATTGAATGAGGAAAAACCGATAACTAACAAAAAAATAGTAGTGGTTGGTGGCGGCGAATCAGCGACAGATATAGCGAATCGATTGGCGATGCCATCAAAAAACAATCAAGTTTATATGTCCCTTAAAACTGGTATTCGTGTTAGTCCTAGGCTTCACCCAATTAAGGGAGTTCCTTCAGACTTTTTAAGAAACAGGTTATTAATTTCGATTCATGAAGATATTAGAAATGCTGTAGGTCAGAAGTTTGTTGAAGCGCGAATAAAACACCAAGAAAGATTTGAAAAATTTTTTAAAGTAAGGAAGAAAAAAAATAACCTTCCTGACTCAATCTCTGATAAAAGAAAATATTGGGACACAAAACTTACTAAAAGAGCCAAGGGCAGTTTATTTAATATGTTTCATAACAAAAGCGACATGTTTTTGGATGCCGTAGCAGAGGACAGAATCAAGATTGTTGGGTCTAACGTTGATGAAAAATATCAAACTTTTTATGACTTTGATAAAGTAAATAAAATTAATATTAATCCTGATTATTTGGTTCCAATGATTGGTTATGAATCGAATCTTCACAAGATTTCAAATAATCTGATTAAGGCCAGCGATTTTCATCTTGGATGTCAGCATGTGGAGTATGATAATTTGTTTTTGATTGGTTTTGCTCGACCTATTATTGGTAACATTCCATCAATTAGTGAAATGCAGGCCAGATATGTTGTTGGATTGATTAATGGAGATTATCAAAGGCCCAAGGATATTGGTTCTTCCTATGAAAAAGAGCGCAAAGATTTAAAGACTAGGTACCCTAAACTTAATGTCGATCTGATGTATCCTGTGGATATGGTGCCATATTGTGACAAGCTCGCAAAAAAAATGGGAATCTTACCAAGATTGAGTAAATTAAGGTCAATAAGAAGATGGATTAAAATTTTATTATCGCCATTCTCGACTACGCATTATCTTAGTGAAGATTTTGATCCTGATTATATTGATAGGCAGAGGGTTTATTCTCCTTTGATCATTACATCGATTCTTCTAATTATAAAGTTTTTCGATATTCCCTATAAAATGGTCAAAAATCTAATGAAGCCGGGTAAAACACCAAGTATGGAGTGAAAAAGTAGATAAATTTGATTGGAGCTCAATCTTGAAATGTTGAGGACAATAGTGAATATTGGATAATGCCAATAAACAGTTGTAGCAAAATCTCTCGTCGAAAATTTGTTCACTCATCGACGATTTCCGCGATTTCATTTCCATTTATTGCTTCTGGCCTCAGGGCTAATCCTCCCAGTGAGCGTTTAAGGCATGCCAGTTTTGGAGCTAATGGTATGGCTGGAGCGGATGTTGGCTCACTCGCAAGGAGTAAGCATTTTGATTTGGTTGCGGTTGCGGATGTCGATTTGAAGAGGGCTGAGGGTATTAGAAAGAGGTTTCCTAAAGCAAAGTTTTATCAAGACTGGAGAGAACTATTAGATAAAGAAAATAAAAACATTGACTCTGTTAATGTGTCGACACCAGATCATATGCATGGACCTATTGGGTTAGCAGCCATGGATTATGGGATGCATTGTTATGGGCAAAAGCCATTAGCCCATAATATCAGAGAGTGTAGAGCGATGGCAAAAATGGCAAAGGATAAAAAGTTGATGACGCAAATGGGTATTCAAATATCATCAGCTTTTACTGAACGTTTGGTTGTAAGTTTAGTGCAAGAAGGAGCTATAGGAAAGGTTACACGAGTACATTCTTTTTCTGGAAAAAAATGGGGTGATATGGGGCCTGTGCCTCAAAAAGAGGATAAGGTGCCAGAGGGTTTGGATTGGGATTTATGGTTAGGCGTTGCAAAATCCAGACCGTATATCTCTGGATATTATCATCCTGGCAATTGGCGTAAGAGGCGTGATTTTGGCACGGGTACTTTTGGTGATATGGGATGTCACATTTTCAGTGGTTGGTATCGTTCACTCGGATTGACTTCCCCTATCTCAGTGATTTCTCATGGTCCAGCCTCCAATGAACATAACTGGGCTATTAATGCAAAGATAGATTATGTTTTCCCATCTACTCAGTTTACAAAGCAAGGTAATGTATCAGTTACTTGGTATGATGGTGACCAAAGACCACCCAAGGAAGTGGCCGATTTAGTTGGAGGAAAAGTTCCAGGACAGGGGAGTATTATTATTGGAACTGAAGGTGTTTTGTTGGCTCCACATATGTCGACTCCAACCCTATATCCTAAGGAAAAATTTGAAGGATTAAAATATCCAAAGCTTGAGCCTCGTGACCATTATTTAGAATATGTTGAATCGGCACGAGGGGCAAGTGGTAAGAAACCATCAGCCAACTTTGAAGACTACTCAGGACCATTGACTGAGACCGTTTTACTTGGTTGCCTTGCTACACTTTTCCCAGGAGAAAAACTTGATTGGGATACTGAAAAGCTGAAGGTTACTAACAATGTGAAGGCTGACCTTCAGGTCGGTAGGGATTATAGGGACGGTTGGAAGCCAAAAGCTATCATCTAAGTCTCTTGGAATGAGGGTTTTTGGTAATAGCAAACGCTTTCAAGCATGAAACTCAAATCTCTCATTCCCTTATTTCTTTTCATCCTCCTGAGACATTGTATTGGTGCTGATTATTACGTCGATTCAGTGAACGGATCTGACAAGAATGACGGTCTCACGATACGAACGCCCTGGAAGTCGCATCTGAAAGCAGAGTCGGTCTCGCTGGCGCCGGGAGATGTAGTTCACTTCAAGAAAGGATCTGCTTTTTCTGGCAGCATTCGGATCAGTGAATCTGGTACAGCGGCTAAACCGATAAGATTAACTTCCTACGGTAAGGGCGAGCTACCCAAATTTACAAATCCCACTACCCGCGATGCCAGCGGCAATGCTATTATTCTCGGCGGCGACTACATCATTGTAGAAAATCTGCATTTTCACGATACACCTGGAGAGCACGTATCGGGGATGATTATCATGACCAGACTGGCCGCACTCCGTATTGAACACGGTTCCGATCATTGTATTATCCGAAACAATGAATTTATTAAGACTGGCCAAGGTATCATGTCAGCAGGGGAGCATACCTTAATAACACAGAATTATTTGGATGGCCCGAGTTATGCATTGTGGCGCACCTCAAAAAGTAGCTGGGGACCGATGGGGATACACCTAAACATCGGAAACCAAGAAGTGTCATATAACACCATTAAGAACTTTGGTACTAAAGACAGCCCATGGGGCTCGGATGGCGGAGCTATTGAAATAGATTGCGGTAAATATCATAAGAAAAATATATATATTCACCATAATTATTCGGAGGGAAATGCTGGATTTATTGAATCAAGTTGGGACTATGATTGGCCACGATACCGGCAGGAAATCTATAACTGGAGAGTGTCCTTCAATGTGTGCTACGATGGACAGTCATGGCTGTTCATGTTGGCACCATGTACCGGTATCTATTTTGATAATAATACGATAGCCCGATACAATGGATTCGGGAGGTCCCAAAATGCCTGCGCTCGTATTGACGTTCGTGGAGGTAAGCCCGTTGGTAAACCTTCGGGAGCTCATTTTAGGAACAATCTCTTCATCTATTCGTCCTCTCCGTATACGGGTAATCGATCTAGTGGCGCTCTAAAAACAGCGAACTGGTACTCAAAGTATAAATCTCCCAGTACTAAATATATGGGTGACAGCAACCAGGCAGGTAGTGGCGATCCAGCTCTTGTCGATCTTGAGAAACAAGATTATAACCTCAAAGTAGACAGTCCATTGCGAGGTAAAGCAATCAACTTGAGTGAGTTATATAAATTAGATTTTTATGGTCGTCCATTGCCTAAGACTGGCAACTGGGATATTGGTGCAATTCAATACAACACAACAAAGCCCACCGAAGCATTGCAGCCGAAACGGTGACGTCCTTATCCTTGAGAATACCGCAAAGGCCGTTATCGGAAATTCTCTGAATATATTTAAGTATTTCAGAAAACCACATATCCCAATCGAGATAGTTTAGAAAAGAGTGGGATGTGTTTTGGGAATCGAATCCAACGAACATCGAATTCCCAGTTCTAAAAGTCTAGTTAGACAATGCTTAGTATTTTAATGTAGCGATTGATTGATTTTTTTAACCAAACAACTTTCCAAAAGTTTTAAAAGCGAGGACGAGTGTCACTATTAAACCCATAATGACTGACCACAGCATCCATTTAGATATTCGTCGCTTTTGTTGATCTCTTTGGTTGATTTTAATTCCTAAAAATAAAAGAGCTAATGCTAGTGTAGGTCCTCCCAAAATAGTAGATGCCTGCGCGATTATAATGGGATCTATGCTAT
>TARA_B100001121_G_scaffold286977_1_pt1 | contig 16549 bp, 14 predicted proteins | sample TARA_B100001121 | Tara Oceans TARA_B100001121 (sample SAMEA2622817) | marine metagenome | biome: marine biome (ENVO:00000447); feature: surface water layer (ENVO:00002042); material: "saline water (ENVO:00002010), including plankton (ENVO:xxxxxxxx)" | depth 5 m
GCCGTGTCCGATGCCGACGACATCCTCTCGGGCGTCAGCGCCGACGCCAACGGGAATCTCGTGCCCGACGAGTGCGAGGACTGCAACGGCAACGGCGTGCTGGATCCGGGCGAGGTGGGGGGGACCCTGCTGGACCGAAACGGAAATCTCATTCCCGACGAGTGCGAGCCCGACTGCAACGGCAACGGGATTCCGGACGATCGCGACATCGAACTCGGACTGAGCGTCGATCGCTGGGGCGACGGCGTGCCCGACGAGTGCGAGACCGACTGCGACGGCGACGGGCAGTCCGATTACAGCCAGCTGCAGGCCGAGGCCGTGCTGGACCTCGATCGCGACGCCCAGCTGGACGCCTGCCAGGACTGCGACGGGGACGGCACGCCGGACCTCGCCGCTCTGGATGGTGCCTGGTTCGCGTGGCTGGGCTCCGACGCGGTGCCCCATCACGGCGTGCGCCACGAGGAACCCGTCGCCCTCGCGCAGGTGCATTCCATTGTCGGCACCCGGACCGGAGGCACGCACGGCGGCAACGTGCCGACCACCTGGGAGGTTCTGATCACGTCCGATCGCCGCATCCTCGCGACCTCGCCCACCGACGACCGGGTGGTCGAGTTCGACGACCGGGGTGAATGGGTCCGCGATCTTGTTCCGTCCACCGCGGGACTCGATACGCCCACCGGCCTGGTCATGACTCCACAGGGCACGCTGCTGGTCAGTTCCACCGGAGCCAACCGGGTCCTCGAGTTCGACGCCGACACCGGAGCCCCGCTGGGCGTGTTCGCCTCCGGCGACGCCTGGCAGTTCATTCCGCTGAACATCCACGTGACGCAGGACGGCCGGGCGCTGGTGGTGTCCGCGGTGGGGATGGTCGAGGCCTACGACGCCGCCACCGGAACGCACCTGGGAACGCTCGTGCGCAAGAGCGACAACGGCGGGATGGCGAGCCCGCGGGGCATCGCCGAGTTGCCCGGAGGCGACATCGTCGTCGCCAGCATGGCGACCCGGCAGGTGCTCCGCTTCGACGGCCTCGACGGCACCTTCAAGGGCGTCTTCAACCGGGGAGGAACCGAGACCGCGCTGACCATGGACGAGCCGTGGGGACTGCGGCTGGGACCGGATCGTCAGCTCTACGTCTCGCGGCACGGTGCCTACGAGGAGGGCGAGGGCGACGGCCACGATCACGGCGACGGCGATCACGACGAGGGGGACGGTGTCGACGGGGACATGCAGGACGGCGACGGCACCGGCGAACTGCACATCAACTCCACCCGTATCTACGTCTTCGACGGGCGCAGCGGCAACTTCATCCGCTCCTACGTCACGGGACACGACACCGCGATCTGGCAGCCGACCGGCTTCGACTTCATGCCCGGTGACGCCGACGACTGCAATCGCAACGGGCGTCCCGACGTCTGCGATCTGCTCTCGGGTGCGGCCGACGACGTCGACGGCGACGGTGTCCCCGACGGATGCCAGTGCCCCTCCGACCTCACCGGTGACGGGAGCGTGGGCGTCGACGATCTGCTGCTGGTGCTGCTGGAGTGGGGGTACTGTCCGTGGTGCGACACCGAGCTCACCGGGGACGGCCGCGTCGACATCGACGAGCTGCTGCAGCTCATCGGCGACTGGGGTGCCTGCCGCTGATCACGGGTCCGGGGTGATGCCCAGCCGGTCGCCGTCGGCACGGAGGGCGTCGATGCAGTTCTGGATGTGCACGGTCGGATCGAGCCCGAGATCGTCCATGCCGTCGGTGATGTCCTGTCGGTTGCAGCCGGCGGCGAAGTTGTCCGTCTTCAACTTCTTCTTGACGGACTTCGGGGCGAGATCGGCGATGCCGTTGGGACGCACCTTGCAGCACGCGACGATGAAGCCGGCCAGTTCGTCGACCGCGAACAGGTGCTTCGCCATCGCGGTCGTCCGCGGCGTCCCGCTGTACTGGGCGTGACCGAGGATCGCCTCGATGATCTCCTCGTCCACGTCGCCGCGTTCCCGCAGGTGCGTCGTGCCGACGAAGGGATGTTCGGATTCGGTCGGATGCCGCTCGTAGTCGAAGTCGTGGAGCAGGCCGGCGATCCGCCAGCGGTCCTCCTGCTCCGGTTCCACGGTGCGGGCGTAGGCGGCCATGCAGCAGGCCACGGCCTCCATGTGGATCCGCAGGGCGTCGCTTGCGACCCAGTCGTGCATCAGCGTCCGGGCCTGCTCGATGGTGATGGCGTCCGCCATGGCGTCTTACCTCAGTGCTTCTCGGCCAGGTGCCGTTCGATCCGTTGCAGGGTGTCGCGGATCTCCTCCAGGACGCCGGTGTCGGAGCCGGCCGTGGCCGCGTGCGTGGACGCATGACCGCCTGACTTGCGGTCCTCGAGCCGGTCGCGCTGCCCGAGCACCTCGTTGCGGAACTCGATGCAGTCGACGATGCCGGTCAGGCCGACCAGAGCGCCTCCCGACGTGCCGCCGCTGCCGCCGGCGGTCTCGATGGTCAGGGTGTGCAGCCCCATCGCCCGCATGATCGGCCCCTGCTTGAGGGCCAGGTCGGTGATCTTCTCCAGCGGCACCGTCTTCTCGATCCGGTTCAGCAGTCCCTTGCGGACCACGAGGCTCTTGTCGGTGAGGGTGCAGCTCATCCGGTCGAGGTAGGTGCGGGTGATCGGGATGCCGATCAGGAACCAGATCGGAATGAGGACGATGCCGATCACGCTGGCCAGCAGGGCGCCGGCCCCGCTCAGGAGCCAGTAGGTGCAGACCTTGGGGTCGAATTCCGCTTCCCGGAGAATCTGTGGGGTGTTCATGGGGGCCCATGGTAGACTCAATGTTCGCTTGATGCGTTCAAATCCGTCTCCGGGCCAGGCCGGTGCACGGACCGAAAACCCCACCTGGCGACAGCAAGAATCACGGGGTTCGCCGTGTCCACCGGACACTGCGTACGCATCATCCGTCCATGCCCATCGTTCCCCTTCCCGTCTTCGAAGCGGATGCCGATCCGGCCAATCGCGATGCCCTCACCCTCGAGGAGCAGCTGGCCGAGATCGAGGAGCCCAAGACAATCGCGGTCCGCTTCGGTCGCATGCGCATGGTCGGCGAATACAAGAACGGCATTGGGGTCACGCCGGGCTGCGGCTCGAAGCTCGTGGTCCGGACTCACCGCGGCATCGAACTGACCGAGGTCATCACCACCACCTGCGAGAACGCGGGCTGCGGAAAGTCGGTGACCCGCAACGAGATGCTCGACTACATCGAGAACTCCGGGGGCAAGGACTATCCGTTCCACACCAACGGTCGCATCCTGCGGGTCGCGACGCCCGAGGACCTGTCCGAGCAGGCGGCCATCACCGCGGACCTGCGTCGCTACGAGCAGTTCTTCAAGCGGCGGGCCGAGTCCCACGGTCTCGAGATGAAGTTCGTGGCCGCGGAACCCATCCTCGGCGGGGAGATGGTCACCTTCTTCTACATGGCCGAGGAGCGGGTGGACTTCCGCGAACTGGTCCAGGACCTCGCGGCCGAGTTCGCGGCGCGGATCGAGATGCGACAGGTCGGCGCCCGGGACGAGGCCAGACTGGTCGCCGACTACGAACGGTGCGGCCAGCACTGCTGCTGCAAGAACTTCCTCAAGGTGCTGCAGCCGGTCTCGATGCGTTCCGCGAAGACGCAGAAGGCGACGCTCGACCCACTCAAGATCTCCGGACGCTGCGGCCGCCTCATGTGCTGCCTCCGCTACGAGGACCAGACCTACAAGGAACTCAAGAAGAACCTGCCCCATCGCAAGACCCGGGTGGGTACGAGCGAGGGACCGGGCCTGGTGATGGACGGCAAGATCCTCACCCAGCTCGTGCTGGTGAAGCTCGAGTACGACAACCGCCAGATCGCGGTGCCCGTCGAGGAGCTCATCGCTCCCGAGGACTGCCCCAGCCGCGAGGAGGTCGAGGCCCGGCGGATGGCGGCGCAGCAGGTGCTGCCCGAACTCGAGCCGCCCCCGAAGAAGAAGCGGAAGCGGAAACGTTCCTCGTCCGGCACCGACGAATCGTCCGCGAGCGATTCGAAGTCGAGTTCGGGTTCCCGCCGCCGCCGTCGTCGTCGCAGCAAGGGCGGCAAGGGTGGCGAAGGCGGAACGGGCCCCGTCGCATCCGATGGCGGGGGCGATTCCAAGGCCGACGGCGACTCCGGTGCGGGAGGCGGTCGCAAGCGACGCCGCCGTCGCCGGCGACGAGGCGGCGGCGGGGGCTCCCAGAAGGGGGAATGACCGGCTTCGGTCATTTTCCGTTGATCGGGGCGTCATCTCGTCGACTAGACTCCTAGGCTCGCCCGCTGGAGATCCATGGAACCCGACGCCACCCACAACACGCCCGAGGAAGGCGGCTGGATCGACACGATCCAGTCCCTGGTCCTCGCCTTCATCCTGGCGATGACCTTCCGCGGTTTCGTGGTCGAGGGATTCGTGATTCCCACCGGTTCGATGGCCCCCACGCTGCTCGGTGAGCACTGGCTGGTCGAATCGGAGCAGACCGGCTTCAGTGCCCCCGTGGGACTCGACGCCGCACGCGGCAGCCGACCCAACACGGGGCGTCTGGAGGATCGGGCGCTGGGACGCGGTCAGCCGCTGGACGGTTCCGGCCCGCTCAAGCGTCGTCTGGGTGATCGCATCCTCGTCGCCAAGTACGCGTGGCCCTTCTTCCAGCCGGACCGCTTCGACGTCGCGGTCTTCAAGAATCCGACCGAACCCGACGGTCCTTCGGGCAACTACATCAAGCGGGTGGTCGGTCTTCCCGGCGAGACGATCTGGATCGCCGACGGCGACATCTTCGTGAAGTCGCCCGGCGGGGACCGGTTCGAGATCGCGCGCAAGCCCCGGCATGTGCAGGACGCGACCTGGCAGGCGGTGTGGTCGAGCAACGAGGTGCCCGTCGACGCCAGTCGTCTTCCGCGTCGCTGGGCCGGTTCGCCCTGGCGACCGGAGCCGGCGTCGGAGTGGGACCAGTCCGACGACCGTCGGTACGCATGCACGCCCTCGGAGACCTGCGCGACGCTCACCTGGGACACCGTCCGCTATCCGCTCGACGACTGGTCGGCCTACAACATGCTCTCTCCGATGGGGCAGCGGTACCTCAACTCCGTCCGCGATCTTCGCATCGAGGGCACGGTGATTCCCGAGGCCGACACCCTCGAGACCGCCCTGGTCATCGAGGCCGACGGTCGGACCTATCGCTTCGAACTCGGTGGCGGGACGGGAACGCTCTCCATCACGGACGGCGACGACGTGCAGACCACCTCCGGACCCGTGCCGCCCTTCGCGGCCGGACGGGCCGCGGCCCTCCGCTTCCAGCGGGTCGACCAGTCGATGTCGATCTGGGTCAACGACGCGCAGGCCCTCGAACTGCTCTGGGACGACGATCCCCGGCGGCGGCTCCAGCGGGCCGGGGACAAGCCCGCTGCGCCGGTGGTGAGGTGGTCCTTCTGCAATACACCCTGCACGGTCACGAACATGAGCCTGGACCGTGATCTCTTCTACCGCAACTCGCTGCTGATGGCCCGTTCGATGAAGAATCCGGTGACACCCGGCTTTGAGTCGCAGGTGCAGCCGGGCACGCCCGGCTTCGGAAATGCGGCCGACAAGCTCGCGGTGCTCGGCACCGACCAGTACTACGTGCTCGGGGACAACAGTGCCCGGTCGCTCGACTCGCGTCTCTGGGGTCCGCCGCATCCCTTCGTCGCCGCGCAGCTGGACCCGGCCCCCTTCGTGGTCGATCGACGTCTCTTTATAGGCAAGGCCTGGGTGGTGTACTACCCGGCGCCGCACTCGCTGCGCGAGGGCGGCATGGGGCTGATCCCCGACTTCGGCCGCATCCGGTTCATTCGATAGACCTGGGAAAACTGTAGGAACGCAATTGTATGCCTGAACAAACCAAGTCGCCGCCGATCAAGATTCTTTGGTCATCAGCAGTGTTTAGATGGTGGCTGTACATGATTGTGCTTATGGGTCTTCTCTTTGCTGCTCACGGTGCATGGATTTCGGTCGGATCTACCGTTTCACGTGGTAATGACCCCTTGGCAGTCCAAGGTTCTCTACGAGAAGTTCTTCCTGTATTCCCGATCTTGTACGTTGTGGTTCCGTTGATCGTGACAATATGCATGTGGCGGAAGACGATTTGGAAGTTCTTCAGGCGTGTCGTCATTTCATTAGATGACAAGGCGAAGAACGGTTGATATTCCGGAATTTCATCCGCTGACCGGCGTCAGTTTCCGAGTCGTCGTTTCCATTCCCTGAGCTGCGCTGCCGCCTCGGCCCTTCGCCGCTCGATGGTTCCCGGCACGATTCCCGGCGTCGGCTCCATGACGATCTCCACGCCGACCTGCGACGCATCGACCGCTTCGCGTCCCTGTTGACGAGCCTCCGCGATGGCCGCAGGGTCGATGAGTCCCTGCAGGGCTTCGACGTCGACCGGCAGCGGCCAGCAGTGCGCGGGTGTAGCTTCGGGATCGATGTTCATCTCGTGGAAGGCGATGGCGAACAGCATGCCGTCCCCGTCGACCGGGAGGGACTCGATCATCGTGGACCGCTCGGTCCCGGAGCACCACTGCTCCAGCAGGCGACGCGACTCGTCGGCCGACTGGAGGTAGCCGAACGGGTCGGAGGCCTTGATGGTGCGCAGGGTCACCAGCAGTCGGCGCCGGGCCGCATCGTCGAGTCGTTCGTCTTCGTCGAGTTCGACGATCAGCTTCATCGCATCCGCGGTCATGTCGTGCGCGACGAGGGAGTCGGCCAGATGCGGTGAGGTCGAGAGATCCGCGGCCAGCGCGATCGTCGTGTCGAGCCGGCCCACCGCACCATCGACGTCACCGGCGGCGATGCGGCGTCCGGCGTCCTCGACCAGCCGGCGTCCGCCGCGATGCAGCCCCGTCGTCCACGTCGGGATCACCGGTCGGAGCGTGTCTTCATCGAGCGGAAACTCGCATCGTTCCATCAGGGCGGCGAACATCAGTTCGTCCAGCTGGGCGGTGCGGGCTGCGGCATCGACGTCCTCGGCTCCGGCCGCGGCGTCGATCGCGCGGGCCGCTGCGATGTAGCGCCAGGCCGCGTTGGGTTCGATGCCCTCCGCCTCCTCGCCCGACGCGATCCGCTGCAGGGTCGTCCGCAACGCGGACAGTTCCTGCTCGAATTCGAACCGCATGACAAGCACGCGATCGAGGGAGGCCACCAGCAGCTGGGCGAGCTTTCCGTACTCGCCGGACTGCAGTTGCCGATCGATCGTCGATAACCGGGTCTGCGCCGTTTCGAGATCGTCCAGGATCATGGTGTCGGTCAGATCGCGCATGGCCCGGTCGTAGCCGTCGACGTCGCCCAGTCCCTTCGGATCGAGCTGTCCGAGCAGTTGTCCCACGGTCGCGCCGCCGCTGGGGGACGCGAACTGATCCCGCACCCAGGCGCCCATCGACTGCCGTTCGGTGTCGAGGGCGGTGGCCAGTCCCGTCGGATCCCGTTCGTCGATGCCCTCGAAGCCCCGCAGCAGCATGGCCGCGTCCCGGGCCGACAACTGGTCCTGTTCGATCATGAACCCGATCACGTCGCAGGCCGCCTGGAGCATCGACATGCCCACGAGCGAACTGATCAGCGTCCGATCCTGACCGAGATGCAGGGCCATGCGGTCGATGGTGTCCACCAGTCGGGCCGCGCCCGGTCCGTCGCCGGCCAGCGTGCGGCGGCGGACGTCGGCGAACATCGCCTGCGTCAGGCCGCGCATCGGAGCCAGATGGGGCAGCTCCAGTTCGAATCCCTGGGAGTAGTCCAGCTCGAAGTCGCTGATCGCGTTGCGGGCGGCGGGATGCAGGCGGTCCGCCAGCGACCGCACGCGGACGGTCAGCGCTGGATCGCAGGGCTCGAGGTAGGGGGGCATGGTCCGCAGCGCATCGATCCGGGAACCCGGAATCGTCTCGTAGTCGGCCAGCAGTTCCCGGTAGGCGGGAGCCGCATTGGGTTCGGCCGCGATGGTGGTCGAAGCGATCAGCGGCAGTATGGCGAGGATGCGAATCATGCCCGCAGCCTACTGGTCCGTGTGGTGCAGTACCAGTTGCGGCGGAGGACGGTACCCTTGTCCATCGTGAGCGACGATCAAGGCTTCATTCCACTCGACCCCGCCGTCCCCCCCGCGGACCCCCTGAAGGCGGCCGGACGGTTCCACGCCTTCATGGATCGCCGCCGCTCCGTTCGGGAGTTCTCCGATCGTCCCGTGCCGCAGGAACTGATCGAGACGATCATCGCCGCCGCGGGCACGGCCCCCAGCGGCGCGAACAAGCAGCCGTGGCGATTCGTCGCCGTGCAGGATCCCGCCATCAAGCGGGAGATCCGCGAAGCGGCCGAGGCCGAGGAACGGGAGTTCTATTCGCACCGCGCCTCCGACACCTGGCTGCACGATCTCGATGCCCTGGGCACCGACGAGCACAAGCCGTTTCTGGACGTCGCCCCGTGGCTCATCGTGGTCTTCAAGTGCATGAAGGACGAACGCGACGGCGACGCCTCCGATCAGGTCTACTACGTCAACGAATCCGTCGGCATCGCGGTGGGGATCCTGCTGGCGGCCATCCACCACGCCGGGCTCGTCGCCCTGACCCACACGCCGAGTCCGATGAAGTTTCTGTCGCGCATCCTGCGCCGTCCGTCGCACGAACGTCCGTACCTGCTGATTCCCGTGGGGTGGCCCGCCGAGGACTGCATGGTGCCGGACATCCAACGCAAGCCGATCGAGGACATCATGGTCGTCGATCGTCCCGAGGAGGCACCGTCATGATCGTCTACTACCTGCTGGGCGGCCTGTTCATCGTCCTGGGCTTCTTCTGCCTGCTGCTGGTCATCGCGCAGCTGCCGGGCAGCTGGGTCATGATCGTGCTGGCCACGCTGATCCATCTCGCCGACGACGCCTGGTTCCTTCCCACCGGGACGGATCCGTCGCGGGGGTGGTGGGCGATCGGCATCGCGGTCGCGGTGGCCCTGCTGGGTGAACTGATCGAGTTCGGGGCCGGCGCGATGGGTGCGAAGGTCGGTGGCGGATCCAAGCGGTCCGCGTGGGGCGCCATCATCGGCGGACTGGTCGGCGCGATCGCGCTGACGCCGATCATCCCGATTCCGATCCTCGGCACGCTCGTGGGGGCGCTGGTGGGCTGCTTCCTTGGGGCGCTGCTGGGCGAGATGACGGGCAAGGATCCCAAGTCGGCCGAGGAGTCGCTCAAGCCCGCCTTCGGTGCCACCCTGGGTCGGGTGCTGGGCACCTGCTGCAAGGTACTCGTCGCGGTGGTGGTGTGGGCGGTGCTGGGCTACGGACTGCTGTCGTCCTGACCCTCAGGGCGCCAGGTCGTCCGTCACCCGCAGGACCTCCTCGATGGTCGTGGTTCCGTCGAGCACCCGGCGCAGTCCCTCTTCCCGCAGGGTGCGCATGCCGTGTTCCCGGCACAACCGCGTGAAGTCGGTGACGCTCGGGTTCGAGGCGACCCGATCGCGCAGGGTGTCGTCCAGCTGCAGGAACTCGTACAGACCGAGTCGTCCGCTGTAGCCGGAGCCGCGGCAGGCGGTGCAGCCGGTGCCGTGGGCGAGGGTCGAGATCTCGTGTCCGTGGCGGGCCAGCAGTTCGTGCTGGTCGGCGGTGGCCGTCGCCTCCGTGCGGCACTCCGCACAGACCCGGCGGGCGAGGCGCTGGGCGAGCACCGCGTTGAGGGCCCCGGCGACGAGGAAGGGTTCCAGTCCGATGTTGATCAGCCGGGTCACCGACGACGGGGCGTCGTTGGTGTGCAGGGTCGAGAGCACGAGGTGGCCGGTCAGGGCGGCCTGCGTCGCGATGGTGGCCGTCTCCAGGTCGCGGATCTCGCCGACCATGATCACGTCCGGATCCTGACGCAGCAGGCTGCGCAGCGTGCCGGCGAAGGTGAGACCGATGCGGTCGTGCACCTGGATCTGCGTGATGTCCGCCAACTGGTATTCCACCGGGTCCTCGACGGTCGAGACGTTCAGTCGCTTCAGATCCATCTGCTGGATGGAGGCGTACAGGGTGGTCGTCTTGCCCGATCCGGTGGGTCCGGTGACGAGGATGATCCCGTGCGGCCGCGCGATCTCCTGCTTCCAGTCGTCGAGCATCGTCGCGGGAAACCCCAGGGCGTCCAGGGGGACGTCGATGGACCGGTTGTCGAGCAGTCGCATGACCGTCTTCTCGCCGTGCGGCGTGGGGACGGTCGAGACCCGGAGGTCCAGGGGTCGCCCCAGCGCGGTGGCCCGGATGCGGCCGTCCTGCGGCAGACGGCGTTCGGCGATGTCGAGCTGGGCCATGATCTTGATCCGGGAGGTGATCGAGGCGTGCATCTTCCGGGGCGGATTCATCACCTCGTACAGGACGCCGTCGATGCGGAAGCGCACGCGGAGGGTCTGCTCCTCCGGTTCGATGTGGATGTCGGAGGCTCCGTCGCGGACCGCCGACTGGATGATGTGGTTCACGTACCGGACGACCGGCGCCGACTCGGTGTCGTCGTCCTCGTCCTGGGTGTCGAGCAGCTCGAAGTCCTCGTCCTCGACGTCGGCGAGGATGGATTCCACGTCGTAGTCCTCGTGCAGCTCACCCGCGAGGTCGTCGAGGATGCCGGTGATGTTCGCCGCGTCGATCAGCACGTGCCGGATCGAGCGGGCGTCCAGTCGGGCCCGGATCTCGTCGAGGAGATGGATCGCGTCCGGATCGGCGGTGCCCACCAGCATCCGGTGCGTCTCGCGCCGGATGGGCAGGACCAGGTGCTCGCGGCAGTAGTCGATCCCCAGCCGCTCCAAGAGCCGCACGTCGACGGCGTCGACCTCGATCCGCATGCGTTCCGTTCCGTGCAGTTCCGCGACCACGGTCAGGATCCGTTCCTCGTCGGCCCCGAGATCGATCAGGATCCGGGCCAGGCTGCGTCCGGGCGACTGCTGCTGCACGCGCAGCGCGTTCTCCAGACACGGCTCGTCCACGATGGCCTGCGTCCGCAGCCGCCGGACGAGTTCGCTTCCCGCCGTCGCCGCCGCCTCGGTCTGCCGGTCGGGCCCGGCGTCGGGAATCCAGTCGAGTTCGGATCGCATGCGTCTGCTCCTCAGCGACCGACGGGTCGCGTCCAGGTGCCCGAGATGTCCAGCGTCGGATCGTGCGCCCGGAAGGTCACGAGTCCGCGTTCGATGCCCACGAGGGTGATCACGCTTCCGGGGGGCACGAACTCGAGGGTGTCGCCCGGTCGGACGAGTTCACCGTCGATCCGGGCCATCGGCCGCGCGCCGGTCAGGGTGGAGTCGATGCCGAGGTTCAGCACGTACGACTCCAGTTCGTCGAGTCGGCGTTGCCGGCGTCGTTCGGGTGATTCCCCCCCGTTGCCACCGGATTCCCCGGCTCCCCCGGCTCCGCCGTCGGCGGCAACGATCCGAAACGGGTTGCAGCGAAGCCGTTCCACGGGCACCTGCCGACGCTGGTAGCTCTCCTGCAGGACCAGCAGGACGTGTTCGCTCGAGTTCGTCGACCCGGGCTCCGTTCCGGTGCCGTCGATGAACTGCTCGATCAGCTGCTCGACGGCCGTGTCGCCCTGCGCCTGCTGCACGCCGCCGCCGATCGACTTGAGCGTTCCGACCGCGGCCACGCCGCCCACGAGCACCACGGCCAGCAGCCAGCGTTGGCGTCGACGTGCGGTGTTGCGCAGCGACTCCAGTCCGGACGGCTCCGGGTCCCGGCCGGGGGCATCGGTCGACGGATCCGTGCGGGGATCCGCATCGGGTGGGGCATGGGATTGGAACTCCATCATCGGGTCGCCTCCGCCCGGGTCGTCCGGGTGTCGCTCGAGAAGTAGATGCTGAGGGTGAAGTCGGCCCGCACCGAGCCGGGGGGAAGCTCCTCGCGGGAGGGGCCGCTCAGCTGCGTGATCCCCGAGAGCTCCAGATCGAAGATCCGCGTGATGCGCGGGAGTCGTTCCAGGGCGAGCATGAACCGGTAGAAGCCCTCGAAGGGTCCTTCAAGCTGCACGGCCAGCGGCTGCTCCATGTAGACCATCGCGGCCACCGGGGTGCGGGTGCGAACCGACTTGACCACCAGTCCGTTGCCGCGGGCCGCCTGCCACACCTGTTCGAGGATGCGTTCGACCTCCTGCTCCCGGGGCAGCTTGGATTCGATCAGTTCGATGGCCCGGAACCCCGAATCGACGACCGCCTCGAGTTCCTCGAGGTCCGTGGCCGTCGACTCGATGTCCCGGAGCTTCTGCTCCCGCACGGTGATGTCCCGGTTGACCGACTCGATCAGTTCGTTCTGCGGAAGGAAGACGAACTGCCAGCAGATCAGGGGCACCGCGATCATGACCACGATGAATCCGAGTTGTCGGGTGATGCCGTTCACGGGGCAGCTCCGTCGCGGCGCACGTCGGCGTCGGGCACCAGGGCGCAGGTGATCTCGAAGCGCCGCAGGAGAGCGCGGTCGACGAGCTCCTCCCGGGTCGATTCGAGTCGCACGCGTTCCAGCAGGGGATCGCCGTTGAGCGCGGCGAGGAACTCGGACACGTGCAGGTCGGTGGGGGCGAGTCCCGTGAGGGCCAGTCGCACCACGTAGCGGGGCACCTCGACGGAGGGGGGGTCGGTGGCGGCGGCGGTGCGGACGGTTCGTCGTCCGGTCGCGTCCACCGTGGTCGTCGTCGGAGGAGTGCGGATGCGGGTGGAGCCGAGATCGAACTCGGTCAGGGCCAGGCCCTCGGGCATGCGGTCGATGAGTTCTGCCAGGAGGATGGAACGGGGGACGCGTTCGACCAGCGCCGCGGCGAGTTCGGCCCGCTCGAGCATCTGCAGTCGCGATGCCTGCAGGTTCGTCAGCAACGCGACCTGCTGTCCGGCTTCCCGGGTGCGTTCGATGGCGTGCTCCTGCCGTTCGATGGCCCGCTGCAACTGATCCTGTCGGTGCAGGAACGCGGCGGCGATGGCGAAGACGATGACCGCGAAGAGGCCGATGGCCAGCACCGAGGTGCGTCGATCCCGCCGGTGTTCGACGTATTCGGGGGGGAGGAATGAATCAGGCGGCATGACGTCGCTCCCGGGTCCGGTCCGGTCGGAGCAGACCGAGGGTGGTGGTCCAGGCGGGAAGGGCGGCGCCGTTCCAGCTGGCCGGAACCGATCGGGCCGCGGGCGGCTCGTGGCGGGCCACCGGATCGGCCCGCTGGCCCGGAAGCTGCAGGGCCTGCACGATGTGTCGGCAGACGCGGTCGGACTCCGCGCCGGCGCCGAGGAAGACGATCCGGTCGATGGCCCGTTCGGGAAAGAGACCGGCGTCGTAGCGGACGGCGCGACGGAGTTCGTCCACGATCGTGGCCAGCAGTTCGTCCCCCTCGGGGATCCCGTGGGCCCCCGTGTCCCGGGGCCGGATGGGATCCTCCAGGGTGGCGGGACTTCCTCGGCCGCGTCGTTCGCCCGGCACCGTCGGGGCGTCTGCGGACGGCGACGGAGCGGGTGCACCGGCGAGCCGGTGGTCGCGTGCCGACTCCGCATCGCATCCCAGATGCCGGGCGATGGCCCGGTCGATGTGACGGGTGCCGACGGTGATCCGTCGGGCGCAGACGATGTCGGTCCCGTTGGCGACGATGCAGTTGGTGCCGGACGTGCCCAGATCGACGTACATCGTCGCCACCGCCGCATCGTCGCTGCGTCGATGCAGATGGGCGAAGGCGTCGACCGCGGCCCGGATCTGGGTGCGGAGATCGACGACGTCGTAGCCCAGGGTGTGCAGCAGTTCCACGAGGCCGAAGATGGCGTGGCGGGGAAAGCTGAGGCTGATCAGTTCCGAACGCATCCGATCGTTGCGCAGGAAGTCGCCCACGTGGATGATGCGGGTCAGCTGCTCGTCGGGGGCATCGGAGCGGGAGGTGGCGGCGATGGTCTCGGCGTGGGGAAGATCCTCCGGATCGATCTGCAGGTGCTGCACGCCGGTCCACTGCGAAGGCAGACCGACGAGCACCCGTCGTCCGCGGAAGTCCGATTCGGCAAGCGCGGTGGGCACGGCGTCGGTGAGCCACCGGAGGGTCGCGTCCCAGTCGTCCTCGGTTTCCCCGGGTGCGATCTGCTCGTGGGCGGCGAGCACGGATCGTCCGACCTCGCCCGTGGTCTGGACGAGCTTGAGCGAGCCGGCCCCGAAGTCGATCGCGATCGGGCCGTGTCGTCTCGGTCTCATGAACATGTGCGACCTCCCGCTGCGTGCATGCAGTTGATGTCGGTTCGGGAGCGTCGGTTCTGCAGGGGCAATCGGCGGTCCCGCGGCGCGGCGGTTCCGTCTGCGCGCCCTGCGAGGATGACGCCGTGGAGTCGATCCGGCTGGTGGAGTTGTTCAGTCGGCGGTGAGATGCCGGATGATCGCCGGCACGGCCTCGCCCAATGCGTGCAGTGCGGTTGGAATGTCCCACTCCTGCCGGGCGCGATCGCCGGTGTGGTTGGAGATCGCGCGGATCTCCATGCCGCGCACGCCGAGTCGACGGGCGGCGTGCACGACGGCGGCCCCTTCCATCGCTTCGGCCACCGCGGAGGTGCGGCGGGCGATCAGTTCGGCCTGCAGATCGCTGCCCGAGCAGGTGGCCACGGTCGCGATGCGTCCCACGAGCACGGGTTCGGGAAGCCGCTCCAGCAGGGCGGGGTCGACGGGCACGGTGTTGCCCTCGAAGTCGCCCAGGGGGAAGCCCATCGCCGTCATGTCGATGAACGCGTCGGGGGTGAGGAGTCCTTCTTCGGCGTAGACGCAGGCTTCGGCCACGAGGACGTCGCCGATGGTCAGTTCCACTCCGGGCAGCATGCCGGCGATGCCGGCGGAGATCACCAGGTCGAAGGGACCGCGGGTGAGGATGGCCTCGGTGGTGGCCGCGGCGGCGTTGGTGCGTCCGACGCCGCCGGTGACGATGACCGCATCGGGAATCGATCCGAGGGCTTCGGATTCGGCGTCCACGGCGGTGACGATCAGGCAGCGCACGGGTCAGCCGGTTCCGAGTCGGGATTCGAGTTGGTCGAGTTCGACCTCGGTCTGGTCGCCCGAGTCGAGGTCCTTGACCACGACGCGGCCGTCGGCGAACTCCTCGCCGATGATCACCGCGTACCTGGCGCGGGCGCGGTTGGCGTCCTTGATGAGCTTGCCGAGGTTGCGGGTGGTCTTGTCGGTGGCCCGGGCGTGCAGTCCCGCGGCGCGGAGCCGGGTCAGCAGCGGCACTACGGCGTCGTCGGTGTCGTCGCCCATGGAGACGAGGAAGGCGTCGGGTCGCGGAAGCAGCTCGGCGCCGTCGGTGATCAGATCACGGTCGCGCAGCACGAGTTCGAGGACCACGTCGCCCATGCCGAAGCCGCAGGCGGGCAGCGAGGGGCCGCCGAAGCTTTCGACGAGCTGGTCGTAGCGGCCGCCGCCGGCGATGGCCCGTTCGTTGCCGCTGGTCTCGTGGATCTCCCACACGGCGCCGGTGTAGTAGGCGAGTCCGCGGACGATGGAGATGTCCCAGCGGCAGGCGTCGAGCAGTCCGCGGGCTTCGAGTTCGCGGCGCAGGGCGACGAGTTCGGTCAGGGCGTCGGCGGGTACGGACCAGGCCTCGGCCAGGGTGGCCGGGTCGGTGGAGGCGGGCACGCTGTCCCCGCCCAGGGCGCCCAGTCGGGCCACGGCGTCGTCGGTCAGTCCGAGTTCGGCGGCCTTGGCGGCGAAGGCGTCGGGATCGATGCGGTCGCGCTTGTCGAGCAGGTCCTGGGCGTCGGTGATGCGGTCGTCGGCGACGCCGAGGTCGGCGAGAATCCGGTTGACGACGGCGCGGTGGCTGATGCGGACCTGCACGTCGTCGTGGGTCAGTCCGAGGCTGCGCAGGGCGGCGACGGCCACGGCGATGGTGTCGGCGTCGGCGGCGGGGGACGGGTCGCCGATGACGTCGACGTTGAACTGCCGGAACTCGCGGAGCCGTCCCCGCTGGGGGCGCTCGGCGCGGTAGTGCCAGGGCATGGAGAACCAGCGGGTGGGCACGGCGAGTCCGCGTCCCTGGGCCGCGGCCATGCGGGCGAGGGTGGGGGTGAACTCGGGTCGCAGGGCGAAGTCGGTTTCGCCGCCGCTGCGCTGGAAGGAAAAGAGTTCGCTGACGATGCCCGGTCCGGACTTGCTGGTGTACAGCTCGAGGTGTTCGAAGGTGGGGCCCTCGATCTCGTCGAAGCCGTGGTTCACGGCGGCGTCGCGCCAGGCCCGCTCGATGTGGAGGCGGACGGCCATGTCGTCCGGGAGGAAGTCCCGGGTGCCGCGGGGGGCCTGGTAGACGTGGGAGGAGCCGGCCATGGAGGGCAGGATACCCCGACGGGCGGATCCACGTGGGAGACGGTTGTCCGGGCGGGGCGGCGTGCGTAGGGTGCGTCGATGGACGATCGCATCTGCATCGGTGCCGACGGATGTCCCGGCGGCTGGATCTGCGTGGTGTCGGCGGGGGACGGGCCGCTTCGCGCCGTGTTCACGCCGTCGCTGGGGGACGTGGTGGCGCACCCGGCGGATGCGACGGTCGCGGTCGACATGCCCATCGGCCTGCCGGATGCGGAGCA
>TARA_B100001121_G_scaffold219691_1_pt1 | contig 16462 bp, 17 predicted proteins | sample TARA_B100001121 | Tara Oceans TARA_B100001121 (sample SAMEA2622817) | marine metagenome | biome: marine biome (ENVO:00000447); feature: surface water layer (ENVO:00002042); material: "saline water (ENVO:00002010), including plankton (ENVO:xxxxxxxx)" | depth 5 m
CTATGATTGGCATTAACATATAATCATGAAACCAAACTATATCTCTCATTGATTGCGATGCCGCGTCTTGGAAGCCTAGTTGCCAATTTTTAGGTTGATTAGCAAAAACCAAAGAAGGATGAACAATTATAATAAATAAAATTGTTAATATTTTTTTCATCTTAAAACTTATATATGACCAATTTATAAAAAATACACTTTAATATTCGCGACAATTTATCAATTAATAAGATAATTAATTATAGATAACGACGATATTACTGCAGTTTCGGACCTTAAAATGTTATCATTGAGTTTTATTGATTGAACGCCTTTAAACTCAAGAATCTTTGTCCTTTCTCTCTCGGAAAAATCTCCTTCTGGCCCAATTAGAATACATATTGGTTTTGATGAATCTTTTAATTCAATTTTTTTGTTTTCAGTATTTAAATCACCATAAATCAAATTTATATTTTTATTGTGCTCTAAAAATTTTTCTAATTTTTGAATTTTTTCTATTGATGGAAGTGTTAGTCGATTACTTTGTTCAGATGCTTCTGTTACAATTTTATGTAATCTATCTTCGTTAATTTTCCTAACAATTGTTCTTTCTGTGATGATGGGAAAAATTTTAGTTACTCCTAACTCAGTAGCTTTTTGTAACATAAAATTAAAATAATTTGATTTAATGGGAGAAAATACTAACCAAATTTCTCGTTCTTTATTTGGTTGTCTTATTTGTTTTCGTACTTCAAATTCTACGATTCCTTTATCGATTGATACAATTTTTGACCTCCACTCACCTAATTTATTAAAAAGAGAAAACTCTTGATCTATATTTAATCTCATTACTAAAATTAAATATTTAGATTGATCTTTATTTAATTTACCAGATAAATTAATATATAAACTTCTAGGGTAAAATAATCTAATATTAGACATTTAAATAAATTAAAAGTTTTATGAAAAATATCAAAGCAATTATTTTTGACGCTTATGGAACCCTTTTTGATGTAAATTCAGCTGCAGAAAAATGTAAAGACAAAATTGGAGACAAATGGGAGTCATTTGCTAATTACTGGAGAACAATACAGCTTGAATATACATGGCTAAGAAGTTTGATGAGTAGACATCAAAATTTTTGGCAAATAACGGAAGATAGTTTAGATAAATCAATGAAGGTTTTTCAAATTAATAATTCAATGAAAAATGAAATATTAGATCTCTATAGAGTGTTATCAACTTTTCCTGAAGTGAAAGAAAATTTAACACAACTTAAAGAAAAAAAATATAAACTTGCCATTCTTTCAAATGGAACCCCTTCTCTGCTTAAAGAATTAGTAAATAGTAATAATTTAGAAAATATTTTTGATGATGTAATGTCTGTAGAGGAAGTAAAAACTTATAAACCCCACCCTGATGTTTATAATATCCCTGTCAAAAAATATCAGATAGAAAAAAATCAATTTGCATATTTGAGTGCTAATACCTGGGACGTATCTGCAGCAGGTAACTTTGGATTTAATGCAGTTTGGGTAAATAGAAATAAAAATATTTTTGATAATTTAGATTACAAACCAGTAAATGTGATTAACAATTTAAGTGATCTCAATAATATTCTTTAATTACCAAGATGAGTTAGGACCATTCAAAAAATTAATCTCTTCATTAGTTGACTGTCTTCCTAATATTATATTCCTATGCGGATATCTCCTAAATTTTTCAATTGCTTTTGTATGATCAACCCAAAATTTTTTAATATTTTCTATGTCTGGATGATTTTTCAAATATTTGTCCAAGAGTGCATATGCTCTTTCGTGATCTATCAATTCCTCACTATGTATAAGAGGTAAAAGAAAAAATAATCTTTCTGTTTCGTTAAGTTCTTGTAAATGACCTAAATATATTCCTTGGTTTACTGCTAATCTTGCTTTGTGGTCTTGATCAAATGCCTCCTTCTTATCTCTAAACAAGTTTCTTGAAAATTGATCAAGCAGTATAATTAAAGCCAAACACTCTTTTGGTGTATTAAGCCAATCTTCATAATCGCCTGATTTAGCTAAATTATAATCCTCAATAAAATTATTTCTTATTTCAAGATCAAGTGTTTCATCCTTTTTAAACCTCTTTTCAGATGGAGTTTTTATAAACCAAAAATCAATTATAGTTTTTGCTCTAATATTCATATTCAAAGTCTTGATTAAATTGTATAAGGAATTATATAAAGTCAATGTCTGATATTCAAGTAAATCAAATTATCGATCCAACTCCAGCAACAGATGGTGCGGGTGTAAAATTAAAAAGAAGCATTGGTGTTGAGCCGAATTATTTTGACCCATTTCTTATGTTAGATGAATTTGGATCTGAAAATAAAGATGATTACATCGCTGGATTTCCTCCTCATCCACATAGAGGAATTGAGACAGTCACATATATGTTGGCTGGAGAATTTGAACACAAAGATAGCACAGGTGGTCAAGGCAGAATGACTGCGGGAGATGTTCAATGGATGAAAACAGGAAGTGGAATTATTCACTCTGAAATGCCAGCAATGAAGGAGGGTAAACTTCACGGGTTTCAGTTGTGGATTAATATGCCTGCTAAGATGAAAATGAGCAAGCCTGAATATCATTATATAGATTCAAATCAAATGTCAGTTCATAAAGATGACGAAAAACAAATAAAAGTCATTGCAGGTAAATTTGAAAATGCAGAGGGTCCAATCAAAGGACATAATGTAGATCCAATTTACTTTGATGTAGAATTAAAAAAAGAAAAAGAATTTATTTTTCAAATACCCTCAACACATAATTCATTTATTTACCTGATAGATGGCGAAATAAAGATCGGTGAAAAAATACATGATAAAATTAAAGACTCAACATTGATACTACTTACAAGAGGAGAAAATTTGAAAGTTTCAGGTTTATCTGATGCAAAATTTTTATTGATATCTGGAAAACCAATTGGTGAACAGATAGCGAGGGGTGGCCCATTTGTAATGAATACAAAACAGGAAATACTTCAAGCTGTAGAAGATTACCACAGTGGTACTTTTGTAAAATAAATGAGAGCAATACAAATTTCAAAACATGGTGGACCAGAAGTATTAGAAATAAAGGATATTATACTTGAAAAACCAAAAGAAGATGAGGTGACTATTGAACATAAGGCAATTGGTCTAAATTATATAGATACTTACCATAGGTCAGGATTATACCCATTAAAACTTCCCTCAGGAATTGGAGCTGAAGGTGCTGGTATAATTACCGAAACTGGTTTAGATGTAAAAGAATTTAAGGTTGGAGATAGAGTTGCTTATGCTGGAACACCCTTAGGCGCATATTCGACACATAGGAATTATCCAACTAAAAATTTGGTAAAGATTCCAGACAAAGTTGATTTTAAGTTGGCTGCAACTTTAATGACAAAAGGTTTAACTACTTTTTATTTATTACACAAAACCTACCCAGTAAAAATGGGTGAGACAGTTTTATTTCATGCTGCTGCGGGTGGTGTTGGACAAATCTTTGGTCAATGGGCTAAGAGTTTAGGTTGTAAAGTAATAGGAACAGTTGGATCAGACGACAAAATAGAAAAAGCAAAAAATAATGGTTACGATCATATTATAAATTACAACAAGGAAAATTTTGCAAAGAAAGTTTTAGAAATTACGGATGGCAAAGGATTATCAGTTGTATATGATGGTGTTGGAAAGAATACACTTGAAGGTTCACTGGAATGCTTGCGTATCAGAGGTATGATGGTTTCTTTTGGAAATGCATCTGGTCCGTTGTCAGATATTAATGTTCCAAAATTGATACAACCAAAAGGTCTTTATTTGACTAGACCATCCATGCAGCAATACTTGAGCACTAAAGAGGAAATAATTGAGGCATCGACTACATTATTTGAAAAAGTAACATCTGGGAAAGTTAAAATAGAAATATTTAAAGAGTATAAGCTTGAAGATTCTGTTGATGCCCATAAAGACTTAGAGGGCAGAAAAATATTAGGACCAGCAATTATTACTCCCTAAATTGTTCATCCATATCAGATATATGAAGTCTTAAAGCTTTTGTGGAAATTTGAATTTCTCTAATAAAAAATATTATAGATGTCATCATTGATAAACAACAAGAACCAAATATTATTCTAGCTATAAACAATTCATCTAAATAAAGTGCAAAAACAGTTATCATATTAAATAAAAATCCAAAGGCTCCAAACATAATTGAATATTTAAGTACGCTTATTCTGTCGTTTAGATTTTTAAGCTGGTCTTTCCATTCTGGTGGGGTATGTTTTTCAAAAACGTATTCATCGTGAATCTTTCTTATAAGCGCACTTAAAGTATGGAACCTTGAGGAATATACATTCATTATTAGCGGTATAGCTGGAAACATCAGTGCTACTACCGTGTAATCTATGTTCATGACGATTAAATTTGCTTAATAAAAAAACTTTGTTATTTAATAATTAATATGTCTCATATAAGCATCTTCCTTGATTTAACAAGGTTAAAAAAACCTATTGGTTTCATGTTATTATTTTGGCCTTGCGTATGGGGACTCACGATTGCATATGACTTTCAAAATGGGATTGAACAATATATTTATTACCTCTTATTATTTTTTTTTGGCTCTGTTCTTATGCGTTCATCAGGATGTATTGTTAACGATATAGCTGACAGAAATATTGATAAGAATGTTGAAAGAACAAAAAACAGACCAATTGCGTCCGGTAAGATCTCTGTGAAGCTTGCATCAATATACTCAATTTTTTTATGCTTATTAGCTTTTGTAGTCTTAATAAATTTTAATATATTTACAATAATATTAGCAATGGCTTCAATGCCGCTTGCTTTCACTTACCCATTAATGAAAAGGTTAACATACTGGCCTCAGTTATTCTTAGGAATAACTTTTAATTATGGATTATTGCTTGGGTGGACCTCTATATATGGAAATATTAGTATTATACCACTTATATTCTATATGGGTGCCATATTTTGGACATTGGGCTACGACACTATATATGGGTTTCAGGATTTAGAAGATGACGAAATAATAGGAGTTAAATCAACATCAATAAAATTTAAAAATAATCCAAAATTCTTTCTCTCAATATGTTATTCGATTTTTATTATAGTGTATTTAATTATGGGTTATTTATTGAAATATAATGAAATTTTTTATTTAGGTTGTTTAATTATCGCATATCACATGTTTTATTTTCAAATTTTTAACTTTAATAAATTAAACAAATTAAAATGTTTAAAAATTTTTAAAAGTAATAATTTGTTGGGATTAATAATTCTTATTAATATTTTTGTAGGTAAATTTTAAAATTATGAGTAATGTTGAAATATTAAAAAGACTTTACAACGACTATACAAAAAAGTTTTTACCTCAAATTTTAATTTCTGTATTTTGTTCAATTATAGTTGCTGCAAGTACTTCTTCTATTGCATATTTATTAGACCCAGCAATTGAAAAAATTTTTTTGGAAAAAAATATGCAATTAATTTACTTAATTCCAATTGCGATTTTCCTTGCATTTACAATGAAAGGAACTTCTCTTTACTTTGCTAGAGCGATATTGATTAAAGTAGGTGGAGAAATCCAAAAAATTTTGCAACTTCAGATCATGAAATCTTTTTTGTCATCAAGCGTAGAAACAATGGATAAAAAACATTCAGGTACAATTATTTCTCACATTACATATGATGCAGGTTTAGTAAGAAATCTTGTAGCAAATACTATTTTACTATTTACAAAAGACACATTGACACTGATTGGATTAGTTGGGGTTATGTTTTACCAAAATTGGAGACTCGCTATATTTGCTTTGATTATGATACCTTTGGCCTCTTTAGCAGCAAAATCTCTAGGCAAAAGAATAGGAAAAATTACCAAAGAATCTCAAGAAGTTGCTGGGAAAGTAAACTCCTTTTTTTTAGATGTAATTAAAAATCATAAACTTATTAAAATTTTTCAAAGAGAGGAATATGAAAACAAAAGATTAGAAAATAATTTAGATAATATAAGAGAAAAAATGGTTAAAATTCAAATAGTGATGACACGTTCTACTCCTATTATGGAAACATTGACTGGCATGATGATTGCTGGACTAATCTTTTACGCTGGTAACTTAGTTATTAAAAATGACTTAGATATAAATAATTTTTTTTCGTTTCTAGCTGCAATGATGTTGGCTTACCAACCAGTCAGGTCGCTAGCAACATTAAACATGGGACTTCACCAGGGAATATCTGCAGCAAAGAGGATTTTGCCTATTATTGACTCCGTAACATTAGATAAAAACCATGAAAAAAATCTAAAATTAACAAAAGGTGACATAAAATTTAATAATATAAGTTTTAAGTACGCAACCAGAGAAAATAATGTGTTAGATAAAATAAATCTGGATATAAGAAGTGGCGAAATGACAGCATTAGTTGGCCATAGTGGTGCTGGAAAATCAACTATATTAAATTTAATTCCAAGATTTTATAATCCCTCTAGTGGTGAAATTTTAATCGACAATCAATCTATTCATGAATATTCATTATATTCATTAAGAGAGAACATTTCTCTTGTTAGTCAGGACACGACTTTATTTGATGATACAATATTAAATAATATAAAATACTCAAATTTAAATGCTTCCGATGAGCAAGTCTTAAAAGCAGCTAAACTTTCTAGTTGTGATGAATTTATAAATAATATGCCAAACAAATATGACACACTTATAGGCGAAAATGGAGTAAGATTATCAGGAGGAGAAAAACAAAGACTGTCGATAGCTAGAGCAATTCTAAAAAATAGCAATATAATTTTATTAGATGAAGCAACCTCTTCGTTAGACTCAGAGACTGAAGAAAAAATACAATCAGCAATTAATTATTTAACTAAAGGAAAGACTACAGTTGTTATTGCACATAGACTGTCAACAGTCATAAATTCGAATAAAATATATGTTATCGAACAAGGAAAAGTTGTTGCAACAGGAAATCATAATGAATTACTTATCTCATCTAATACTTATAAGAATTTTTACCAAAAACAATTAAGTAAAAAAACATGAAATTATTTTACAGATTAGTTAGCGATATTTTTTTGCTAATATCTCCAATTATAATCATGTATAGAATTTTAAAGAACAAAGAGAGTGCTTCAAGATTTTATGAAAGATATGCCATAAGTACCAAAACTAGAGTTTCGGGTAAATTAATATGGTTTCATTGCGTAAGTGTTGGTGAGCTTTTAAGCATTGTGCCAATGCTTGAAAAATTTAATAATAATCCAAATGTAAATCAAATTCTTATTACAACAACAACTTTAAGTTCATCAAAAATTTTTCAAAGATTAAAATTAAAAAAAATAGTTCATCAATTTTTTCCAATTGATAATTATTTTATAATAAATAAATTTTTAAATTATTGGAAACCATCCGTTCTTTTTTTATGTGAGTCAGAAATATGGCCAAATTTAATTTACAAAATGCATCAAAAGAAAATTAAGTTGGTTTTATTAAATGCTAGAATGACAAGTAAAACTTTTAATAAGTGGAAAAAATTTAAAAGTTTTTCTAATAGTATTTTCAGAAAATTTGATAAAAGTTTTGCCCAAAATCAAGAGACCAAAAACAGGCTTTTTTTACTAGGAGTTAGAAAAGTATTTAGCTTAGGAAATTTAAAGTTCACCACAAGCAAAAAAACTATAAATGAAAAGTTAGAAAATAAAATACTAAACTATTTCAAATCTAAGACCATTTTAATGACAGCCGCAAGTACACATTTTAATGAGGAAAACTTTGTTATTGAAAATCATCTATATTTTAAAAATAAAAAACAAATGAAAAATTCTATATCTATTATAGTACCAAGACATATTGAAAGAGTTGATCAAATTAAAGAGGAAATTGAGAAATTCTCACTAAATGTTCATCTTCATAGTTCAGAAAAAAAAATTAATAAGGATGTAGATATATATATTGTAGATACTTATGGAGATCTAAATAAATTTTACAAAATTTCAAATGTTGTGTTTTTGGGAGGATCTTTGATTAACCATGGCGGCCAAAATCCTTTGGAACCAGCTAAGTTTGGATGTAAAATAATTAATGGTCCAAATATTGGAAATTTCACAGAAATTTATAGTAAACTAAACAAAATGGGTATTTCAAATACTTTTAAAACTTATAAGCATGGTTCAAAAATTGTTGAAAAATTGTTGAAGACTAAAAAGTTACAAAACAAAAACAAAAAAATTATGAAATATGGAAAAAGAATACTAAATCAAACTTATTCTAATATTTCAAATTTTATTTAAAGTGAAACTGATAAAACCTAAATTTTGGAAAACAAACAATTTGACTTCCTATTTATTGTGGCCCCTAACTCTTATAACAAGATTAATTATAATTTTAAAAAAAAATAGACATTCATATAAATCAAATATTTCTACACTCTGTGTAGGTAATATTTACTTAGGTGGCACTGGTAAAACCCAGTTGGTCATTGAATTAAATAAAATGTTGGAATCAAAATTTAAAATATGTGTAATCAAAAAAAAATATGAAAGCCAAATTGATGAGCAAAAATTACTCGCAAAAAGTACCACATTAATCTTGCCTAGTAGAAGAATTGAAGGTCTCAAAAAAGTTGAAAAATCGAAAAAAAATTTAGTTATATTTGACGACGGTCTACAAGATAAATCTATAAAATATAGACTATCTTTGGTCTGCTTTAATTCCTTAACTGGAATAGGAAATGGAAAAATTTTACCTGCTGGACCTCTTAGAGAAAGTTTAGCTGAATTAAAAAATTATAACGCAGTATTTATAAATGGGGGAAAGAATAAAATATTAAATGAGAAAATTAAGAAATATAACAAAGACATCAAAATATTCTATGGAAAATATAATTTAAAAAATAAAAAGGATTTTAATATTAAATTAAAATATTTGGCTTTTTGTGGAATAGGCACGCCAGAAAATTTTTTTAATCTACTTAAAAAAAATAAGTTGAAAATTATAAAAAAGATAACTTTCCCAGACCATTATGATTACAAAATTAGCGATCTAAATAAAATTAAAAAAATTGCTAAAAAAAATAATTTACAAATAGTAACCACAGAAAAGGACTTTACAAAAATAAATAAATTTAAAAATAATCAAATCAAATTTACAAAAGTAAATCTTCTTATAAACAATAGAACCTATTTTAAAAAATTTTTGGGGAATAATTTATGAAAATAATTAAATATTTTATACAATTTGTTCTGATAATAAATTTATTTTTTATTTTTAAAATAATTGGTTATAAAAATGCTTCCAATTTTGGATATAAAATTGGAAAATATTTTGGCAAAATAATAAGATCTAATAAAATAATATTAAAAAATCTTACAATAATCAAAAATAATTCAAATATTAAAATAGAAAACGAGAGCTCTATTGTTGATGAGGTTTTTGGAAATTATGGAAGGATTTTATCTGAGTATGTTTATTTAAATAAATTTAAAAACGGCACGCTAAATAATTTTGTAAATATCCATGGAAGTCAACATCTTGAAGAAATTAAATCAAAAAATAAAAAAGTTATATTCGTATCTGGACACTTTAGTAATTTTGAGTTGATGGCGATGTTTATTGATTCAGCGGGCATCAACCTTGCGGCTATATATCGACCTCTTAACAACATTTTTTTAAACAAAATAATGGAAAATATGAGAATTAATCACATATGCAAAAATCAAATTAAAAAAGGCAAAAGCGGAACTAGAGAACTCATTAATTATTTAAAAAAAAATTATTCTATTGCATTAATGATTGATCAAAGAGTGACTGAGGGAATTAAGTCAAATTTGTTTGGTCAACCTGCTTTTACAACCACAATACCAGCTCAAATCATAAAAAAATTTGGTTATGAGATTGTCCCGGTCTACATAGAAAGACTTGGGAAACACAAATTTGATTTGACTATTGAGGAACCAATTAAATTTGAAAATAATTTAAAAATTGAGGAAATTACTCAAAAGCTTAATTTAATTCTTGAAAAGATGATTTTAAAAAATCCTTCTCAATGGATACTTACACATAACAGATGGAAATAATCTCATAAATCTTTTTCTCTTTTTTCATTTGCTTCTATGTATGAAAAGTAGGGCTCTTGAAGATCCACATTCCAATAAGTTAAGTTGTCTAAAGGGATTTTTTTTCCAGATACAGCGCATATGACATAAGATCCATTTTCGATAATTTCAAAAGAGTTATTTAAATATTTCAGTTTAGCTATTTTATTATCCATTATATAAGTAAGTATATATGAGAATTGCAATAATTGGTAGTGGAGGGAGAGAGCATGCAATTTGTCAAAAAATATATCAATCAAAAAAAGTTGAGCAAATATTTTGTTTACCAGGAAATGGTGGTACAAAAAAAATTGCCAATAATATAGAAATTGATTTAAAAAATTTCGATATTATTAAAAACTTCTTAATAGATAAAAAAATTGATATTACTATCATCGGCCCTGAGGAACCTTTGGTAAATGGGTTGGTTGATTTTTTAAAACTCAATAAATTAAAGGTATTTGGACCAGATAAATTTTGCTCACAGTTAGAAGGGTCAAAAATTTTTACTAAGAAAATTTGTCAAAGCGAAAATATTCCTACTGCTAATTTTGAAATATTTAATGATATAAAATCTGCTATTAATTTTTTGTGCACAAGAGAATTTCCTTTAGTAGTTAAGGCAGATGGATTAGCTGCAGGCAAAGGTGTGTATATTTGTGAAAATCTAACTCAAGCAAAGAAGGCTACGTATGAAATTTTTGAGGGTAAATATGGAAAAGCTAATGAAATTTTAATTGAGGAATTCCTAAATGGTGAGGAGATGAGTTTTTTTGTTATATCTGATGGTACATCTTTCAAATTTTTTAACACAGCTCAAGATCACAAAAGAATTTTTGATAACGATAAAGGTCCAAATACAGGAGGCATGGGAGCTTATTCTCCATCACGTCTAATTAGCGAAGAACTAAAAAGTAAAATAATTCAAAGAATAATAATTCCAACTGTTAATTATCTAAAAAAAAATAAAGGTATTTACATTGGCTTTTTATATGCAGGACTTATGATTAAAAATAAAAATCCATATTTGATTGAATATAATGTTCGTATGGGTGATCCAGAATGTCAAACAATTCTACCTTTGTTAAAAAATGATTTGGCAGAATTAGTAAAAAATTGTGTAGAAGGAAATTTAGAGAAGACTGATTTAGATTGGAAGAAAGAAAAAAGTATTTGCATAGTAGTTTCTTCTAAAGGGTACCCTGGTAAATTTGAAAAAAATATACATATAAAAAATTTAGATAAATTAGACCACGAAGAAAATGAATATATTTTTCATGCTGGTACAAATTTAAACAAAGGACAGTACTATTCTTCAGGAGGAAGAGTTTTAAATTTTGTTTCGATTAATGATGATCTAAATTTAGCCAGAGAATTAAGTTTAAATTTAATTAAAAAATTAAATTGGGAAAATGGTCATTTTAGAAAAGACATAGGTCATAAAATCATAAATAAATGAGAATAATTTCAGGTCTAGCTAAAGGGAAAAAAATTCTAAATCCTGCAGACAAAAAAACTCGACCATTAAAAGATATGGTAAGAGAGTCTATATTTAACATTTTAAATCACTCAAGTTTACTTCAAATAGATTTTAATGAATCTGTTGTTTTAGACCTTTTTTCTGGTGTAGGTTCTTTTGGTTTGGAGGCAATATCAAGGGGTGCAAAGAAAGTAGTATTTTATGAGAATTACAAAGAAGTATCTAAATTATTAATGAAAAATTTAGAAACTTTATCTTTTGATAACAAAGCAGAAATACATATCAAAAATATTTATAAAGAAAATTGCTTTGATAATTTAGAATATAATTTTGATCTTATTTTTATCGATCCACCATTTAAAGATACCAAATTACAAATAATATTTAATAATATTATTAATGCTGGGATTATAAAATCTAAAACATTAGTGGTTATTCACAGAAAAAAAATATCAATAGATGACTTTGGTGAAAATTTTAAAAAGGTTAGAGAAGAAATATATGGATCTTCAAAAATAATTTTTGGTTTTTTAATATTTTAAAATTTTAAAGGTTTCATTTTTTACCAACTCAACTTGTGGCTGATTTAATGGATTTACATTTAATAAATTTGACAATAAAATTACTTCTAAGGTGAAAAAACAAAATAATTCTCCTAAAGTTTCTTCATTCCTCCTTTTTACCCTAAAAGATCTAAAAGGTATTTTTTTATCTTTAAAAATATTTTCCGTGGCAATTCTTTGAGTATTTAAAATATTAAAAGTATTTTTTTTTTTTAAAATTTCGTATTTTCCAAACAATAAACTTTCTTTCATTTTTGAAGAATTCTTTTCATCCACTATGTGAAATGTATAAAAATTTGATTTAAAACCACTTAGATATAGTTGAAGGATGCTATGATTGTCCTTTGGCATTGTTGAAATTATAGGCAATATCCCTTTTGAATTTTTTCCTAAACTTTCAGAAACAAGCTGCTGATACCACTTGAATAAATCATCTGAATAAGGATCATAATTTAGAATTACTGAATTATATTTTTTTTTTTTTGTAAATTCATAAATATTTATAACATTGTTAATTAAATTATTTTGAAATTTTTTATTAACAATAAGGCTGTTGTATTTTTTAAATTTTGATTCATTTAATCCCATTAATTGTGCTGGTAGCATTCCAACTTCAGATAAAACTGAAAATCTACCTCCTATAAAATTTTTGTGTTCAATTACATCTGATTTAAGTTTATTTGCTAACTGTCTTAAATAATTGTTTTTATTCTCAGTAATAAAAATGTTCTTATTTTTTTTATTAAAGTTAACACTTAAATTTACAATTGTTTCTAATGTATCGCCTGATTTAGAAATGACTAAATTTAAACTTTTATTTTTTATTTTCTTTTTTAAATTTAAGTTCTCTAAATAAGTAACTTTTTTTTTTATTTTTTCTTTTAAAAAGCTATAAATTGCTTTTGATCCTAAAGATGAGCCTCCCATACCAATAATATTGATATTTGTAAATTTTTTATATTTTTTAATAAAATTTTTGTCATACGAATATTTATAATTATTTTTAAAACTTTTTATAAAATCTGGTAATTTAAATTTATTGTCTTGATTGAAAAAATTAATTAATTTTTTTTTATATTTTGTGTTAATTTTTTTTTCGAAATTTTTAAATACAAAATTTTGAACCATTAGTTTTCAATTTTCTTTATAATTGATTTCTTAAGTGAACTACCTTCTGAAATATTTTTAGTTTGATTTTCATTATCACCTTTTTTTAAAACATCTTCAAATTTCCTCTCATTGTTTTCATTTATATTTTGATTTGGTTTCGGTAAATCCTTTATGTCTGGTGGCATCACTAAGGGATTTTTCTTTTCTATTAAAAACTCATCAGATCCATCAGATCTTTTAAGCTTAAATCCTGCACACGAGGAAACTAAAAAAAATATAATTAAAAGTGTAAAAATTTTATTTTTCATTTTTTTTAAACATTTCTAAAAAAATTAAAGTTAAAATTCCCATGGAGATAAATATATCAGCTACATTAAATACAAACCAGTGATAACCATTATAATTTAGGTCAATAAAATCAGGTACAGCAGAATAGTAAATCCTATCAAATAAGTTACCTAATGAACCTCCTAGAATCATTGATAAAAAAACTTTGTGTAAGTTTTCAGCATAAATTAATAGATACAATATTATCAAATTAATTATTATTATAAGTATAGTAATTAGGTTATAGGCAAAGCTTTGATCGAGCTGAAATAAACCAAATCCGATACCAGTGTTCCAAACTAATATTAAATTTAAAAAAGAATTTATTGAAATATTTACTATACTTTGGCTTTCAGCGATATTTAAAATATAAATTTTAGAAACTCTATCTAAAAAAAAAATAAAAATAATTATTAGAAGATTTAAAATAAATCGTTTTTTTATCATAAGTCTTATTTAAAAAATTATCCGTGTCTTTCACACTTGTCTTTACTTATTTTCCAACAAACATTACACTTATTCCCATCTGCTTTAAGTGTCTCTACGTTTATTTCCTCAACTAGATTGTCTTCATACAAAACTTCTGCTGCAGATGTAATACAAAGTTCAGCAAAATCAAAATCTCTAGAGATGTTTAAATACTTTTTACTAAGCTTAATTTTAATATTTGATTCCAGGCTTGATCCTATTAATTTTTCTGCTCTTTTACTTTCAATACTTATGTTTGCAATATCCCTAATCTTTTTTAAATTTTCCCACTTTTTGTTCAATTCGTTATTTTTCCAATGCTGAGGTATCTTAATAAACTTTTTTAAATGAATACTGTCACTAACATTTTTACTAATTAAAGAATAAATTTCTTCAGTTGTAAATGAAAGTATTGGTGCAAACCATTTAAGCAGACAATCTAAAAGTATATTTAATATTCTAATACAGCTTTTTCTTTTTTCAGAATTTACATTATCACAATAAAGAGTATCTTTTCTTATATCAAAATAAAATGCTGATAGATCTACTGTACAAAAATTTAATAATTCTTTGTACAAATTATGAAAAGTGTAATTATCAAAATTTTTATGAAAATTTTCGTTCAAAATTGTTATCTTATGAAGCATATACTGTTCTAATTCTGGAAGTTTATTTACTTCAATTTCGGCAAAATTTTCCTCAGAAAATTTATCATTAAGATTTCCTAGTATATATCTAAAAGTATTTCTAATTTTTCTATATGCTTCAGCATGTTGCTCTAGTATTGAGTAATCAATCCTAAGATCCTCTGCATAATTTGAAGCTGCAACCCAAACTCTTAAAATATCTGCTCCATATTTTTTTAAAATTTCCTCAGGTGCAATTACATTGCCTAAGGATTTAGACATCTTAAGTCCCTTTCCATCAACCACAAATCCGTGCGATAGAATAGACTCAAAAGGTGCCTTCCCTCTTGTGCCACAAGATTCTAATAAAGAGGAATGGAACCATCCTCTATGTTGATCCGATCCTTCTAAATACATAGAAGCAGGCCATTTTAGATCCTCTCTTTTTTCTAGTACAAAAGAGTGTGTTGATCCACTATCAAACCAAACCTCTACAATATCTTTAGATTGGATATAATCCTCAGCTCTATATTTTTTTCCTAAAAATTTTTGAATATCGTCTGAAAACCAACAATCTGATCCTTCTTTTTCGTAAATTTTTGCAATATTTTCAAACACCTCATCATCAATTAGAACGTTGTTATCTTTTTTTGAAATAAAAATAGGAAGCGGAACCCCCCAAACTCTTTGTCTAGACACACACCAGTCAGGTCTAGTTTCAATCATTGATTTAATTCTTTCTTTACCTTTATTTGGATAAAAAATTGTATCATCAAGTGCTTTGAGAGCTAATTTTCTTAAACCGTGGCTCTCCATAGAAATAAACCATTGCTGGGTTGCCCTATGTACTAATGGAGCTTTTGATCTCCATGAATGTGGGTATGAATGATTTAATTTACCATTTGCTAACAATCTTTTGGACTCTTTTAACTTTTCTATTATTATTGGATTTGCTTTAAATATATGAGTACCTTCAAATTCTAGAATGTGTTTTGTATATTTTCCGTCATCGTCAACTGTTTCTAAAGCTTTTATTCCGTTATTAATACATAAATTGAAATCATCCGGACCATGACTAGGTGCACAATGAACAAAACCTGTGCCTTGCTCTAAAGTAACAAATCTTGCCTGCAGCATGGGTACATCGTAGTCATACCCAATATCAGAAAAAGGATGTTTGCAAATAACTCCTTCAAAAGCTTTACCGGATAATTCCTTTATTACTTTATATTTTTCAATATTACATTCTTTAACAAATGGCTCTAAGAGTTCTTTAGCTACTACAACTTTATTTTTTTTAAAATCATTATCATCTTCTATTTCTAGTACTACGTATTTTAAGTTATCATTATAAGCTAGAGCTTTATTAGCTGGAATTGTCCATGGGGTAGTTGTCCAAATTACAATTTGGCAACCTTGTAATTCTTTTAAATCAGTTTTTTTAATTGAAAAGCACACATAAATAGTATCTGAAGTATGGTCCATATACTCAACTTCAGCATCAGAAAGTGCAGTTTTTTCAACAGTTGACCACAATACAGGTTTATAGCCTTTATATAAACTTCCTTCTTTTAAAAATTTCCCAAGTTCTCTTACTATCTGTGCTTCGGCTTCAAAACTCATTGTAGAATAATAGTTTTGCCAATCACCAATTACGCCCAATCTTTTAAATTGATCTTTATGGACTTTTATCCATTTGTTAGCAAAGTCTCTACATTCTTTTCTAAATTCAACTACAGGTACTTCATTTTTATTTTTTTTATTTTTTTT
>TARA_B100001121_G_scaffold175817_1_pt1 | contig 16372 bp, 14 predicted proteins | sample TARA_B100001121 | Tara Oceans TARA_B100001121 (sample SAMEA2622817) | marine metagenome | biome: marine biome (ENVO:00000447); feature: surface water layer (ENVO:00002042); material: "saline water (ENVO:00002010), including plankton (ENVO:xxxxxxxx)" | depth 5 m
ACAGGGCCGTCGCCTGCAGCTGGGTGATGGTCGACTTCGTCTCGGCGATTTCCTTCATCAGTTCACGCCAGGCCGGGGAGTCGATACGGTAGAGGGCGGTGCCGGCCCGGACGGTTTCGAACTGCTCGACGAGCAATTCCACGCGTCCCGGCAGCATCGTCCGGTACTCGCGGATCGCCGTGGGCAGGTACTCGAACCGCCCCGGTATCCGCAGCGTCTCCCGGACCCGTCGCCGCTCGACGGTGGCGAAGGTGATGCCAAGGTTGGAACGCACTGCGGCCGGGATGTCGACCCGGTTGGTCGGCGGAGCGACGTACGCATCCTCGGCGTGACCGTGGTCTGTCGTCGTGCGGTCGCAACCGATGAGCAGGGGAAGCAGGAGGGTGCCCGCCGCCAGCGTGAGGAGTCGATTCGTTCTCATTGCATGCCTCCGTTGACGGCATCATCGTATCCGGGAGCCGCGTCGCCGACCCCGATCGGTGGGACGCGCGGGATCCGAAGGATTGGCTGTCCATGATAGCCGTCTCCCGACGATCGGAGCCGGTCTTCGGTCCATGCAACAGGGGCCGCAGCATGCTGCGGCCCCTGGGGAATGTTCGCTGGTTGCCGGCGTTATTGCGGCTGGGACAGGTCCATGATCGGATACGGGCTGAGCTTGGACGGGGACTTCATCAGCCAGAAGGACTGCCAGTCATCCCCGAGTTCGCGTCCCTGAAGGTCGTAGATGATGTGGTCGTTCCAGAACACGTCGGACTTGGTGCTGCCGACCGTACTCAGTTCCGGTGTGAGGTTCGAGGCCAGGGCCTGGTCGCTGACATCCGTTGGATTGCAGCCCGTGAGGCCGAGGAGGCTGACGGTGATGCACATGATGGGGAACGTACCGCGGGTCATAGTGTTTCCTTCGTGTAGGAATCCGTCGGTGAATCCGACTGCTCAGTTCACCTCGGGATCTTTCCCTTGTTGTCCGGACCCGGGCGAGTCTTCGGGACCGAAGCACTCCTGGAATCCGAACGGCCAGTATATGGTCCCCTTCGAGACTGCGTCTACGAGACCGGGGCCACGGGAACCCAGATCGTCCCTACTTTCTGGGAGCCGGGGCCGAAGCGGCCTTGGGGGCTCGGGAATCGGCCTCGGGACCGGATTTCAGCCCATACAGAGCAGTCAGGAAGCGAATTCGTCGGTGGGTCGGCTGGCCAGGGCCCGCTGCTTTCGCTGGGCCGAGGGCGTCTTCAGATTGCTCGCCATGCCGACCAGGGACATCGCCTTCAGGAGCATCCAGCTGGCGTCGAATTGCCACCAGGTCAGGCCGTGGCGAGCGGAGGTGGGGAAGGCATGGTGGTTGTTGTGCCATCCCTCTCCGAGGGCCAGGACTCCGATCAGGACGTTGTTCCGGCTGTGGTCGCGACTGTCGTAGGGCTGTGCGCCCCAGATGTGGCAGACCGAGTTGACCGACCACGTCACGTGATGCTCGAAGAAGACGCGGACCAGTCCGCCCCAGAGGAAGCCGGTCAGGGCGCCCATCCAGGTTCCGCTGATCAGACCGCCCAGCAGGGCCGGCAGCCCCATGCTGATCACGACCCACAGCGGGAACAGGCGGGAGATGGTGCAGAGGTCGGGATCCTTCATCAGATCACGCACGTATCGCGTGGTGTCCGGGCTTTCGATCCGGAACAGCCATCCGAGATGGGAATGGACGAACCGCTTGATGCGACTCTCGCTTCCCACGTGCGGGGAATGCGGATCGTGCTCGTGATCGCTGTGCTGATGATGCTTCCGGTGGACGGCGACCCACCAGAAGAGGTCCCCCTGCACCGCCATCGATCCGAACACCCCCAGCATGATCTTGACCCACCGCGGGCAGTCGAACGACTTGTGGCTGAAGTAGCGGTGGAACCCGATGGTGATGCCCAGGCCGCAGATCAGGTACATGCCCAGGAAGAGTGCCAGATCCAGCATCCCGAAGCCGCGGCCCCACGCCAGCCACATCACCGCCACCAGGGCGAGCGGGGGAAGCACCACGGAGATCAACACGATCAGCCGTGCTCCACGTTTGGAGGGGGTGAGGGAATCTGATGTCGAGATCGTGGTCATGGTGCGGGGGCTTCCGGGGTCGTCGACCGCCGGTGGTGCCCGTGGCCTCTCTTCCGGGGAAGTGTAGCACTCCGCCCGGGTTCAGGCCGGCGGTGGCGAGGCAATCGTGAGGCCCTCGGTGTCCCCCCGCCCGGGCAGGACCAGACCGACCAGCACGCCGGTCAGGACGCAGGCCCCGATCCCGAAGCCGGCGATCAGCAGCACGTTGATGTCGGTCCAGGTCCCGATCACGAAGTTCACTCCGGCGCTGGTGACCAGTCCGCTGATCGCGGCCACCGTTCCGGGTCGCCGCGTGAAGATCCCCAGGATGAACAGGCCGCACAGTCCGCTGGCGAAGAGGCCCAGCACCTTGAACCACAGATCGAGCACGCTGCGGACGTCGAGGGTGGCGATGAGGATCGCGGCGGCGGTGCCGACGATGCCGAAGAGGACCGTGGTCCACCGGGCAACCCGCAGCGCCGCCCGGTCGTCCAGCTCCGGTCGGAAGCGGCGATGGAAGTCGGTCGTCCAGGCCGTCGAGACCGAGTTCATGCTCGAGTCGATGCTGCTCATGGCCGCCGCGAAGATCGCCGCGATCACGAGTCCGCTCACCCCGGTGGGCAGCTGGGTCACGATGAACCACGGCAGAATCTGGTCGACGGCACCCAGCGGAGCCAGGGACTCGGGGTGCGTCCGGTACCAGACCCACAACAGGGTGCCCAGGCCGAAGAAGAGGATGCTGGAGGGGATCGCCAGCAGGCCGCCGGTCCAGATCGCGAACCGGGCCGATCGCTCGTCGGGCGTGGTCAGGTAGCGCTGGATCACGGCCTGGTCGGACGTGTAGGGAATGATGTTGTTGAAGAGCGTTCCGAGGATCACCACGAGCAGCACCGGTTGGGTCAGGTCGAAGCCCGGATCGATCAGTCGGAGCTTGTCGTGTGCGGCGGCGGCTTCGATCGCCCCCCCGAGTCCTCCCGGGATGTCGCTGAGCATGATCCAGATCGCCAGCAGCGCTCCGCCCATGAGCACCACCGCCTGCAGGACGTCCGACCAGATGACCACTTCGATGCCCCCGAGCACCGTGTAGACGATCGCGAGGAGTCCCATCAGCGTGATGCAGACGATCACGTCGATGCCCGTCACGGCGGACAGGGCCAGAGCGGGCAGGAACACCACGACGGAGACGCGCCCGAGCTGGGCGAGAATGAACTGCCCGCTTCCCAGCAGGCGGACCGAGGGTCCGAACCGTCGCTCCAGATACTCGTAGGCCGTCGTCAGTCCCAGCCGCCGGTAGAACGGCAGGAAGACGTAGGCGACCACCGGAGCCAGCACGACGGCGCCGTTGAGGGTGAAGAAGTAGACCCAGTCGGTTTCGTACGCCTTGGCCGGAATCGCCATGAAGGTGATCGCGCTCAGTCCGGTGGCGAAGATGGAGATGCCCGCCGCCCACCACGGGATTCGACCGCCGGCGAGGAAGAAGTCGTCGGTGCCGTGTTCACGACCGGCGAAGTAGAACCCCATCGCCACCAGCGCCAGGAGGTAGAAGGCGATCACGATCCAGTCCATCGAGGCCAGCTGGCCGCTGGGGAGCACGGGGCGGATCATCAGGAGCCGCTCCGCGTTCGGTCCCGCCGTCACCACGCCGTCGGGCAGGGGCACGGTCGGTGACACCGCCACCGTTCGACGGTTCGCGCCGGCGGCTTCGGAGTCGTCCGCATCCAGCGTCGGTGGTGGGTCAGCGGTTCGCCACGTATCGGTGATGGGTGCGTACACGAGCAGCGTGTCGAGCCCCCCGCCCAGCAGGACCAGCGCATCGTGTCCGACCGGAATGGCGGGGGAGGCGGCGCCCACGGCGGAGGACGGCAGCTCGGCCAGACCGGTCCACGCGTCGTCGGTGGAACTCCATGCCCACGCGTCGGTCCGGTCCGCGCGACGCCCGCCTTCAACGGTCTGGCCGCCGAACACGAGGAGACGATCGGCGTGGACACCGGTCGTGGGAAGGATGCGGCCCCCGCCGGGCAGTGCCGTACGTTCGATCCAGCCGGCGTCCGGATCGGAAAGATCGAGGGTCCACAGCCGGTCGGAGGCGATGGTGGCCGCCGGTGCATCGTGTCCGCCGACGATGCACAGCGTCCGGCCCAGCAGGGCACCCGCGGCGGCGGCCGTCGGCACGGGCAGGTTCGGAAGCGGTTCGACGTCCAGGACGTCCCCTTCGACGCGAAGCAGGAACACCTCGTCGTGGTGGTTGCTGCCGTCGGTGCCGCCGGCGATCAGGATGCCGAGTTCCGGCACGGTCAGGCTGACCGCGTCGGCGGTCGGACGCGGGAGGGTTCCGTCGGCAACCGTCCAGGTTCCCTCGGCGAGATCCAGCACGTGCACGTCGTCGTGGTGGCGGCTGCCGTCGGTGCCGCCGGCGACCACGAGTCGGCCGTTCCAATGTCCTGCGACGAAGCCGGCCCGGGAGGTCGCCTGCGGCCACGTGGGAAGTTCCGTGCTCCGGAGGATGGACGCATCGCCTCCGAGGGCGGTGGCGAGCAGGCAGGCGGCGAGGGCGGGACACATGCTGAGCGGTAGTCTAGAGTGGATGCACCGGACGGGGGATCGTGCGTCGACCGTTCTCCGCCGGATCCTCGCCGTGTTCTGGAGTTGAGGCCATGAAGCTGCGACCGGTGCTGTCGCCCGACGGATCGATTTCGTCCCCGCACGAGCCGGAGGACGACCGGTGCCGCTTCGATGTCTACGTGCTCGGTCGCAGCCAGGACGGTGGACTGCCGCACGCGGGCTGCGAGAAGCCCTGCTGCGTCGACGCCCGTGACCGCGGAATCGTCGAGACGCCCGCCTGCCTGGGCATCCACGACCGGGAGACCGGTCGACTGGTCCTGATCGAAGCGACTCCCGGCATCGACTCCCAGCTTCGGCTGCTGCACGATCTGACCGGAGTCTCCGGCCGGGGACGGCAGCCGGTCGACGCGGTGCTGCTGACCCACGCCCACATTGGGCACTACACCGGACTCATGTACCTCGGGCAGGAGGTCGCCGATTCGCATCGCATGCCGGTGCACGTCACCCCGGCCATGGCGGCGTTCCTGCGTGACAACGGTCCCTGGTCGCAACTGGTCGAGCAGGACAACATCGATCTGATCGAATGCGCCCCGGGGTCGGTGGATGGATCAGGTTCAGCGGGAGCGGTCTTCGAACCCATCGAGGGCCTGCGGGTCGAGGCGATCAATGTTCCGCACCGCGACGAGTTCAGCGACACGGTTGCGTTCCGCATCGGCGGTCCGGCGCGCACGCTGCTGTTCGTGCCCGACATCGATCGCTGGGACGTGCGACCCGGGATGCTGTCCCGTCTGCTCGAAGGGGTCGATGTGGCCTACGTCGACGGCACCTTCTACGACGGGCGCGAACTGCCCGGTCGGGATCTTTCGGAGATTCCGCATCCGGCGATGGTCACCACCATGGAACGGCTGGGCGAGCGGGTGGCGGCCCATCCGGGATCGATCCGGTTCATCCACCTCAATCACACGAATCCAGCCCTGACCCGGTCCGAGTTGCAGACCGAGGTTGCCGAGCGTGGGTTCGCCGTCGCCGACGTGGGAGAGTGTCAGCCGCTCTGATTCGATTGGCCGTATCGCCTGCTCACGACGAATGACTGTGATCGGCGGCCTTCGATGCATCGGCCGCATGCTCCCTCTCGAGGAAGTCGAAGAGCGGCAGGAGATCATCTTCGATGACGCGGGTCAGGCCGGTGGCGTACCCCATGAGCGAGGGGAACGACCGGTAGTCGGCTGCGTTCGACGAGACGATCACCAGCCCGCCCTTGAACTCGACCGAATAGTTGGTTCCGTGCTGCATGAGGTAGTCGATCGTCTTCTGGCTGATCCGGTCGTAGGCCGATTTCGGATCAGTGCCCTTGACGGTCCATTGCTTGTTGAACTCGTTCAGTTCGAACGTGATCGGCTGCATGCCGCCGGGGAGGTCGATCGCGTCGGTCATGTGATGGGGGTGGATCACGACGTGTTCGCACTCGGTGCCGGCGTCGAAGACGAGGAACGACCGATGCTTGCGGGTCTGGTTGTTCCTGTCATCGCCTTCGGATGCGAGCATGATGCACGCTCCGCGGCCGTTGACGGTCCGCGTCATGTAGCAGTTCTTGGTGGCCATCTTCCAGAAGGTGGTGGCGTGCTTGAGTTCCTTCGCGTTCTTGACCTTCGACTGCAGGGCCGCCTTGCCGTTGGATTCGTAGGTCCAGCCGTGATCCCGTGCCCAGCGGATACGCTGCAGGAGGGCCTGTATCGCTGCCTGTCCCACGATGTACCCGCCGACGAGGCCGATCGGGACTCCGAGGATGAGGTCGATCAGCGAGGGCAGCAGCCGGTCGCTGTTCGTGAAGTGGGCGATGATGCTCATCACGACGAAGGGGCCGACCACGGCCCCGATCACCGCGAACGGAATCAGTTGGCGGTGGAATCCGTCGCTCTCGGCCCATTTCATTTGGTCTTCATCAGTCTTCATTGCGGTGGTTCCTGTGTGTGACGAATGCGGCAGTTGCTCGGAAGCACGGGGTGCGCCGAAGCCGGCCGCGGCGAAGATGCGTGTGCAGTGAATCGGGCCTCAACTGCCGAAGTCGACCTTCACGGCTTCGCGTGCCGTCTCGTCGGCTTTGAAGAAATCGAATTCACCGTCCTTGAAGCCACCCACCCCGGCGATGATGCTGCCTGGGAACATCTGGATGCCGTTTGAGAAGTCACGGACGTTCGCGTTGTAGAAGCGTCGGGCCCGGGCGATGCGGGTCTCGGTCTCGCTGAGTTCGTTCTGGAGCTGCAGGAAGTTCTGGTTGGCCTTGAGGTCCGGGTAGGCCTCGAAGGTGGCCATCAGGCCGCCGGCCGCCTTGCCGAGCTGGTCCTCGACCTTGGCCCGCTCGGCCGGCGATTTGTCCTTGTCGGCCACCGCCTGATTGCGGAGCTTCGTGACCTCCTCGAGGACGCTCTTCTCGTGCGTCGCGTAGCCCTTGACCGTCTCGATGATGTTCGGGATCAGATCGTGGCGACGCTGGAGTTCGGTGTCGATGTCCGCCCAGGACTCCTTGCATGACTGGCGTAGCCGGACAAGTTTGTTGTACATCGCGATCACGATGATGATCAGCAGTACGACGGCAACGCCAACGGCGATTGCGACGACTGCCCCGGTCGACATGGCGATGAGTACGGGTGTGAACATGAGGCTCCCTCCCTGTGTGAAGGAGTTCAGAATACATTCTCAGTGCTTTGTTCGGGTGAACCGGTGCACGCCGCCGTGGGTGCTGCCGCCGTCGCCGACGTGGGGGAGAGTCAGCCGCTCTGTACAACCGGAGAAGGCCGCTTTCTGCTCCGGGAGCGGGGTTCCGTCGAATGCGATGCCCATGAAAAATCACCTCCAGGCGGTGGAGCCTGGAGGTGACGGAAGAGAAGAGAAGGAAGTCTGTTGGGGGACGGGCCTGTGGTGGGGCAGGTGATCCGTCCACCCGGGAAATCGGTTTATCGGTCTCCCCTTCTTGAACCTATTTGAACAAATACCGGGTCCTGTATGGGGCTTGAACGGGGGTTGGGCAATTTTTTTCGATCGGAACGGACGGTCCGTCGCCGTTGTTGAATTCCAATTCGGTCCCTGCAAGACAGTTAGCAATTTCCGTCCGCAGCAGACCGATTCCGGGAAACTTCGTATTCGTTGTGGTTGTCTGTGGGTGACTTGTGAGCAATCATGCGTATTCGCCGAATCGACCCGCAGCATGAAGAAGGATTTCCGGCCATGACCTATCTGATGGCGCTTGACGAAGGCACGACCAGTTGTCGCACGATCATCTTCGACGCGGATTGCAACATCGTCTCGGTGGCCCAGCACGAGTTCGCCCAGCACTTCCCGCACCCCGGCTGGGTCGAGCACGATGCGGAGGAGATCTGGACCACCCAGCGCCGGACCATGACCGAGGCGCTGGAGCAGGCCGGGCTTGCGGCCGGTGACATCGTGTCGATCGGAATCACCAACCAGCGCGAGACCGTCGTGCTGTGGGATCGTCGGACGGGTCGCCCCGTCTACAACGCGATCGTCTGGCAGGATCGACGCACCGCCGACCTCATCGGGCGTTTCGACACCCCCGCCCACCGGGAGCTGGTCCGCAGCCGGACCGGTCTGCTGCTGGACCCCTATTTCTGCGCATCAAAGATCCACTGGCTCCTGGAGGAGGTGGACGGACTGCGGGCCGATGCCGAAGCGGGGCACATCGCGTTCGGCACCATCGACTGCTGGCTGCTCTGGAACCTCACCGGCGGGGCCGTGCACTGCACGGACGTGTCCAATGCATGTCGCACCCTGCTCTTCGATCTCCACCGCGGTCGGTGGGACGAGGAGCTGCTCGAACTGTTCGGGATCCCCGCGGGGATGCTTCCCGAGGTCCGTCCCACCAGTTGCGACTTCGGTGCCACCGACGCATCGCTGCTCGGGGAGCCGGTGCACATCGGCGGCATGATCGGCGACCAGCAGTCCGCGCTGTTCGGGCAGGCCTGCGTCGAACCGGGAATGGCGAAGACGACCTACGGCACCGGATGCTTCCTCCTGATGAACACCGGAGACGTCGCCATCACCAGCGAGCACAACATGCTCACGACCGTCGCGTGGCAGCTGGACGGACAGGATCCGACCTACGCGCTGGAGGGCAGCGTCTTCATGGGCGGTGCGTCCATCCAGTGGTTGCGTGACGGTCTGAAGCTGATTCACGATGCGCCGGCGGTGAACGAACTCGCCGGCTCCGTGCCCGACAGCGGCGGCGTGGTGCTCGTGCCCGCCTTCGCCGGTCTGGGAGCTCCGTACTGGGATCCCTTCGCACGCGGCGCGATTCTCGGCCTCACCCGCGGCAGCACCGACGCCCACGTGGCGCGGGCGACGCTCGAAGGCATCGCGTGCCAGGTGTGCGATCTCCTGGCTGCCATGGAGGGGGATTCGGGCGTGCCGTTGACGGAATTGCGCGTCGACGGGGGAGCCGCAGCCAGCGATCTGCTCATGCAGATCCAGTCCGACATGCTGGATCGGCCCGTCCTGCGGCCGCAGGTGCTGGAGACCACCGCCCTCGGGGCCGCCTTCATGGCCGGACTCGCCGCCGGCGTCTACGGTTCGCTTTCGGACATCAGCGGGCACTGGCACCAGGAGCACCGGTTCGAAGCCGGGATGGCGGCCGACGAACGGGCCGCACGCATGGCTCGCTGGAGCCGGGCCGTGACCCGGGCCCGGGGCTGGATGCAGGAGGACGACGATGCGGCGCAGTGACCTGATGAATCGGGTCGCCGGCGGCGATGACTGGGACGTGCTGGTGATCGGAGGCGGGGCCACCGGACTCGGCACCGCGGTCGACGCCGCGGCCCGCGGCTACCGCACGCTGCTGCTCGAACAGGTTGACTTCGCGAAGGCCACGAGCAGTCGCTCCACCAAGCTGGTCCACGGCGGCGTCCGCTACCTGCAGCAGGGGAACATCTCCCTGGTTCGGGAGGCCCTGCACGAGCGCGGGCTGATGTACGACAACGCGCCGCACCTGGTCACCGATCTCGCCTTCGTGGTGCCGCGCTACAAGTGGTGGGAAGGACCCTTCTACGGCATCGGACTGAAGCTCTACGACCTGCTGGCGGGCAAGCTGAATCTCGCACCGTCGCGGCGACTCTCTCACCGGCAGACCATGGAGGCGATACCGAACCTGGAGTCCGACGGACTCGACGGCGGCACGCAGTACCACGACGGGCAGTTCGACGACTCCCGGATGTGCACGACCCTCGTACGGACGGCGCTGGATCACGGTGCGGTCATGCTCAACCACGCTCCGGTGATCGGCCTGCTCCATGACGAACACGATCACGTGGCCGGTGTCCGTTTCCGCGATTCGGAGACCGGTACGGAGCACGAGGTGCGGGCCCGGGTGGTGGTCAATGCCACCGGTGTGTTTTCCAATGCCGTACGCCGCATGGACGATGCGGAGTCGGAGTCCATCGTGGAGCCCAGTCGCGGCGTCCACCTCGTGCTCGACGCGTCGTTCCTCCGGGGGAACACCGCGATCATGGTTCCGCACACCGACGACGGGCGGGTCCTCTTCGTGATCCCCTGGCACGAACGGTGCCTCGTCGGGACGACGGACGAGCAGGCTCCCGAGCCCGTTCTGGAACCCCGGGCCACGGACGAGGAGGTCGATTTCATCCTGCGCAATGCCGCCCGCTACCTCGATCGGGATCCCGGTCGCGAGGACGTGCTGAGCGTCTTCGCGGGACTGCGGCCGCTTGTGAAGCACGAGGGAACCGCCACCAAGAAGATCTCCCGCGAGCACGAGATCATCGTGTCCCGTGGGGGACTGGTCACCATCATCGGTGGAAAGTGGACCACGTACCGTCGTATGGCGGCGGACACCATGGAACACGCCATCGACGTGGGGGGGCTGGAGCGACGGGAGTGCGTCACGGAATCGCTTCGTCTCCACGGATGGCTTGATCGGGACGACCCTTCGATGCCCGATGCCAACTGGCTGCGGGTCTACGGCGCGGAAGCCCCCCGGGTCCTGGACGTCTGCCGGGAGATCGAGGGCGGGATGGATCCGCTGCACGCGCGGCTTCCCTATCCACGCGGCGTGGTGGTGCACGCGGTGCGGTGCGAACTGGCGCGGACGGTCGAGGATGTCCTGGCCCGCCGGACCCGGGCGCTGCTGCTGGATGCCGCCGCAGCCGCCGATGCGGCCGAGGACGTGGCGCGGCTGATGGCCGAAGAGATGGGACGGGATGCGGCGTGGGTGGAGTCGCAGGCCGCGGCGTTCCGCGAACTGGCCGCCGGCTACCAACTCGACTAGAGATCGATTGCGTGCGACTCGAGGTCCTCGAGTTGGCAGTGCCGCAGTGCGCCCTCGTGCGTCGATCCGAGCACCACCTTCGGAGCGCATCCGTTCAGCAGGGCCTCCTGCCACCGCGGGGCGCACAGGCACCAGCGATCGCCGTCCTTCAGTCCCGGAAATCCGTACTGCGGCATGGGAGTGGAGAGATCGTTTCCGACCGACTGCGAGAATGTGAGGAATTCGTCCGTCACCACCACGCACACGGTGTGGCTGCCGAGGTCGTCCGGTCCGGTCTCGCAGCACCCGCTCCGGTAGAAGCCGGTCAGTGGCTCGAGGGAGCAGGGCAGCAGCGGTTCGCCGAGAATGTTGCGCTGGGTCGCGGGAGTGTCGATGGATCGGATCATGTCCAGAGCCTAGCAGTTCAGTGCTGTCGTGAAGGAACCCAGGCCGTGGTCCGGCCCGCCAGCGTCAGGTGCTCGATCGGCGTTCCGTCGCGCAGGGCCGCGCCATCCTGCCGGCCCCATCGATGGTGGAACAGCCAGGCGCGGGGCAGACGGCTCTTCTCCGCGTTCACCCGGACGGCGGTGCGGATGACCGAGCCGAGGCAGCGACGCAGCGCCCGGACCTCGGACTCGTCCAGCGACTCCGCGCGGCGCCGGGGATCCAGTCGAGCCTGGTAGAGCACCTCGTCGGCGATCCAGTTGCCCACGCCGGCGGCGAAGGACTGATCGAGGAGAAGCCCCTTCAGGGTCACCTTGCGGCCCGCGATCCGTTTCGCGAAGGCGGCCGCCGTCGGCATGGAGAGGAGCGGATCGAACCCGAGTTTCGAAAGCGGTGGTTCGTCGCGGGGCGACTTCCGAAGTTTGATGCGGCCGAAGCGGCGGGCGCTGGTCATCGACAGTCGCCCTCCGTCGTCGAACTCGAGTTGGATCTTCCAGAATCTCGGGGGCCATTCGCTTCCGGGGTCGATGCCCGATTCCAGTTGGAGATGGCCTCCGTCGGGGACGTGGAACGCACCGGTCATCCCGAAGTGGAAGAGCGGCATGGGGGGGCGGTCCAGTTCGAACCACAACTGCTTGCCCAGACGCTCCACGCTGCGGACGGTCCGGCCGGTGAGGGTGCGGGCGAGGGTTCGGGGGGCGACGCCGTCGATCACGATGCGGTCATCGTCGCACTTCACACGCCGGATCAGACGTCCTTCGGCCACCTCGGCGGCCATGCGGCGTCCCCGTTCGACTTCTGGCAGTTCCGGCATGGAAGGAACAGTAGCCACGGTGCTCTCCGGCCGCAGCATTTACAATGAGAAATATGCATCGGCTGTTCATCATCCTGCTCACGGTCCTGCTCTGCGGGTGCGACGGATCGGATCCCTCCACCGTCGGTGCCGCCGACGGCCTGCCCAATCTGCAGTGCGTGGACCCGGACATGCAGGTCTGGGTCGGGGGACTGCCCCATCCGGGCCTGGGCCCTTCCACGCTGGAACGTCTCGGAATTCGATCGGTCATCGTGGTCGACGCGCCGCCTCCCGTCGGTGGCACGCGGGCCACCGTCCATCTGCCGCTGAAGTACTCCGGGATCGATGCCCTCGAAGCAAGTCATCTGACCTACCTGCTGGCGACGATGGAACGCCCGATCTACATCCACTGCCACCACGGCACCAACCGGGCGCCCGCCGCGGCCGCGATCGGGCTGATCGGAACCGGTGAGCTCACCGCGGAGCAGGGGCTTCGGCTGCTGGATCGCTCCGGAACCAACCCGTCCTTCGACGGGCTGTTCGAGGCCGTTCGCACGGCGACGCCGATTCCGGACGACCGGCGCGAACCCTACGACGGATCGGACGCCACGGTAGACGATTTCGCATTGTCGATGTCCGACGTCGACGAGGTCTTCGCCCGTCTCGAAGGAGCGTCCGAACGCGGGTGGACGGATCCGCAGTCGCCGGCGGACGCGGCGGAACTGGTCGATCTCCTCCGGGTCTCGCTCGACCGGACTTCGCTGAACGAGGATCTCCTCTTCCGTCGACTCTCCGAAGGAAGCATCGAACGCGCCACGGCGCTGGAGGACGCGCTGGTGCGGGGGGATCGCACGGAGTCGCTGCGAGAGATGAACAGTCTGGCCGCCACCTGCAGCGCCTGCCACAAGCGGTTCAGGAACTGATCCCACCGGGTTCGAAGTCCTCGTCCGCCATCTCGAAGAAGTCGAACTCGAAGGCCGGGCTCACGGTGCAGCCGACCAGGGTCCACTCGCCCAGTGATCGTGCGGACTGCCAGGCATCCGGCGGCACGATGGCCTGCGGCGACTCGTCCTCGAACAGTCCGGGGCCCAGGGTGTGGCGGCGGACCGGCTTGTCCTCCTCGCTGACGAGCAGTTCCAGCGGTGCGCCTTCGTAGAAGTGCCAGATCTCCGTCGCATCGATGCGGTGCCAGCGGGATCGTTCTCCTCCCCGCAGCAGGAAGAGGATGGCGGTCCCGCTGCCGCGACCGCCGTCGGCGGGCTGGTCGCGCCAGGTCTCCCGGTAGAAACCGCCTTCCGGATGGGGTTTCAGTCCCAGTCGGGCGATGACCTCGTGGGCCGGGGGCAGGGTGTTTGGCCCGCTCACGTGTCCTCGCCCGATTCCGGCGTGGGCTCCGTCTCCTCCAGGGGGACGACCCGTTCGATGGTGCCGCCCTTGTCGCTCACGTAGCGGAGCGTCACCGGTTCGTCTCCCTCGACGAGGAAGCGGAACAGGCGGGTGCCGTTGGATCCGACTCCCTGTTCGTTGCGGATGCGGTGCGGTCGATGCTGATCCTCGGGGATGCTCATGCTGGACCACGGGGTGAACGAGTTCACGCCGCTGGATGCCACGACCCGCGTCGACTCGCCCGTGTCGCAGATCAGCTCGTCGGGGTGTCCGATGCGATGCCGACGGGCCCAGCCGAGGATGGTCGGGATCACCTTCGGATTCTCAACCTCGACGGTGATCTCCCAGAGGCCGGCCGGTCCGCGCCGCACCTGGAGCATGCCCCATTCGACCAGCGGCATCTCGTCGGCGTGGTACATCGTGAAGGCGAAGTTGCGATGGCACTCCTCCTCCTGGGCCCACAGGGGGGCGACGCGGTTGGCGTGGTTCTTGGTGCCGCCGATGAGCACGGTTCCGTAGGTGGGATGCTCTACTTCGCGGTAGGGGACGTAGACGTCCTCGAACTGGAGCATGTCACGGAACTCGATGGTGTCCTCGCGAGAGGTTAGTTCCTCGCTGGCGAACATCTTGTCGGTGGTCCACAGTTCGTTGACGAACGACATGATGCCCTCCTGCTCGTAGGTGAAGGAGGTCTCGTCGCCGTGGGTGGTGTAGAGATCCTCCCACGAGACCAGGGCGTCGTAGAACGGAATCATCTTCGAACCCTTGGTGGCCATCTCCTCCATCACCCGCAGGTCCGAGCCGGGGTACGACTGGTAGGAGGCTCCCGGCCCGTAGAGCACCATGCCGCCGGTGTTGTGGTACGACTGCACGCCGGCGATGTTGGGATGGGCCATGATGAACTCGGCCGTAGCCCGGCACTCGGGAAGACTCAGGGGGTAGTCGGTGGCTCCGTACTGGATGTACTCCGGCTGCCAGTCGCTGGGGAAGTTGCGGTTCGGGTCGTAGCCGCCTTCGCCGTCCTCGTTGATGTCCCCGTCGCCGTCGTTGTCGATGCCTTCCTGTCCGAGCCGGGTCCAGCCGCCGGGTTCCTCGTCGCGACCGACCCGGACGAAGAAGCGGGGATCGTCCTCGTCCCGCTTCCAGCGGCCGGTGGGATCCGCCACCCACATCGAGGTGATGTGACCGTCACCGTCGAGATCGTCGGGGCCGTCCTCGTCGTAGCGCCCGTCGTGGTCGTTGTCCGTGGGGCGGATGCCGCCGCGGAGCATGTTGGGGGTGGAGGCCTTCTCGAACCAGTACATGCGGCCGTCTGGGTTGGAGGAGGGCACGAAGTAGAAGGTCCGTTCCTGCATCAGCCTGGTCAGGGCATCGATGTTGCCGTGGCTGCGGGTCAGGTACCAGATGCTGTAGAGCACGGTCTCCGTGGCCTGGATCTCGTTGCCGTGGATGTTGCCCTCGATGTACATCGCGGTCTTCGACTCGGGAGGTCCGGTCTCGGGGTCGTTGAGCGTGACGAGCCAGATGTCCCGGCCGCCCACGGACGTGCCGATGGACTCCATCTCCAGGAGGTGGGGGTACGCACGGGTGAGGTCACGCAAGGCCTGGGTCATCTCCTCGTGGGTGTACCACCGGTTGAAGGAGAGATCGACCTTGCTCGGAGCGGGAGACTGCGCCTTCGCCACGGGGGCGAGCAGGCAGCAGGCGAGGATCAGAATGCCGAGACGATTCACAGTGCACCTCCATCCGTTTCATCGGTGGACAACGGGATCGAACGACGATCCTGTCCGTACTTCTCGCTGAAGAGTTCCACCTCCAGCGGGGCATCGCCCGGATGTTCCACGACCCAACGCATCTCGTAGCGGCCGCCGTCGCCCTCCAGTCGCCAGACCTTGTGCACCGGTCGTCCGGTGACGATGGCGTCCGGTTCGACGCCGAGTCGCACCACCCACGGACGGGCCCGGCGATTGCGCTTGGCCATGGCGGTGCCCGCGGGCAGCCGTCCCTCGTTGACCAGGGAGGCCTTCACCTCCCACAGTCCGTCCGAGAGCCGACGGACGTCGACATCCTGCAGTTCGACCGACGGCATGTGCCCGGCGAGGTCCAGGATGAAGTCGGCCTGTCGTCGACTGATTTCCTCGAGGGCCTCCACCGGAGGCACGCTGCGGAACATCGGAGCCCAGCCGCCGACCTCGACCCGCTCGTAGTCGGGATGGTCGATCTCGGTCCAGGCGACGAATCCTTCGCCGTTGCGGCGGCCGTCGCTGTACGCCAGCCAGTCGGATTCGGTGGGGGCGCCGCTCGATCGGCCCCGGGATCCGCCGCCGTCGTCCTTCACGACGCGTCGAATCTCGATGCCGGCCTGCTTGGCGAATCCCTCGACCATCTGCGGCGTCATGCGGCTCATCATGCTGTCGTCGTCGGGAACCGGGTAGCCCTGATCGAGGGCCCACTGCCGGAGTTCCTGCATGGTCTCCATGCTGATGTCGCCGATGCCCGAAGGTGTCAGCTTCTCGCCGCCGCCGCCACCACCGGCGCTGCCTCCCCCGCGACCCCCGCGGGCTCCGCGACCGCCGCGACCGCCGCGTCCGCCGCGTCCTCCGCGCGCTTCGCCCCCTCGTCCGCCCGGACGGCTTGCACCGCCGGGGGAGTGGTTGTGGGTGCCCAGGCGGCGTCGCATGGCTTCGCGTGCCGCGGTCCGTTCGTCGTCGTTGAGTTCGCCGTCGCCGTCGATGTCGAACTCCTCCATGAAGTCGCCGCCGTCGAAGCGCCCTCCGGGGCCACCCGCCGAATCGCCCGGACTCGCGGACGTTCCGTCCTGACCCGCCGAGGAGTCTTCCCCGGGT